>Ga0181559_10002364_pt1 | contig 18662 bp, 12 predicted proteins | sample 011ome_21_FD_133752 | JGI IMG/M metagenome (GOLD analysis project Ga0181559, IMG submission 133752) | Coastal salt marsh microbial communities from the Groves Creek Marsh, Skidaway Island, Georgia - 011508AT metaG (megahit assembly) | ecosystem: Environmental > Aquatic > Marine > Intertidal...
GGCGGAGCTCGCGGCGCAGAAGGCGAAGGAGGCGGCGGCGGCCGCGGAGGACGCCGCCGCGCCCGCGGAGGAGGACGACCTGAGCGAGGAGGAGACGCGCGAGATGACGCGCAAGGAGCGCCTGAAGCAGCTGAAGAAGGCGAAGGCGTTTTTCAAAGCCGACGCGGACGCGCGGCGCAAGACGCGCGCCGGCGAGGCGTTCGAGGACGAGGCGGAGATGTCTGACGACGGCGGCCACACTTCGGACGAGGAGGAGGTGGAGGTGGAGGAGCGGACGGGCGCGGACGGGCGCGTCATCAAGCGCCGCGCGACGAAGCGCGCCGACGGGTTGCTCGACCGCGAGGAGCTCGAGGAGATGGTGGACTACATCGACTTCGACGACGCCGCGGACGACGACGAGCGCCGCGCGCAGAAGCGCGCCGCCGCGCACGCGCGCTTCGAGGAGGAGCGCGACGACGAGGAGCTGCGCCGGATGAAGGAGGCGCTGGAGAACGGGTTCCGGCGCAAGGAAAAGGGCGGCGCGCTGGACGGCGGGCCGGAGGGCTGGCAGCGCCGCCGCCGCGCGCAAGGCGAGGACTCGGACGACGACGACCTCGGCATCGACGTCCCCGACCGCGCCTGGGAGGCTGTCGAGCTCTCCTCCGACGACGACGGCGAGTGGGCCGAGCGCGCCGCGCGCCGCAAGGCGGCGGCCGCTGCGGCGGAGGCTGCCGCGGCGGAGGCGCCGCGCGCCGCCGGCGACTCGCTCTCGGCGCGCGACGTCGGGTTCGACTCGCAGGATTTCAGGATCATGATCGACGCCGGCAAGAAGGGACGCCGCGCGCGCACGCGCCGCGGCGTGGACGCCGCGGTCGCCGCGCTGGACCACGCGAACGGGATTCCCGCTCCGGCTCGGTCCACCGCCGGGGGGCTTCCCCGCGCCAACTCGGCGAACGTCGCGGGCGCCGCCGCCGCGACGGGGCCCGGCTTGGAGCGCCACTCGTCGACGTCGTTCCTCGGCCGCGGGAACGGTTCGCGCTCCGGCGCGGGCGCCTCCGGCGCCGGCCTGGTGCGCTCGGCGTCGCTCGGCGGCGGCGGCGCGAGCCGCTCGTTCGTGTTCGGCGCCTCCGGTGACTCGCAGAGCATGTGGGACAAGGACGCGGAGGAGCGCTCGGCCGCGGAGCGGCCGGCGACGACGCTGCGCGAGATTGGCGGCGACGAAAACGCGCGCGCCGACTTTGGGTGGGCGCCGCGCGAGCGGATGGCGGCGCCCGCCAGCAAGCCCAAAGGCTCCCGGCTCGGCAACGGGGGGGGCTCGCAGAGCCTGTTCGGCATGCTCGAGGCGTCCCAGGACTGGGACGAGGTTTTGGGGAAGGGCGACTCGCTCGCGCGGGGGGTGAAGGCGGCGAAGAACGTCAGGCTGCGCGCGGTGCCGAGATGAGGCGCGCGCGACGAAAGAAAACGGCGGGTTTCGTACGTCTGGAAAGACTCGACGTCGCGGCGACGCGCGGGAGATTTGCGCGGTACGCGCGAGCCGGATGACGCGCTGTTTTACGCTTTACGTTTTACAACTCGCACAACACCTAAACCCGCGAAGGTCCTCGCCTCGCTCTTTGTGTCAGTCCTCTTTCGTGATGGAGACGAGCTCCAGCGTGACGCGCAGGTCCGAGCGCGGCGGGATGAGGCCCGGGAACCCTTTCCCCGAATACGCGTAGGAGGAGGGGAAGACGCACGACGCCTTCTCCCCCACGCTGAGCTGCTTGACCGCCTCGTCCCACCCCTTCACCACCTGCCCGCTCGATACCTTGAACCGGAACGGCTGCCCGCGCTTGTACGTGTTGTCCACCTCCTTGCCGTTGGACAGGGACACGGTATAGTGCACCGCCACGGTCTCGCCCTGCTTCGGGTAGTACTGCCCGTCTCCCGCGCGCAAAATCTGAAGCTCGATGGCGGGCGGCATCCTGCCCACTCGTCACCGAGGTCCTCGCGCGCGTGTAGCTCGCGGGCTCGACCCGACCGCGACGCGCGTCTCCGCTCGCGCGCGTTGTCGCCCGTCACGCGCGCGCGACACAGCGGGAGCCGGCGTCCGCAATCGTGTCTAAATCGGGAGAGAAGGTTCAGTTTATGGAAATCGGGCAGCACCGCCGGACCGCAGTTTGATCCGAGAACGGTCTTGCGTTGCGTGTGATTATTCTGTGTGAGAGCACGCGACGGTGAACGAGAGTGTTTTCGTCAAAACTCGGAGAGCGCCCGCTAGTCGGTCCCTCGCGTTTCCCTTCCGCCCGCTCACATCTCGAGCTCCTTGCCCACGAAGGGCTTCGCCACGCCGGACTCGTCCTCGTCCTTGGGGTTGTGGATGGTGACGGTGTCGGGGATGGGGTTGCTGGGGCCGGTGCGGCCCTTGGGGTCCCAGTCGAGCATGATTTTCACCTTGATCCCGACGCACCCCTGGCGGAGCAGGACGTGACGCACGGAGGAGTCGATGTATTCGCGGACGGGGTTACCGGACGAGATCATGTACCCGTCCTTGAACTTCATCGCCTTGCCACGCTGGCCGCGCAGCTTGCCGGACACGACCACCTCGCAGCCCTTGGCGCCGTTCTCCATGATGAAGCGGAGCACGCCGTAGCACGCGCGGCGCACGGCGAGTCCGCCGAGAAGCTTGTAGCGCAGCGACTCCGCCTGCGCGATGGCGCAGAGCCCGCGGTTGGCCACCTTCTCGGCGTAGAGCTCGACGGAGCCCTCGGCGAAGCCGAAGCGCTTCTGCACCAAAGACGTGAGCTCGCGGATGCGGCGGCCCTTCTCGCCGAGCACGGACTGCGTGCGCGTCGCGCGAATGATGATCTCCGTGCGCATGGGGGTGACGCGCACCTCCACGCCCGAGTACCCATCCTCGGCGAGCTCGCGGATGAGCATCTCGTTCAGCTCGGCGAAGAACACGCCATCGGCGACGAACTGTCGAGAGGAAACGTCCAGAGAGAAGGTTCGAGGCGCGCGGGTCAGCGGGCGAAAGAGGGAGAGCCGCGAACGAGAGTCGGTTTCCTTCGCGCGAGCGCTGCAAAACCCTAAAAACACCGCATCGACGGTCGCCGCGTCCGGTCGGGGACGCGCGACCGCGGGCGACGCGCGACCGCGCCGAACGCGCGATCGATCGATCGCGCGCGACGCGACCGTGGCGCCCAGGCGGCGCGTCCGCGGTCGCGTCGGTCGCTCGGCGCGTCCGAGCCGGTCGATCGAACCGCGCGCTCGCAAACCCTCCGTGCGAAAACACGCGATGGCCGTCGACGGAGAGTCGCGCGCGGGTGACGGGCGATCGTCGCCAGGACGATTCGCGCGGTCATGGTACACACCTTGCGCTTCTTGGAGATGTTAGCGGTGGACATGGTGTCGGTTAACGTGCGTGGAGCGCGCTAAGGAAAGGGCAACACTGCCGCCGTGCCCGTCCTTTTCATGTTCAGGCTTCGTTGGCGCTTAGAGCACTTCGAAGTTTTTGGTCGTTGTCAACGCGCGAAAACGCGTCCATCAGGACCGGTGCCGAGGGACGCGAGGGGACCAGACGCTGGGGGCGCGCGGAGCGCGGCGTCCGGCTGGGACGATGGAGGCGTTCTACAAAGACGCGCTCCGGCTCGGGTGCCTGAAGGTGCGCGACCGGGGACCGGAGCTGCGCAGACGCGGCGTCCCCCGACCGCCGCGCGCGTGCTCGCCTTAGCTCACGCTCACCTTCTCCGTTTCCTCCCACGCTCGTCTCCCACCACCGCACAGGGTTTCAAGCACTTCTCGCTGCACCTCCGCGGACGCGAGGAGCTTCTGGTGACGGTGCATCACCGGGACAGCCTGGTGGCCGGCGACGCCCCCGACGCGAGGTTCGACCGCGCTCCTTCCGTTTCCGATTTCCTCCCGTCTCCGAGTCTCCGCGTCCGCGGCTTCGGTGGATGACGACACGCGTTCGACTCTTGCGCAAGGGCTCTGAGGCCGCGACACCGCTGGCGCCGCTCCTGATGCAAAGACACGCGAATCATTCTCCCGACACCCAGCCGCCGACGCGACGGTTCCCGAGACCCCAACCGCGCGTCTCTTCGGTTTCTCTTCGCTCGAGCGATTTCGCGACGAAGCGCTTCGTTCGCCGTCGCCGTCGCCGAGACGTTTCGCGCGAAAAGCTTTTCGCCTCTCCTCTGCGCGCCGTCTTCGCCTGACGCGCGCCGCGTCCCCGCTCCCTCTCTCCGCTCAGCCCGCTCGCGGAGCACCCGGCGACGACTCCGCGCTCCGCGGCGATGGCTCGCGATGCCTCGAAGAACGCGAGCGAAACGAAAAACCGGCGAGGACCGGAGGTTGGCGAGGACAGCTCCCCGCGCGCGAAGAGTCGCGGCGGCTCGCCGTTCGCCGCCGCCGCCAACCCCGCGTTCGCGCCCCGCGCCGTTTCGGGAGCGCGTTCGACGACATTCCTGGTGGGCGCGTACGCGAAGTACGACCGGCCGTACGCGTGGGTCCGCTCGGGGCCCCTCGCCGGCGTCGCGGACGACGCCGCCGAGCAGGACCTGCCTCTGGACCTGGAGTGCACGAAACGCTGGGAAGAGGGCGCGCACCGCGCGTGGGACGTCGTGGAGGAGCTGGTGCGCATGCGCGTGTTCCCCGCGCCCGCGAACGCGTTCGAGGTGGACCACGTCGCGCTTCGAAACCGGTACCCGAGAGACGACCGGTACCTGATCACGGGCGCGCTCGTCGCGTTCCTGCGCGACGTCGCGGCGGACGAGGGCGCGGCGGCGGCGGCGCGGCGCGGGGAAAGCGGCGGGACGTTTGACGCCGCGGTGACGCGCGACCTCGAGAAACTCGTCAGGCGGCACTTCGCGGACGTGCCCGAACGACTGACGCACGCGTCTTCATAGAATAGACGCGCGTGTCTTCATAGAATAACGTATGACGTATGACCGCGCGGCGCCTCCCGCTACGTCGCGAGAAACCGCGCCGCGAACTTCGCGGCCGTCGCGGCGACTGCCGCGCGAAACGCTCGCTGTGTCGGAGCGCGAGGATACGGGAGGATACAGGTGGCCCGCCACAACCAGTCGCACGGACCGGGAGCGACTTTCGCGTCTAATCTCGAACCTACCAAAAACATGTCGAGCGTCATCTGCCGTACCGCCGTCGTCCCGGCTCGCGCCTCGGTCGCCCCCCGCGCCGCCGAAGCCCGCGCGGCCGTGACGTCGGCAAACATTTGCCCTAATAAACCCCGAACCGCCGTGACCTTTCCTTCCGCCCGCGTCATCCGCGACGTCTCCGTGCGCATGGGTCGCAAGGGCATGCTCGCGGATCTCATGGATGGCGGTAACGACTCCGCGGGCGATCCCGTCGCGAAGGTCGACCCGAAGTGCCCGTGCGGCAGCGGCAAGGAATACGCATCGTGCTGCCAGCCGCATCACGACGGCACCGCGCCCGCCGAGGCCGTGACCCCCGAGGCCATCGTCCGCGCCCGGTTCAGCGCATACGTCAAAAACGTGCCAAAGTACATCGTCGCGAGCACGCATCCGGACTCGAAGGACATGAAACGCGCGGACGACCCGGCGGAGGCGAGGGAGCAGCTCGAGAAGGATGCCGCCGCGACCATGAAGAAGGTGAACTTCACGTCCCTCCGCGTGAAGGCGACCAAGGAGGGCGACGGGGAGACGTTCGTGACGTACGAGGTGTCCTACAAGGGTGCGGGGAAGAAGAATAGGGGTGGGACCAAGACCCTGGCGGAGAGGTCGAGGTACAAGAAGGCTGATGGAGCGTTCAAGTACTTCGACGCGTTGCCGCTGAACGCGTCGAGCGACATGAACGCGGTGGGCCAAATCTAACGCGACGCTCCACCGCGGAGCGTACGTCTACGCCCGTAGGCGTGTCTCGTCGATTATCATAACCGTATCACCCTTCGTCGATAGAACATCACGAACGATGACACCTCTTCGATACCTTCGCTCTCGCGTCTGCGCCACCTCCGCGCGTGCCCCGACGCGCGTTCGGCGACGACGAACGACGACAACTCTCACGCGTTCGCTCGCGGGACAGACGCGTTTCCCGCCGCCGCGCCTTGCAGCGCCTCGACGCGCGCGGCGAGCGCTTCGTTTTCCTCCGAGGTCTCGCCCATCAGCTCCAGCGCGGCGACGTGCCTGTCCTCCAGCTCGCGGAGCGCCGCCGCGAGTCGCCGCGGGTCGCCCGCCTCGTCGATCGCGGCGGTCACCGCAAGCAGCTCGTTCGCGAGCTCGCGCTGGGACGCCTCGAGGTCCTTCACGCGGCGCTCGCTCGTCTCGAGCTCGCCCTCGCGCGCGCGCAGGAGCCGCCGCAACGCCTCCGTGGCGCGATCCACCGCCAGCTCCACCCCCCCCTCTCCCCCCGCGGTCGCGAAGCGCGACGCGTCCGCGAGCACCGAGGCCACCTTTCTATCCCGCGCGGTCGGTAACGGAAGCGACGTTTCCGTCGGAAGCGACGTTTCCGAACGAAGCAAAGCCGGCGAAGAAGAGGTTTCCTCGCGCGCCGTCGCCAGCTCCGCCTCGAGCGCGCGCGCGCGCGTCTCGAGCGCGTCTTCAACAGACGCCCACTCGCGGCGCTCGCGCTCGCGTTGCGCCGCCGCAGCCTCGGCGTGGCCGCGCTCCTCCGCCAGCTGCCGCCGGAGACGCGCCTCCTTCTCCCTGCTCTCCTCCTCCGCGGCGCGCGCGGCGCCCTCCCTGCGCGCCGCGGACTCCGTCGCCTCCGCCGCCTCCGCCATCGCCGCCGCCGCCGCCGCGCGCTCGGCGGCGAGCGCCTTGCTGAGCGCGCTCAGCTCGGCGCGCGCCTCGGCCATCTTGGCGCGCGCCTCTCTCGCCGCCGCGCGCGCCTCCGCCGTCTCCTCCGCCGCGCCCGCTGCGCGCGCCTCCGCCTCCTCGCGCGCCTTCTCCGCCGCCGCCGCGCGGCCGCGCGAGGCGCGCTCGGCGGCGGCGCGCGCCTCGGCGGCGTCGCGCTCGCCCGCGCGCATCGCCTCGATTTGCCGGAGCAGCGGCCTGGTGCTCTCCGGCAGGCGCTCGGCGAGCGCCTGGTGGCGCGCCTCGCTCTCCCGCCACCGCGCCTCCAACTCCTGCATCTCGCCCGCCGCGCGCTCCTCGCGGCGCGCCTCCCTCTCCGCCGCGCGCGACGCCGCCTCGCGCAAACCCTCCGTCTCCTCGCGCAGCGCACGCTCCCTCTCGCGCGCCTCGCGGAGCTCGGATTGAAGCTGCGCGCGCGCCTCGGTATCCGCCCGCGCCTCCGCCGCCGCCGCCGAGCGCGTCTCCGCCGCCGCCGCCGAGGCGAGCGCCTCGGCCCGCGCCTCCGCGGCGCCGCGCCGCGCCACCTCGTCCTCGAGCCTTGACTCGACGTCCGCGCGCGAAGCCTCGAGCTCGCGGATCCGCGCGGCGCGCGCCTTGACGGCGCCCTCGAGCTCCGCCTGGCGCTTCGAAAGCGCCTCGCCCTCCTCCGCCCACTCGCGGAGCTCGCGCTCCTTCGCCTCGAGCCGCGTGGCCAGGTCCGCGGCATCGGGGGCGCCCGCGGGGACGGTGGAAGCGGCGCGCAGAGCCGCGAGCTCGCGCCGGAGCTCGGACGTCTCCGCCTCGCGCGCCGCCGCCGCGGAGGACGCCGCGGACAGAAGCTGCGCCTCGCGCGCGGAGAGCGTCTCGCGGAGCGACCGGAGCTCGGCGTCGCGCGCGTCTCGTTCCGAAGGCTCCGAAGGCTCGCTCGCCGAGTCGGACGCCGAGCCGGGCGCGGAGCGCTTTCCGGTCGGCGTCGTCGACGTCGACGTCGCCGCGTCTTCTTCCGGTCGCTGGGCGCGCGACGCGTCCCGCGCCTTCTCGGGCGAGACGGACGCGACGGAAGGCTCGGCGGCGGCGGCGGCTTCCGGGTCCGGTTCTCCGTCGGTGGAAGCTTCCGCCGACGGCGCGGTGGACGCCGCGGAACCGTCTTCCGGTTCCGAAGACGGTTCCGCGGCGGAAGGTTCCGCGGCGGTGGTCTCCGCGCCCGTCTCCGCGTCCGGGTCACCGGACTCGCCCGACATCCAATCCAAGCCGTGCCCCGTGGACGGGGGGTGTCCCGCGTCCAAGGATTCGAGTTCCTTCGCCATCTGTGACGCTTGCTCCGCAGCCTGCTCCGCGGCCAGCTGCGCCTGCTCCGCGGCGTACGACGCCGCGGCGGAGACATCGAAAGCACTGGCTTGTTCCGCGGCCTGCTCCGCGGCCAACGACGCTTGCTCCGCCGCGTAGTTTGCCGCCGCGGTGAGGTCTATCTGGTTGGCCTGCTCGGCCAGTGAGTTCAAGCTGGCGGTGATATCCATGTCTCCCATGCCCCAGTCCGAGCTGGTGCCCCAGCCCCAGCCGGAGCCATCGCCCTCGGACTTGCCCTCGCCCGACATCCGCGCGAGGCTGATTGTGGTCGAGCGGAGGAGCGGTCTCGTTGTTGGAACTCGAAAACAGATTCAAAACATCATCAGACTCGCCACGGAAGAGTTGGCACTCTCGCGCGCGCGCTCGCGATGGCGGCGCCCCCGCCCCCACAGGAGTCGTGGGGGCTGGACCCGCTTTTCTTCGCGAACGTGAAGGTGACCGCGGGCGAGGTGGTGGGGGAAAACCCCGCGCTCGTGCCCGCGGAGGGCACCAACCGCGGGGTGCACTTCTTCCACGGGAGGCCGACGAAGCGATACGAGCTCATGGGACACGTCGTGACGCTCATCGTCCGGGACAACAAGACCATCTTCACGCGTACGTGACGCGCACCCCAACCCCGTCTTCGCGTCCGCGCGCCTCGCCGCGAAAGACCCGCCCGCGCACCGCTCGTCACGCGCGCATCACGGCACCCGGACGGCTCCGACTGACCCCATCAAACTTCGTCACCGTCGTCACCGTCGTCACGCGTCGCGCGCGCGCAGTCGACGACGGCTCCGGGTGCCTCGAGTGCGTGGTGTGGCTCAACTCCGCGGGCGACGACGGCGGCGCGACGCTTACCGCGGGCGGGGGGACCGTTTCCAACGGCGACTTCAGCATAGACCTGAGGGCTCTGCGTCTCGGGGCGCTGGTGCGATGCCAAGGCCGCGTCGCGGAGTACCAGGAAAAACTCCAGCTGAAAGTCGACGCCGTGCAGCGCTGCGACGACGCAAACGCCGAGCCGCTGTTTTGGCTCGACCACGCGCGGTGCGTGTCGAACATACGCGCAGAGAGCGCGGCGAGCGCTGGCGAACCAGGGAACGCGGCATGAAGCGGTGACGCGCGTGGACCGATCGAAGCAGTGAGAAGAAATCGAATCGAATACGTACGTAACGTCGTTCTTAGAATTAGAAAAAGAGCGTCGTTTCGGCGTCGTCACTCGTCGTCGTCGTCGACGAGCGCCTTGCGTCGTTTCCGCGAAGGCGCCTCCGCCTCCGCCTCCGCCTCCGTCTCCGTCTCCTGCGGCGGCGGTGTCGACGTCCTCGGTTCCAGCCCGCGTTTCTTCCTGCTCTTCGCAGCGAGCGCCTCCATCGCCTTCTTCGCCTTGTCGTTCTTCTCCGCCGCCGCCTCGGGCTTCGCGCGCGCGCGCCGGCCGGAGGGCGCGGGGTCCTCCTCCGCCGGCGAGTCGTCCCGCCCCTCCGGCTCCGCCGCCGGCTCGGCATCCTGCGCCGCGCCCGGCGCCTCCTCCTCTTCCGTGTCCGTGTCCTGCGCCTCCTCCTCCTCCTCCTCCTCCTCCGAGTCGGAGAAAAGCCCTGTGGCCTTGAGCGCGGCCTTCTCCTCCGCGGTCTTGGGCTTGGCGAGCTCGGCATCCGGCGCCGGCACGTCGTCGTCGTCCTCGTCCACGTACTCGGCACCCCCGCCTCCGCCTTTCCCGCTCCGGCCCTCGGCCGCCGCCTCCGCCTCGCGCTCGCCGGCGGTGCGCGCCATGTACTCCTCGTTGGAGCGCTTGAACTTGTCCCGCGCGGCCGCGGCGGCGGCCTCCTCGGCCCTGCGCCTGAGCTCCTCGTCCGCGCGCGCCTTCGCCTTCTCCATGGCGAGCTTCTCCATCTCCGCGCGCCGCTCCGCCATGAGCGACTCGCGCTTGGCGTGGAACGCCGCGTCCTCGGCGCGCGCCTTGGCGAGGTGCGCCGGGAAGTCCTTCATCTGACCGCGGCAGAAGTCCGCGTGCGTGCGCACCTTCGATTTGTCGAACCCCAGCTTCGCGCTCGCGCGGCGCTTGCGCTCTTCTTTGTCGCCGTCGTCGCCGCCCGCGATTTGCGCCGCGTTCGCGACGGTCAGGAGCTGATCGAAGATGGACCCCGCCAGCGTCATCTCGTCGATGGCCGTTTGCACCCGCGCGGCTTTCGTGCCGCCGTCCTCGGCGACGCCGCCACCCGCGATCTTCTGGCCGGCGCGCAGCAGCGTCTGCATCTCGCGCTGCGCCTTCTCCTGGATCACATACGCCAGGTTGAATCGCAGCCGGTGGTTCCAGGGCGCGACGTGCAGCGCGCGCCGCAGCGTCTTCTGCGACTCGGGCAGCCCCGCGGTTCCGCTCTCGTACGCGTTTCGCGCCTGGTACAGCATCACCGAGGGGTCCAGGTTGTGGAAGAACTTCGCCTGCGCCTGCGCGTAGTGCCTCGCGGCGGCGTCCCAGTTCCCCTTGGCGTGCTGGATGTGCCCCTGGTTGATCCAGATGTCGGGGAACTTGCTCGCGCGGTCCTCGGCGGCGCCGTTGGCGTCGGCGTCGCCCTCGCCCCCCGCCGGCGCCGCGCGCAGCCCCTCGGCCACCATCTGGAACGTCTCCTTGGCCTCCTCGATCTTGCCCTTCTCGGCGAGCAGGATGCCCAGCCCGTTGGCGGCGAACAGGTTGGACTCGCTCTTCTGCAGCGCCTTGGTGTACATCGTCGCGGCGTACTCCAGGTGTTCCTTCACCGCCTTGGAGGACTTCTCGTCCGACGCGGCGCGGTTGCGGTTGCCCGCGCTCTGCGCCCGCATCGCCTGGTAGTACGCCGCGTTGGCCACCGAGATCATCGCGTACTCGTCCGTGGCGTGCGTCGCCGCCTTGGGGTCCTTGCCCGCCGCCGCCGCGAGCTGCGCCGCCTGCGCGCCCAGCGGCTTGTGCGCCGCGCGCAGCAGCTTGAACTGCGCCTGCGCGTCCGCCCACCGGCCCTGCTTCATCAGCAGGTGCCCGAGGAACGCCATCGCGTCGGTGTCCGCCGCGTCCGCCGCCAGCGCCTCGCGCGCCAGCGCCGTCGCCGCGTCGAAGTCGCGGCGCTCGGCGCGCATGCTCGCCAGCCGCAGCAGGCACTCCGTCATCTTCGGCGACGCCACCAGCAGGTCGCGGTACCGCCGCTCCGCGTCCGCGACCATCCCCCGGTCCTCCACCAGGCGCGCGAGGTTGAACGCCACGGGCAGAGCCGCCTCCGGCGTCTTCACGCGCGCCGCCGAGACGTCGAGCGCCTCGCCGGTTTTTTTGTAGGCGCCATCATCGCTCTCGGCGTACGCCGCCGCCAGCGCGCGCAGGAACCACCCGCGCGCCTTCTCGAAGCGGCCTTCGTGCGCGCCGCGGCCGGTCATCGCGCGCAGCACGCCGCAGTTGTTCAGGAGCGCCGCGGAAGGTGCGCCCCCGGGCGCCATCTCCGCCGCCCGCTCGTACGCCGCCGACGCCTCGGCGTACTCGCCGGCGCCGAGCAGCGCGTCGCCCAGCTCGAGGCGCGCGGCGAAATCCGACGCGTCGGCGTCCGCGGCGCGGCGCAGCGCGGCGGCGGTCTCGGCGTCGCGCCCGGCGCCCGCGCCCGCCTTCCCGACGGACACCATGCCCCCGCCCGCCGCGGCGGAACGTGCGGCGTCCTCCGCCCGGCGCAGGTGCCCGTACACGCGCACCACCGGGTGGCTCTCGGGGAAGGCGGCGCGCGCCTGGTCGGCGTACACGCCGGCGGCTTTGCGGTCGCCGCGCGCCAGCGCAACCTGCGCCAGCCCAAACGCGGGCGCCGCGAAGGTTTCGTCCAGCTGCGCCGCCGCCTGGTACAGCGAGCGCGCGCCCGCCAGGTCGCCGCTCCTGTGCGCGGCGCGCGCGCGCGCGTACGCAGCCTCCGCCCTCAGCCTGTCCGTGGCGCCGGCGCCGCCGCCGGCGCCGGGCGCCGCGACGGTTTCGGTGAGCAGCCGCACCGCGTCGCCGGAGGGCGCGTCGGCGACCAGGAAGTGCTTGGCGAGCGCGACGCGCGTCGCCGGGTTGTGCGGGTCCACGTTGAACGCGCGCTCCAGGTACTGCAGCCCGCGCTCGATGCCGGCGTCGTAGGCGTCGTAGGAAGACGCGCCGTCGCCCGCCTCGAGGTCGCCGGCCGAGCTCGGCGACGCGCCGTGCAGCTCGGCGAGCGCCGCGCCGAGAAGCGCGTCCGGGTTTTGCGGCTCCAGGCTGAGAGCGCGCTCGAACGCCTTGAGCGCCTGCGCGAACTGCCCGAGCCGGAGCTGGCACGCGCCTATGCCCAGGCGCACGCTCGCGGGCGCGCCCGGGTGCGCGCGAAGCGCCCTGCGGTACCACTGCAGCGCATCCCCGAACTGGTCGCGGCGGAACAGGAAAAGCGCCTTCCACAGCATCGGGGCGATGTTCTCCGCCCCGTCGTCCTTGAGGTTGCGCGCCGCGTCTAGCAGCTTCTCCGCCTCCGCGGTGTCGCCGCGCGCCATCTTGAGGTGCGCCATGCCCAGCACGGGCAGCTGCTCCTCCTTCTCGCCGGGCGCGCCGTTGCGCCGGATCAAAGAAGCCTGGTTCAACAGACTCTCGGCGCGGTGGAAATGCTCGTCGCGGTTGATCTTGTCAACCTCCGCCGAGCCGAGGTTGGTGTAGTACGACGCGAACGCGCACATCAAGCACGTGCGCTGGTACTTGGCGTCGGGGTAGTACTCCTCGATCTCTGTCGATGCGCGAAAAAGTCGAAAGCGTTCGCGGAAGGGAAAGCGCGGAGGTCAGCGATGGGGTCGGCGTGACTCGGGGCGTCCTCCGGCGGACGCGGGCGCGTGGATCGCTCGCGATCGCGAGACCGCAGGCGCCGGGATCGGCGCGATTTCGTCGCCGCGTCGATCGGCGCTTCACGCGAGCGCGGACGCGCAGAGAAACACTGTCCGTGATCACGCACCTGGCGAGCAACCCGTCTCCAGAATCGCACGGAAGTGTTCCTCCTTGCCCCTCTGCAGGTACGCCTTGGCGAGGTCCAGCCACAGCCCCAGAGGACTCAACTCGGCCTGCAGGAGGCCGAGCACGTCGTCCACATTCTCGGGAAGGTCGTCGACGTTGAGGGCCACCGCCTCGTCCGTCCCGGAGATGGGGATGTAGATGGACTCGCCCGCGACGTACGTGCCCGTATCCATCGCCATCGCGCTGTGCCTCCTGATCGGGGACACGCGCGGCGAGCAGTGGCTGCGCGGCACGCAAACCCCAGCGAATGCGCGATGATCTCAACTCGAGAAAAAAGCGCGAAGGCCCATAGACTAAATACTCATACGTACCGTACGGCGTGCGCCGAAGTCGCGGAGCTTCGCAAATCCCGAAGAAGAGTCGAGAGGCTTGCCGCGCACACAAGCGACAACGGGTGGCGCACGCGCCGATTTCGGGTCCCGCGGTCGCCATGCGCACCGGCGGCCTCGCTTCGATCGCCCTGGTCTTGTGCTTGGCGCTTGGTGAGCCCGCGGGCGCGGGCTTCGGGCGCGCGGACGCGACGCCGATCCTCGCGCCCAGCGCGCTTCCCAAATCCCTGGCGGGGTCGCTGGCGCTCGCGTCGCTCCCCCTGGCTCGCGCCGCGACACACCTGCGCGTGGACTCCGACGCGGGCATCATCCGGTCGCTCTCCCTGGACAGCATTCCGGAGGACGCGGTCAAGTTCAGCCTGCCTGTGCAGCACCCCGGCGCGCGCAAGCCCATCGTCCCGAGCGACGAGTCGCTCTTCCTCGCCAAAGCCTCGGCGAAGGCGCGGTGGGCCAGGCGGCGCGCCTGGACGCACCTCGGCGTGCTGCTGGACGCAGGCGCGGAGAACACCACGCATAGAATGCGCGACCTGCCCTCGTACGGCCTGGACCGACCTCTGCACGCGGGGGGGGGCGAGGCGGAGGGCGATCGGGGCGTTCGGGACGGCGCGCGAAAAGAAAAGCAAAGAGTCCTGCGCCCCGAGCCGGCGCTCGCCGTTTTGTTCGACCGGTACGGCGGCGTGGAGAAGGCGTTCGAGGTGTTGCTGCGCTCGACGCGCGAGAACCCGCGCGATCCGGTGATGTGGAGCGACCTGGGGAACGCGTACCGCGTCAAGGGTGAGAGCGAACTCGCGGTCGAGTGCTTCGAGCGCGCGCTGCGCGCGCAGCCGCACCCCGACTTCTACCTCAACCTGGGAGGCGTGCGGTTCGTGATGGGCGAGCCCGAGGAGGCCATCCGCCTGTTCACGCTCGGCCTGCAGATGAACCCGAGGCACACGCTGCTGCAGTACAGCATCGGGAACGCCTACGCCAGCCAGGGGCGGACGGAGGAGGCGGTGCGGTCGTTCGAAGCCACGCTCAGGATCCAGCCGGACTTTGGCGCCGCGCGGGCGAACCTGGACAAACTGAAGAAGGAGATGCGCGGGCGCTGGTTGCCCAGCGGCGGCGTCGCGGGCTCGTGCGCCGCGCTCTTGGCGCTGTGCGTGTTCGTGCAGCGGTCGGTGAGCGCGTTCGTGCTGGGGAGCGTGGCGGTGGCGGAGGGGCGCGTGCGGAACGTCGAGCGGCACGGGCGGGTCCTGGGCGGCGCGATGAACGCGCTCGGGATGCGCCCGCCGCAGACGCCCGCCGCGCACGCCGCCGCCGCCGCCGCCGCGCGCGGGCTGGAGGAGCGGAACGGGGGAAAGCACAACAGGCACGGCAACGGCCGACACCACAAGAGGCACTAGATACGATACCGGAGGCGTGTCACGGCGTGGAAACGCGACGCTGATGGATGCCGTGTGTCCGTGTGTAAGGTGGCTGAGAAGGTTACTCTAGAGCTATACGACGCGCGCTTTCGTTTCGTCGCTTTCGTTTCGTTCCGCCGTCGCCGCCGCGGCGCGCGTCTCACGGCGACGGCGGCGGCGGGTTCGGGGGAGGCCAGGCGACCCATCCGTCCCAATCCGGAGGGGCTCGCCATTCCCCCTTCGCGTCTTGCGACGTGTCTTCGTCTCCGGGTTCTCTCGACGCTTCCTCCTGAGGTTCTCCTGACGCGTCGACGGGACTACTCGGCGGCCATCCCACCTTCGCGTCCCACCCGTCGTACCCCGGAATCGAGCCCGAACCGGATTTCGGGGACGCGCCCTCGGTGCTCGCCTTCGGGCCGCCACTCGCCGGCGGCGGACTGCTCTCGACGCTCGCCGACGTCTCGGCGTCGCTTCGTGAAACACCCGAGCGCCCTGGGGGGGGAGGGTTCGGAGGCGGCCACGCGACCCACCCGTACTCTTCCAACGAAGGCGCCAGCGGTTTCCCCGGATCCGCGGCTCCCGCGTCCCGAGGGGACGGCACCTCGGCGGGTGGCGGAGGCGCTCGTCGCGGCTCTTCCCGTGCCGCGGCCGGCGGTTTCGCGACCAGCTCTTCCTTGACCACCACGTCTCGCGGTTCTCGCTCGAACAGACGCACCCGGGGCGGCGCCCTTCCCTTCGTCAGGTACTTCCGCCCGTACGCGTTGAGATCCGCGAGCTCGTTCGCGTACTGGAACACCAGCACCGCGATCAATCCGAACGCGCCAACCACCCACAGCGCCCTCCTGCCCCCCGCCCACCTGCCCGACTGCGTGCGCTCCGAGGCCAGCACCAGCGGCGCCTCGGACGACCGCGTCGCCATCGCCGCACCCCGACTCGCGCGCCTGCGGCTCTGAGACGACGCGTGAGGTGGAGACGGTTCGGTTTCACGAGACGGGATGATGTTGGATGAAGCTACTAGTTATGTATGTCGTGTACGTATACGCGCGTCGCGAGTCCTCACGCGCTCCCGCTTCCGATCGCGGCGGCGGTTTCCCACAGCGGGTGGTACGCGTAGTTCGGGTCGAACACGAACTGCGGGAACCAGTTCTCGGACGGGTCCTCCAGCTTGTGCCAGAACAGCACGATCCACGGCCCGACCGACCCCAGGATGACGTTCAGCCAGATGGCGAGGTCCATCGACATCTGCTTCCGCCACCCCAGCGTGCTGATGAAGATGAGGAGCGCCACCGTGAGCGACCCGGTCGTGCCCTTGACCATCCGCAGGTGGAAGTCCGCGTCGTTGAACGCCTGCGAGGTGTGCCAGAACTGCTCCGGACCCAACGCGGTGTACAGCGCCATGTAGCAGTTATCGAAAACCGCCGCGAACGCGTTGAGCGACACGTACGTCAGCGTCGCGGCGTCGGGGGTCATCCGCCCCAGCCGCGACTTCGAGCCCTTCGAGATCTTGTCCATGAACGTCTCTTCGCCGCCGTCGCGCGCCCGCTCCGACGTGGGCACGAGCGCCAGCACGAACTCCGCGCTCTCCCAGAGCTTGGCGATGGAGAAGTACCAGAAGGGCATCACCGCCCAGTACATCCAGTCGGGCGCGTCCGCCCTCGCCGACCACGCGATGAACACGACGCCTTGGAACGACGCCACGAACGAGTACCCGAGCTTCATCGCGTACTTTCCCTCCTTCGAAGCTTTGAAGATGGCCATCAACGGTGAGTAGGTGAGCGCGTTCGTGAGGAACAAAGCCGAGGAGACCCACATCCACGTCCACCCCGGGGTCTCGCGGTACACGCGTTCTAAGACGACGCCGTACAGCCCGGTGGCCAGCGCGCCGCCGCCGGAGACGACGTGCGCCCACGACGCGGGCGTGCGCGACTTGCGCGCGATGGGGTTGCCGACGGGCGCGGGGATCAGCGACGAGCGCCACAGCGAGTAGACCGTGCAGACGGTCAGCAACCCCAGGAAAGCGTCCTCGATGACACCGCCCGCGCCGGGCAGGTGGTTGGCGACGAGCAGCGAGAAGAAACGCTCCGTCTCGTCGGCGAAGCCGGCGGGGCCACCGGCGGAGGCGACGCTCGCCGCCGCCGCCGCCGCGAAGAACGAAACCGTGGCCACCTCCCTGGCGGACGGGGTCGGGACGGTCGCCGCCGCGGCCGTCTGTGCATCGGCGGGCGCGCGCGCGTTTCGTGTCGCCGCCTCGGACTCGACCACGGCGGCCCGCGCGGCGTCAGCCGCCTCGGCGACGTTCGCTTTCTCCGTCACCGCCACGCCCGCCGGCTGTTCCGCCTCGGAAGATCGAGGCGGTCTCGGTCGACCGTCGCGCCCGCGCGCGCGCTTCGCGCGCGCGCCCTTCGGTCGTCGCCCGAAGTCACCGGGCGTCGACGCGGACACGAACGCGGGTCGTCTGTGCGGCGCGGCGCGCGCGACCGCGCGCGACAGCCCCTTACCGACCTCCGGTCGACTCGACACCCGAGCGACAGCGGGCACATTCGCCGCCCACAACACCGACATGTCTCCGTCCTCCCGACCGCCCGCGTCTCACCTCTCGTCCTCTCGTCCCGTCGACGCGTCTCCAGCGCAAGACGCGGCGATGGCGCGCGCCTCTTCGCTCGGGCCCGGTCCGAGCTCGGCGCGCCGCGGAGTCGAGCGCGACGCTCGACAGAGCTGGCGAGACACAAAAAATCAGCGAATCACGAGCCGAGATTCGCGCTGGGATCTCGCGAACGCGATCCACGAAATCACACTCGCGTTCCGACAACGTACGCGAACGTCATTTAACAATTTCGCGCGACTACACCGGTACGGCGCTATCGCAAGTCCACGGTCCCCATCATGTCCGCGAGGCTGTCCATCTCCGCCTCCTCCGCGGTCGCGTCGAGGTCCCCCAGCTCCACGGTCGCGTCGAGGTCGGCCGTGACGTCGAGCTCGACGGTCTCGTCCGTCTCGGGAACGCCGCTCTCGGCGCTGGCGAACGAATCCTCCGACGCCGTCTCCGCCGCCGTCGAAGACGCCGGCGCCGGCGCGCGCGCCGTCGCCGCGGCGCCGGCGCGGGACGCCGTCTCTTCTTCCTCCGCGGCGGAAGAAGAGACGGTGTTCTCGACACCCGCGCGCGGAAGCGGTGCCGGTGACGGGGAGGTGGCCCCCGAGGACCGGCGCGACGAGGGCGCCGGCGAGACGAGAACCGTGGCCGGAGTCGGCGCGGGTTTGGCCGACTCCGGAGTCGCCGCCGCCGGCGCCGCCGCCGCCGGGCTCGCGGGCGGCGCGCGCGTTTCCCCCGAGGCCTCCGACCCGTGTTTCGCCGCGACCTCCGCCTCCAGCGTCTCGATCTCCGCGGCGAGAGCGTCGATGCGCTCGACGATGCTCTTGCCCTTGTCCGGCAGCCGCCTCAGCATGCCGGGCATGTCCAGCAGCGTCTCCTGCTTCTCCTTCTGCAGGCGCAGCGCGCGCAGCTTCTCCGTCGCCTTGCGCTTGGTCGCGTTCGCGGGCGACGCCTCCGGGGCGCGCGCGTCCGCGCCGCGCGGCTCCGCGAGCGCCGCGGGTTTAGGGTTTAGCGCGAACGAGGCGGGCGTCGCGGCCAGCGCCGAGCCGGCGGCCGCGGCGAGCACGCCGAGCTGCGCGTCCCCGCCCCAACCGGAGTCGACGCCCTTCCACCCGCCGCCCTTGCCTTTCCCCGCGCCCGCGCCTTTCCCGCCGCCGCCGCCGCCGCCGCCGCCCGGCCTTCCCCCCCCCCCCACCGCCCCGCCCCCCTTGAGGGGGCCCCCCCCCCCCCCCGCCCTCGCGGCGCCCCCCCCCCACCACA
>Ga0181559_10002372_pt1 | contig 18626 bp, 13 predicted proteins | sample 011ome_21_FD_133752 | JGI IMG/M metagenome (GOLD analysis project Ga0181559, IMG submission 133752) | Coastal salt marsh microbial communities from the Groves Creek Marsh, Skidaway Island, Georgia - 011508AT metaG (megahit assembly) | ecosystem: Environmental > Aquatic > Marine > Intertidal...
CCGCGCTCACCCGTGGACCCCGTGCTACCCGGGTACGGCGACGCCCTGGACCTCGATGAATCCAATCTCGGGCTCGTGTTGACCGAGAATGACGAGGCCCTCGCCAAGTCCGAGCTCGGGGGAGTAAAGGCGGTGAAGGATGCGGTGGCAAAGAAAATTCCAGTCCCAGACTGGTCCGTCGGTTATGATTGCCCGCGAGGGAGGTGCAAAGAGGTAAATGAAGTTCCACAACCCTGGGCGGGTGGAGAGGCAAAGGCTGTCATGATTAAACAAAATCTCGTTTTCGTTGGAAAGCAACGCGTCATCGCGAAAGGGCTGATGAAACAAAAACCGCCTCAGCTGCCTATAGTATGCATGGGTTTTTCAGACGGAGCAAAGGCCTTCGACACCTTCGAGGTCGTTTTCTCTGAAATAGGTTCGAGTGTGAAAGAGGAAGTCTTGAAGGCGTACATCGGTGGAATCAAACACGTATTGAGTCCGTTCCCGTGGAACGAGTTTCCGCGAGTGGCGACTCAAGAGGCTTTGACAGAGTGGATCACCAAAGAATTGACATCGAAGTTCGCAAGCAAACAAACTGCACTGGATGCGACCGACAAGTTCGTGGGCAAGCTCGCCGACTACTTTACTTCCGATGTCGTTATCTCGCTCACTCATGGTGCACCCCCCAACAGGGGCAAATTCGGTAAGAACTACATCACGTTGCCGTGCGGAATCTCGGTACAGATGCTTGGCCGGATCTTGCTCCAAGACAAGGAAATGAAGAAACTGTATCCCAATGCCAACGTCAAAAAGGCGGATTGAAGTGACGCCTCGCCTGGCCGTCCGCTCTGCACGACTGCTATGCTACTCGCTCCAACGACCCACATCCCTCAGCTTCACCCCGAAGCTCCTACGTCCGCGCGACCATACTGTACATAAAAGATACGAAGGTACGGAAGTACGAAAGTACTTCTGGAAGTACCTTTGTACCCTCGTGCAGAAGTACTTCCAGTACCTTCGTACCCATTTCGAGCAGCAAGTCGACGTTGCTAGTGTACATACAGTACGTGTATATATATATGAGTATAACACGAGTAATAAGTGAGCTTAATCCCTAAATAAAACGTGTACGGAAGCACGCCAGATCAGCGCGCTCATCAGTTTCGCGCGTCGCGTCGTCGGCGCTCGCGCGCGTCGCGCTCCGTCACAACACGAACCGCTGCACCGCCTCCGCGACGCCGTCCTCCTCGTTACCCCTCTCCAACACGTGATCCGCCGCGCGCTTCACCGCGTCCCCCGCGTTCCCCATCGCGACGCCGCACCCCGCGAGCCGCAACATCCCGAGATCGTTTTCTCCGTCGCCGACGGCCACCGTCCGCGCGGGATCCGCGCCGAGGTGCGCCAAGAGCGTCGCGACCCCGCGCGCTTTATCGTTCCCGAGAGGTAAGATCTCGAGCATGTTGCTCACCGCCTGCGTCACCTCCGCGCGCGGCGGCCCGAACGCCTTCTCCCACGCCGGCCGCGCCGCGTCGATCGCCGCGGACGAGGACGCCATCAGGAGCAACTTCTGCACGCCGCCGGCGCCGACGCTCGCGAGCAACGCGTCCACGTCGTCGCGCTCCTCGCTGACGGGCTCGTGGTACAGCGCGCTGAGCTCGTCCAGCAGCGCGTGCGATCGCAGCGTCACGCACGCGTCCGCGGCGAACGCGGTGAGCGCGACGTCGGCGGGGTTCGTTTTCTTTCCGCCGCCGCCGCCGCCGTAGACCATCGCGAACGCCTCTCGGACGACGTCCTCCGGCATCTTCGCGCGGTACAACGCGCCGCCGCCGCGGCCGTAGACGTCCAACCCCTGGAGAAACACCCCGGGGGTGCGCGGTCCCACGAGGAAACTCGAGAGGTCGACGCCGTGCGTCAGCGCGGTCGCCGCCGCGCGCATCGCCGCGGGGCGCGCCTTCCCCGTCGCGATGAAGACGTCGACGCCCGCGGCGGACGCCTCGAGCAGCGCCTCCGCGACCGCCGCGGTGACGAGGCACTCTGAGGTTCGAGGATCCGCGCGAGGCGACGTCGGGGTGGAGCGCGGGGGCGCGTCAGACGGAGTCGCGAGGCATCGTGAGCGAGGGGTGGGCGGAGAGAAACGCGACGGGCGTGAGAAAAAAAAAGGCCTCGAGGGGACCGGTGGAAGGAGGACGCGCCTTTGTTCAGCAGCGTGCCGTCCAGGTCGAGGACGAGCGTGTCCGCCTTGCGCGTGCTCTTCCCGGAAGCCGACGGCGTGAAAGTTCGCACGTCCTTCGCGTCGGAGGAGGAGGCGGAGGACCCGCCGCGCGCGCCGGAGAGGCTGGTCGAGATCAATCCGCCGCCGCCGCCGCCGCCGCCGTCGTCGTCGTCGTCCAGCATCTTCAACAGCGCGTCCTCCAGCGCGGCCATCTCCCTCGCCTCTTCCTCCCCCTCCTCGTGGTCGTACCCTAAAAGATGCACGAACCCGTGCGTCAACAGCACGCGCGCCTCTCTCCGCGTCGAGTGCCGCATCGCCGCCGCCTGCCGCCTCGCCGCGTCCACGCTGATCACGACGTCGCCGAAGACGACGAAATCGCCGAACGCGTCTTGCGGGAAGCTCAGCACGTCCGTCGCGACGTCCTTGCCTCTCCACTCGTTATTCAGCGCGCGGATGTACGCGTCGCCGCACAGCGCGACGGACAACTCCGCGCGCGTCGTCGTGGGAGAGTACAGGTCTCGAGGGAGCGGCGTTCCGGGAGGCGGGCGAAGGATCCACTCGACGAGCTTCTTCGCGTCGGATCGGACGGCGTCGCGCAGGGTCGCGATGTCGATCTCGTCGTCGCCCGTCGTCAGCGGCGGCGCGGCGTCGTCGCCGTCGCCGTCGCCGTCGCCGTCGCCGTCGACGACGGAGACGTCCACGCGTATCGGCTCGTCGTCGTCGTCGTCTTCGGACCCGCTCGCGACGAGGAAGGGCATCGCCGACGCGTCGTCGTCGTCGTCGTCGTCGTCGTCGTCGTCGAGCCACGCGTCGACGTCGTCCTCGTCGATGATGTCGACGTCCTCCTCGGCGTCCTCCTCCTTTTCGCGAGAGTCGTCGGAAGTCGACGCCGCGCGCGCGAAGAGCGCGCCGCGTCGGCGGCCGAGGCACGCGCTCGACGCGGCGCTCAGACGGCGCCATCGGTCGGAGAACGACGCGGCGTGAGTTCTATACACTGGTCCCCATACGACCGCGTTCGCGTGGTGAACGCCGTTCCTTAAGGACTTTTGCCGTCGTCTCTCTCCGCCCACACCTCGCGCGAGTAAAGGCGGCGCGGCGGGTTGAGACGCGGCGGACGCGCGCGGCGCGCGCGTCCATCGCACGGGAGGGCGCGCGGCGACGCGCGAGGTCAGCATCGCGCGCGCCGCGCACGCGATGCGCGCTGCCATCGTGTGAGGAGCTCCGCTCGCGGAACGTCATTATTTTAGAGTTTGTGTTTTTTTCGTCGAACGCGCCGACGCAGCCATCACAGCCGTCGTTCGCAGCAGGGCTGTCCGCGGCATGCGCGCGGCGACCGCTCGCGCGCCCGCGCCGCCGCGCGCGCCCTCCCACCGACTGCGCTTCTCCACGTCGCTCGTCGCCGAGGACGTCGCGCGATGCCTTCGACGCCCCGTTTCGCGCGGATCTCGATCTCATCGTGACGCCGCCTCGACGAGTCGCGCGACGACGACGACGACGACGACGACGACGACGACGACGACGACGACGCGCTGCGGCGTCGGCGAGCAGAGGGACAAGCAAGACGCGACCGCGAAAGAGGACGACGCGCGGCAGTACGGCGTCTGGGGCGTCGACGGCATTCGCCAGCGCTCCGCGTCGTTCGCGGCGATGGAGGCGGACTGGGAAGACGAGGTCGCGAAGTGCTGGACGCGCGCGGGCGCGAGCGAGGTGGCGACGCAGCGCCTCCTCATCCTCGGCGCGAAGTGGCAGAAAGGCGCGCTCGGCGAGATCTACCGCGACCCGGAGGCGGTGCGCGCGATGGTGGACGCGCTCGCCGAGCTCCTCCCGGGCGCTTCGCCCGCGAAGATCTTCCACGGCGAGCCCGCCGCGGCGCTCGTCGCCGTCGACCGCTCGTCGCTGTCGCGAACGCTCGTGGCGATTCGCACCGCGGCCGACATCCCGATGTTGGACCTCGCGCATGTCATCTCGCGCGAGCCGAGGTTGCTGACGCGCGACGTCGCGGAGACGTCGCGGACGTGTCGCGAGAGCGTGGCGGCGCTGAGGCGCGTTCTGTACACTGGTTCCCATACGACCGCGTCGGCGTGGTGAACGCCGTTCCTTAAGGACTTCGCCCGTCTCGTCTCTCCGCCCACCCCTCGCTCACAATCCCCGTCCTCGACGCCTCACAACTCCAACTGACGCCTTTGAACTCCACCCCGCCGTCGCTTTGTATGGAACGACCCTCAGAAGCGCGACGGGGTGGCTGCTAAACGACGAGGGCGTCGCCGCCGTCGTGGAGACGTGTCCTTCGATGTTGACGCACGACGGCGACGACGTGGCGGCGGCGGCGGAGATGATGTGGACGGACGCGGGCGGCGCGGGCGGGACGCCGTGGGTGGAGGCGTTCGGGACGAGGGAGACCGCGGCGAAGTGGCGGGAAGGCGCGGTCATGGACGCGTTCGAGGAGGAGGAGGAGGAGGACGGCGGCGAACGGAAGGCGTCGCTGATGCGTCACGTCGTGGACTTCAGCGGGAGAGTGCTCGAGCCCGCGCTGAGACGGGTTGACGTTCGGAAGGAGAAGGAAGCGAACGGGCCGCCGAGCAAGACGCCGTCGACCAGGGGCGTCGTGTACGAGTAATAATTTGTAATAAATCGTTTTCGGTAAATCATCAATTTCAATTCAGCACGCGCGAGAAGAACCTGACGTCGGTTCGGCTACGGCGGATCCATCGCCAAGATGGTGATGAGCAAGATGCTCAGGGTGACCATCGCGAACTCCAACGGCCCCCACTTCCACGGCTCGGGCTTGAACCCGACCCCGAGGAGGTCGCCGACGCTCCCGAGGTCGCTGATGTCCACCCCCGCGCCGATCGGCATCACCGGAGGGAGATCCGTCGCGTCGTAGTCCCCCGAGCTCAGCCACCCCTCGTCGAACGACCCGGAAGAGACGCCGGATCCGGATCTCTTCTTCGCCCTCGCCGACGGCACGTCCGCCTTCATCCCCTCCAGGGAGTCCACCACCGCGTCCGCGAGGTCCGCGATGAACGTCGGGTCCGTGTCCAGCGCGGGAACGCGCCCCCACTTCGTGATCCCGCTCTCCTCCGCGAGCTCGCGATATTCCATGTCGATCTCTTCCAACGTCTCGATGTGCTCGCTCACGAACGAGATCGGCACCGCGACCATGGCCTTGCACCCTCTCTTCTCCCCGAGCTCGCGGATCGTGTCGTCCGTGTACGGCTTCAGCCACTCCACCGGGCCCACCCTGCTCTGATACGCCAGCACGTGCTCGTTGCGGACGCCCAGTCGCTTCAGCTCGTCGACGATGCGCGCGACGCAATCTTCCATCTCCGCCTTGTACGGGTCTCCGGCTTGCTCGACGTAGCTCACCGGGACGCCGTGCGCGCTGAAGAAGATTAAAGGCTCGTCCGGCGAGTCGAACGCGCTGTCCGGTCGCTCGATCTCCTTCTTGATGAGCTTCGCCATGGACGCGACGTACCCGGGTCGGTCGTACCACGAGGGAATCACCGTGTGCGCGACGTCGCGTTGCAGCTGCGCGTCTTCGCTGAAGATGTCCTCCAGAAGACGCAGCGACGACCCGGAGGTGCTGATGCTGAACTGCGGGTACAAGGGCAAGACCACGAGCGTCGTCACGCCGTCCGCCTTGATGGCGTCCACGGCGTCCTCCGTGAACGGCTTCCAGTACCGCATGCCGACGTAGACGTCGGCGCCCACGCCCTTGGACTTCAACGCCGCCTTCAACGCGGCGGCTTGCTCGTCCGTGATCCTCCGCAGCGGCGAGCCGCCGCCGATGGACGCGTAGGCCTCCTGCGACTTGGGCGCCCTGGAGTTGGATAGGATCGTCGCGAGCGGGGACTGCAAGAAGCGCAGCGCGGGCGGGAGGCGGATGATGTCCGGGTCCGCGAAGAGGTTGTACAGGAACGGTTGCACGTCGTCGAGGGTCTCGGGGCCGCCGAGGTTGAGGAGGAGCACGCCCACCTTCTCCTCCTCGTGTGCGCGCGAATCGGCGCGGGCGTCCGTCGCCGCGTCGTCGTCCATCGTGGACGCGGCGCCCGGGTCGATCACCGCGTCGAGGCGGCGCGTCGTCTCCGGGGATCGCGCGCCGCCGCCGTCGATCCGCATCCGCCGCGAACGGACGTCGAGGTTGTTTCGGGTAGGGCATCGGTGACGTCGACGACCCGAGCCGCGAAGGGACGACGCGCCGGACGCCGCCGCCGCGGATCGCGGAGACACGCTCGGGGGTTCCGTCCCTCGCGACGACGCCGCGGTGCGGGAAGACGCGCGCGGCGCGGACGCGGCGGTCGCGAACGTCGTCGCGGAGGACATCGCCGTCGACCGCTCTCCGCCGGCGCTTCGGACGACGAGCCGCCGGGCGCTTTTTCCCTGCTCTCTAAGCCACGTCGATTCCTCGAGCTTCGACGCGGACGGACGTCGGCGCGCGGACGGAGGCCGAGACCGAGGGTTCGATCGAGACGCGCGGCGATCGATGCGATGCGATGGGATCGCGCGAAGGGCGCGGGAGGTCGCGCGGTGGTGCGAACCTCGAGCTCGTGCGGCGCGCGGTGCGCCGGGAGGGAGCGCCGGCGGACGGAGAAGTGATGAAATGGCCTCTCGGTCGGCGCGAGACGCAGACGGCAACCCGCCGGGCCGCGATGAGCCGCGGTCGGCGGCGAACGTTTTTCACCCACCGCTCGGTTTCAACATTTGATCGCGTCTCCCGTTTCAACTGACCGATGAACTTTTTTTAATCCTGTCTACAGGGTACAAGCGCGATTCGTTGAGAATTGCAGCGCCAGACGTTCGTCGCGGGCGCGGGGCGCGCGAGGGCCGAGGAGCGACCGACGTCGCGATGGCGGGTTTCGCGGACGGCCGCCTCGTGCGCGTCCGCCTCGCGTGCAAGACGGAGCACGTCAGCATCGACTGGGACGGAACCTACGCGGACCTCGCGAGGGAGTTCGCGGAGGCGTTCGTCGCGGACACGAACGCGCCGCGCGGGTTGGAGCTCCTGGACGAGGACGAGGAGTGCCGCGCGCGCGCGAAGCGCGCGTTCCGTCTGCGCGATCGCACTACAGGGATGTTCCACGAGAACTTCGACCCGAGCGACGTCTGCAGGCACGACGTCGTCACGGTGAACTACGAGAGCTTCCACCTCGCGATGGCCGCGCTCGCGCGGAGGTGCGTTCTATACACTGGTCCCCATACGACCGCGTTCGCGTGGTGAACGCCGATCCTTAAGGACTTTCCCCGGCGCGTCTCTCCGCCCACCCCTCGCTTTCAATCCCCGCCTTCGACGCCTTTCAACTCCAACTGACGCCTATGGACTGCCGCGATGGCCGCTCGCGCGCAGACGCGACGAGATCCGCGAGGAGAAGCGGCGCGAGAGAGAGGAGAAGGACGGGACGAAGCGACGGACGCTGAGCGACGGCACGACGGTGTCGGCGACCCCGAGCGCCGTCTCGGACGCCGAGAGCGACAGAAAGTCGCCGCGATCCCCGCGCGGGGACGGCGCGTCGGTAAAGCAGTTTGGGATCGTCGCGCGCCTCAGCGCGCGACTGCGACGATTCTCCCTCCGGAGTATGTACGCGCGGAAAGATCACCGCGACGGCGGCGGCGAGACCGCGCCGCGGACGCCGACCGAGCGCGCGCGCCGTCCCCCCCACTCCCACTCCACGACGCGAGCCGCGGTGTGGGATCTGATGGACAACCCAGGAAGCAGCGAGAGGGCGGCGGCGGTGGCGGCGTTCGTGCTCTTCCTCATCGTCTACTCCACCGTGACGTTTTGCGTCGAGACGGTGCACGGGGTGTACGACGATAATCTCCCGTACGCGTCGTTTTGGTACGTGAGCGAGGCGATATGCATCGCGTTCTTCACGATAGAAATCGCGCTGAGGGTGTGGGCGTGCCCGGACCGGAAGAAGTTTTTTCAAAACGTGCTGAACCTGGTGGACGTCGTCGCCGTCGTGCCGTTTTACGTGGACCTCGTCGTCGCCGCCTCGGGGGGCGACGAAGAAGTCGTCGGGCTCAGCGTCGTGCGCGTCGTCAGGCTCGTGCGCGTGTTTCGGCTGCTTAAGCTCGGCGGCGGCGCGCTCGCGATGTTCGGACGGACGATGGTGGACTCGTCCAAGCCGTTGGGCACGCTGTTTTTCCTCGTCGCGCTCGCCATCGTCGTGTCGTCGTCGATTTTGTATTTTCTCGAACGCGGACGCTGGAACGAGGACATGCTGTTCTGGGAGCGGCCGGTCGCGTACTGGTGCGACGTCCACGTGTCGAGCACGACCGCGATGAGCTCGGCGAGCACGTACAGCGCGGGCGCCACGTCGGACGACTGCAAGTTTAAGACGCTGGGGGACACCGCGTTCTCGGCTGTTTTTTCGTGCCCGTACCGGTACAAAAAGAACCCCAACTGCTCGGGCGAATACATGCAGAGTCCGTTCGACTCCATCGTCGTGTCGTTCTGGTGGGCGTGGACGACGATGACGTCCGTCGGGTACGGCGACATCTACCCTCTGAGCATCGCGGGCAAGTGCGTCGGCGGACTCACGATGTTTTGCGGCGTGTTGGTCATCGCGTTGCCCATAACCATCATCGGCGCCAACTTCACGCAGGCGTTCAACGCGAAGCAAAACGCGCTTCGGCTGAAGTTGCGCGCGGAGCGGGGGGCGGCGTACCACGGGAGGAAGAAGAAGCGCGCCGCGTGGACGCAGGGCGTCGAGCGCGCTTCGAGCGGGAGGGAGAGCGTCGACGCGAGGAGCGTGCGTCTGAGCCTCGAGTCGTCGAAGGAGGGAGAGGCGCCGACGACGACGCCGCCGCCGACGACGACGGAGTAGGAACGACCAGGGCGCGCGGTAGTACACGTAGCGACGCGTCAATATTATATCGTAGCAGAGGATCCATCGACCGCGTCCTTTCCTTTCTATTCCTTTCCGTTCCGTCCGTCGCGCGTCCATCGCGTCGCGATCGCGTCACATGATCGCCCGCCACGTCACTCCCACGGCGTCCTTCCGCAGCTTGAGGATTATCTTATCGCGCGTCGTCCTCCAACTGGACAGGTCCCAGATCACCGCGCCGAAGGTCCGGACGCAGTTAAACCGCCGCACTGCGGGCGTTTTCGTTCTCAACTCGTCGTCGGCGATGGTCTCCCCGGGGGGATAGTACCCGGTCACGACGATCTCGAAGCCTCGCGCGGATTTCTCCCCGAACGTCACGCGCACGTCCGCGCGCGGCCGCGTCGCCGTCGCCGCGGCGCCGACGCCCGGCAGCTTGAACGTGATCGTCAGAAACGCCGCGCCGTTGTCCTCGAAGTAGTACTCCCTCAGCGGGATCTCGGGGGCCTCGTCGCGCACCTCGCGCTTCAGGAGCGTCCCGCCCGCGGGCGGCAACGGCGCGGGGGTTTCTCGCGCGGCGTCGCGCGGCGGCCGCCGCGGCTCGTGCGCGTAGTAGTACGCGGACGACGCGCTCTTCGGAGGCGGCGACGCGCGAGGCGGCGCCGCCGGCGCCGCCGGCGGACGGATCTTCGTCCCTTTCGGCGGCGGCATCGGCGCGGGGAGGTCCGCGCGCGCGGCGTCGTCGTGATGGTGCGCGTAGTAATACGCGGATTCCGACGGCGGTTTCTGACGAATCGTCGCGCGCGGCGACGAGGGCGCGTCGCGCGCCGCCGCCGCCGCCGACGACGACGCCGACGCCGGCGGCGGCGGCGCCGACGCCGTCGCGGCGGTGGCCTCCGATTGAAGTTCCTCGAGGATCGCCATCGCTCGCGCGCGCGGAAGCGACGCGAACCGCGCGCGGGACCGCGGGCGACCGTACGTTCCGCGCCGCGGGAGGCAAACCGTCGCGAAACAGTATCTCAGGTGCGTTCATACAAAAGTTTTTCACCCATTGCCCGGTTTCAAGATTTGATCGCGTTCCATTTTCAACTGACCGGAGAACTGTTTTTGAGCCGCCCTCAGGCGCGCGCGGCCACCTGACCGCACGGCACTCATCACAACCGTTGACCGAATCCAAATCTCGGACGTGCCGACCCGCGGCCGCCGCAGTCGTCTCGGGCGCGGACGGAAGAGGAACGGACGACCGGCGGCATCGACGGCCGGTCCATCCGCTCTTCTCCGATGGCGCCCAAGGAAGAGCCGCCGAACCTCCACGTCGCGCTCGTCGCGGAGATAAAGGCGGACGCGTACTGCGCGGCGCCTACGCCGGATGGAAAATCCGTCGTCCTCGGCGAGCACGACGGCCCTCTGCGCGCGTACTCCACCGACGACGCGTCGAAGCGCCTGCTCGTGGAGCGCGCGCGCTCGGAGACGGTGAACTGCGCGCTCGTGGCGAACGACGGGAAGGACCTGTGGGTCGGCGGCGCGAGCGGAGATCTCACCGTCTACGACGCCGCGCGAGGGACGAAGAAGGTGAAGCCGTTCCAAGCGCACGCCAAGGGGGTGTGGTGCATGTGTCTCGGCGGGAACGGGAAGTTCGTCGTCACCGGCGGCGCGGACTTTGGCGTGAAAGTGTGGAACCTGAACTGCGACGTGCTGTCCGCGTCGAATCACCACAGCGGCGCGGTGAAGGCGCTGTGCTCGTTCGCGGGGGACGAGAACCACCCGCCCGCGATTTGGACCGGCGCGCAGGACGGAAAGACGTTCCGATGGAGCGACGACGGCGACGGCCTCATGGAAGCGGACGAGGGGTCGTTCCTCAAGGGCGTCGGCCAGAGCGGCGTGAGCGCGATATGCGGCACCCCGGACAATACGGAGGGGTGGGTCGGGTACGAGAGCGGGCGGATACGCGTCTTCGATCGCGCGTCCGGCGCGGTGAGAAACGACATGCAACGCCAAAAGAAAACCATCTCCGCGCTCGTCTCGATGGGCGAGTGCGTGTGGTCCGGCAGCGGCGATCACACGCTCGTGGCGTGGAACACGAAGAGTAAGCTCCCGGTGTACTCGCTCCCGGATCAGGGCGGGTTCATACGCGGCGCGATAAGAGTCGGGTGGTCGATGTGGGTCCTGACGAATAAGAGCGTCAGGGTGTGGGCGGCGGAGAGCAACGAGAACGACCTGAAGAAGCGCCTCGGCGACAGCGAGAAAGAGGTCGAGGCGGGCGAGGAGGCGCTGTCCGAGGCTGCAGAAGAGCTCGAGAAGACGTCGGCGCGAGCGGCGGAGGAGAAGGAGAGGTTAGAGAAGGAGTTGGAAGCGTCCAACGCGGAGAAGCAGAGCGCCGAGGCGGAGGCTCGGGAGAATCAGGAGCGCGCGGACCGAATCGCCGCGGACGCGGAGCGCGCCGCGGAGGCGGCGGCGGAGGCGGCGAAGGAGGCGGACGAGCGAGCGGACAAGGCGCGGCAGGAGCTCCAGGACGCGCTCGACGAGGAACGAAAGCGCGCGAACGACGCCGCGGACGCGGCGGAGGCGGAGGCGAAAGCGGCGGCGGAAAAGCTCTCCGCGGAGGCGCTCGCGAAAGCGGCCGCGGAGCGCGAGGCCGCGGAGCTGAAAGAGCAAGTCGCGGACTTGCGCGCGGCCGCGGAGGCTGGCGGCGGCGAGGCTGCGGAGATGGCGAAGAAGCTGAACGAAAAGACGGACGAAGCCGCCGCCGCCGCGTTGAACGCGGCGGCGGAAAAAGACCGCGCGGACGCCGCCGAGCGCGCGGCCGCGGACGCCGCCGCCGCCGCGGACGCGAAAGAGAAGGCGCTCGAGGAGCTGCGGGATAAGCTCCAGGCTGAGCTGGACGAGAAGACGAAAGCCCTGGAGGACGAGGCGGATCGCTTCGCGGCGATGGAGAAGGAGAAAGAGGACGTCGAGGCGGCGAAAAAACTCGCGGAGGAGGAAGCCGCGGCGGAGGCGGAGAGAGCCGCGAGGGAGGCCCAAGAGGCCGCGGACGAGGCCGCGCGGATCATCGCGGAAGCGGAGAAGACCGCCGCGGAGATGAAGGCTGCCTTGGAGGAGGAGCTCGACGCCGCGCGCCGCGCCGCGGAGGAAGCAGCCGCGGAGGCGGAGAGAGAAAAAGAAGCTCTGAACCAAACCCTCGGCGCCGCGAACGACATGGCGGACGCCGCCGCGGAAGAAGCCGCCGCGGACCGCGCCGCCGCGGAGGAGGCGAGAGAGGAGAGAGACGCCGCGATCGCGCGCGCGGAGGCGTCGGAAGCGGACGCCGCGGAGGCTGACGCCGCGCGGTTGACCGCCGAGGCGAACGCCGCCGAGGCGGAGCGACGCGCCGCCGCCGCCGAGAAGAGAGCGGACGCCGCGGACGCCGCCGCCGCGAGAGCGACGGAAGCGGCGGAGGCCAAGGTGAAGGACGCGCTCGACGCCGCGGAGAAGGCGAAGAAGGAGGCGGAGGAGGCGGCGCGGCAGCTGGAGCGCGCGAAGCGCGATTTAGACGATGTCGAGCACCGGCTCAAACGCGATCTCGAGGACGCGCGGCGCGACCTCGAAGCCGCGGAGAATCGCGCGCCGAAGAAGAACCACGACGAGTTCTTCGAGATGGAGCGCCGCATCTCGAACCTCGAGGCGGAGCGGCAGGTGGCGGAGATCGAGAAGGAGAAGCTGCGGCAGCTGAGAGAGGCGGCGGAGAACCACAGGCTCGCCGCGGAGGCGAGGGCGGCGAACGCCGTCGCCGAGGTGCACAAGAGCCGCGCCGCCATCTCGCGCATCGCGTCGCTCGAGACAGACCTCACGCGCGCGATCGCGGAGCGCGACATCGCGGTGGACAAGTACGCCACGGAGATTCGCGCGGTCAAGGCGGAGAGCGATCTCGTGCACGCGAAGCTCGAGGCTGAGCTGGACCTCGCGTTGAAACAGCTCGATCGAAAACGCGCGAAGAAGCGCGCGCACAAGAAGCAAGCCGCGGAGCTCGCGTCTCGGTGAGACTGCTCCCCGTACGACCCCGTTCGCGTGGTGCACGCCGTTCCTTGAGGACTTTTCCCGTCGTCACTCTTCACCCGCGCTTCCCTCACAACGTTTGACCGCTAAGACGTTCGACTGACCGATCGCTTCACCTACGCAGGCTCGCGGACGCGGTGGCGCTCGCGCAGGACGCCGCGAACGGCGCGGAGCGCGCGATCGTCGCGGCGAGGAACGCTGCGGACGAGGAGACGAACCACGTGCTGTTCGAACGCTCGCAGGAGACGGCGAAGACGGCGGCGACGGCGGCGGCGGCGGCGTCGAACGCGGCGTCGCTCGCCGAGGCGTTGGAGCGTAAACGCCAAAAGAAACGCGCGTACAAGGAAGCCGCGCGACGGAACGGGGACGACCGCGACCGCGCGCAGGCGGCGCTGTCTAACGTCCAGAAGCTGTACGACGGCGAGGTCAACCTGGCGAAACAGATCGCGGTCGCGACGGAGGAGGCGAACAAACTGCGCGCGCGCGTGCGCGAGCTCGAGGCGGCGTTGAAGCAGGCGATGCGCGATTACAAAGCCCTCGCCGCGGATCTCCAGGGCGAGCGCGAACGCGGCGCGGAGGCGGAGCGCACCGCGGAGCAGACGCAGCTCGAGTGCGAGAACCTCGCGAGCGCGCTGAACGCCGCGCGAGGCGAGCGCATACACTGGGAGCACGAGGCGGAGAGCGCGAAGAAGATGGCGGAGGAGTACCTCGCGCGAATACCGCCCGCGGGGAAGCCGTGGGAGCCCGCGATTCCGTTGGACCGTAGACTCGCCGGATGGGGCGGCGGCGGCCCGGTCCCGGTCGCGGTCCGCCAGGTGCGTTCTGTACACTGGTTCCCATACGACCCCGTTGGCGTGGTGAACGCCGATCCTTAAGGACTTCGCCCGGCGTCTCTCTCCGCCCGCACCTCGCTTTCAATACCCGCCCTCGGCGCCTTTCAACTCCGTCTGACGCCTTTCAACTCCACCCCGACGCGTTTCGACAGATGCCGGATTTGGGGCCGATGCCGGTGTTGGACCGTCGGTTGGAAGGGCGCGCGAGGGTCGTGGAGGTTCCGCCGCGGCCGCCGAATGCGAACGCGAACGCGAACGCGAACGCCGACGCGGCGGAGACGACGACGACGACTGCGGACGAAGACGCGGAGGGAGGCGGCGGGGACGCCCCCGGCCCGCGCGCCGCTGGAGGTCGACGGACGCTCGTCGAAATCAACCCGCCGTCGGATTTCGTTCGTCCGGCGGGGATGTCCACGGATGAAGAGGAGCGATTGCGCGCGTTGCACGAGCGGGACCGAGACTACAGCAAGCGGCACCTGGACAACCGGTACGGGAGGCAGATGTGGGACGAGTACCGGTGATTGTCGCGGCGACGCGCGAGCGGAGCGTTCAGTTAATTTACTTCTCGTCGCGTTGATACGATGCGTAGTCTACGTCATACGCCGACGCGTCGACTCTCCTCCGTAATAGCCCAAATCGACCGCCGCGAATCCGCGAAAGCGCAGACCCCGGAACCCCGGTCGCGATCGATCGATCGATCGATCAATACGGATACCGCTTCCCCTTGGGCATGTACTTGATCTCCGCGGGCACGGGCTCTAACCCCGCGGGCGGGACCGCGCTCAGATCCACCGGGTCCGCGTACGGGTCTTCGAACAACTGTATCACGTAATCCTTCGGCTTGCCCTTCATCTTCGGGTACAGCCGATCGCACTCCGCGAGCACCTGCTCTTTCCTCTGCACGAGCACCGTCTTGCACACGTTTCCGCTCTCCTTCTTGTCCGCGCCCTTGGGGACTTGGATCACGCCGATGCCGTTCCACGTGATGTTGAGCGGGCCCGTGAGCTTCGTGAGGATGTTGTACGTCTCCACCTCCGTGTCCTCTGCGACGACGGACGACGCGCGGCGGGCGAGGGCGAGGGCGGCGAGGGTGGAGCGCGTCGTCAGCGAGCGACGATCGATGGATAAGACCGGGCGGAACGACGGGATGGGCGACGGGGGAGTCTCGCGGCGAGAGCGACGCCTTCGCCGCGGCGCGACGCCGCGAGGAGGGAGGGCCCCGATGGAGGGAGACGCGCGCGTCGCGTCGCGTCGCGCGAGGGAATCGAAGAGGTGGGTGGAGCGGAACGACGACGCACTCGCGAGCCCCGGCCAGCCTTCCGCCTCCGCGGTGATCTCCACCACCTCCTTGTCTTTCTCGTAGTCCGGGTCGAACTCTTTCGCCCACGCGCCCTTCTTGCCTCTGACCACGACGGAGCGGGAGCCGCCGCGGACGCCGCGCGCGGCGGCTCGCGGACGCGCGGGGCGCGCGGTCGCGCGCGGGGCGACGGACGCGGCGGCGGCGGCGAGCGACGTCGCCATCGTCGGCCGGCGCGCTCGAAAGTGCCGATCGAGTGACGTGGCGTTTCTCATCACTTTCTGTTCGTCTCGGAGGGGGTGGACGCGCGCGGCGACGACGCGGGCCGACGCGCGTACGATGCATCCTAGCACGCTGTCATTCACACGCGCTGGCTAGCCCTACGCTCTCTCTCTCTCCCAGACGCGCGCGCCGCTCAAAACTTCGTGCCGTCCTTCTTCGGCGCCGCCTTCGCCGCCGCCGCCTCCTCCGCCTTCCGCTGCGCCTGGAGCTGCGCCATCAGGTCGCCCATCGGCGGCCCTTCCCTCTTGAACGCCTCCTCCTGCGCCTTGCTCTTCGCCGCGCCGTCGTCCAAGACGTGGCATATCGGGTCGCAGTCGTTCGCGTACCCGACGTTCGCGGTCGACGGCGCCGGGGCGGAGAGGCACGCCGTCGTCGCGATTGTCGCGGCGGCGAGCGCGGCGGCGAGGAAGCGCGACGTCGACGCCGTCGACGCGTTATCCTCCGATGTCGTCGTCGTCGTCGTCGTCGTCGTCGTCGTCGCGCGCGTCGTCGTCGTCGTCGCGACGCGAGCGGCGCGGCGCCTCGCGGGGACGCGCGTCGGCGCGGCCGCGAGCGCGCTCGTCGTCGTGGAGATGGCGAAGAGCATGACGCGCGTCGTCCGCGGTGGGCGGTGCGCGCGGTCGAGTGCGCGGACGTCGCGGAAACAGAAAGCGTCGAGAAGAGACTTCTACTTCTCGCCCCGCGAGCTGTCGAACGCGATTCTGTCAGATTCACGTCGCGCGCCGCCTCCGCGGACGCCACGATGGGCGACGACGACGACGGCGGCTTCGTCCTGAACCTCGCGGGGATGGACGACGCGGGCGGCGACGACGGCGCGCGGAAGCCGAAAGGGAACCCGCGGAAGAGGACGGTCATGAAGCCTCCGAGGAAAGGGCGTCATCGCGGGTGGGCGGGGAAGCGCGCCGACATGGTCGGGAAGCCGCGATCGCGCGACGGCGGCGGACGCGGCGGACGCGACGGCGGCGGGAGGACCGGCGCGGGAGGGCGAGGCGGCGGAGGCGGCAGAGGCGCGCAGCCGGGGGATTGGCGACCCGCGGACGCGGACGACGGCGACGGCGGCGACGGCGACGGCGACGGCGACGGCGGCGGCGACGGCGACGGCGACGGCGCCGCCGCGGAGAGACCGTCGTCCTCGACGCGACGGGAAGGACGGCGCGGCGGGAAGGACGGCGCCGGCCGAGGCGTCGCCGGCGGCCGCGGCCGCGGCGGCGGCCGCGGCGGCGGGAAAGGGAAAGGGAACGACCTCGAGGTCGCGGCGATGGACGGCGACGGCGACGACGACGACGACGACGACGGGATGGAAGGCGGCGGATTCAACCCCTCGGACTGGGCGTCGCTCATGCGTCGCGCGATGCGTCCCGTCGCGGACGGCGAGGGCGACGCCGCCGAGGGCGGCGCGAGCGCGAAGAACCCCGCGTCGTTCGCGTCCTCCTCCGCGCCGCTCTCCGCGCTCGCGACGAGCCGCGTCTTCGGCGCGGGGGGGGGGGCGTCCTCCGCCGCGCGGACGTGGGAGGGCGTCGGCCTCCCCGCGGATTTCGCCGCGCACCTCCGCTCCCCGGCGGCGGGGTTCGCCGCCCCGACGCGCGTGCAACAGCGCGTGATCCCGCACCTCTGCCGCGGCGAAGACGTGCTCGTGCGCGCGGAGACCGGGTCGGGGAAGACGCTCGCGTACTTGTGCCCGCTGCTCGCGGCGCTGGGGAGCGAAACGCCGCGGATCGCGAGGGCGGATGGAATGCGCGCGTTGGTGATGACGCCGACGCGCGAGCTCGCGGCGCAAGTGTTGGAGACGGCGGCGACGCTGTCGAGGCCGTACCACTGGGTCGTGTGCGGTGGCGTCGTGGGGGGCGAGAACAAGCAGAAGGAGAAGGCGCGGCTGAGGAAGGGCGTGTGTCTCCTCGTGGCGACGCCGGGAAGGCTGTTGGACCACCTGCGGCACACCGAGGCGATGAAGGCGGACCTTCTTCGGTGGCTCGTGTTGGACGAGGCGGATCGGCTGTTGGACCTCGGGTTCGAGGAGGATCTGAACGCGATCTTGGCGGATCTGAACCGGCGGACGAGCGGCGCGGCGCGGTGCACCGCGCTTCTGTCCGCGACGCTGACCGCGGGGACGTCGCGACTGATCGACCTCGCGATGACGGATCCGGCGACGATCGAGATCGACCCGGAGGAGCCCGAGGTCGTGGACGAGGGGTGGACGGGGAACGGACACGGAAACGGACACGGAAACGGACACGGCGGCGGCGTTTCGAAGGGAAAGGGAAACCCAAACTCGAACGACGCCGACGCCGCGATGAAGGACGCGATCGCCGCGTTGGACGGCGGCGCGGATCTCGGCGCGGAGGACGTGAAGAAGATGGTGATGCGCATGCCGGAGCAGCTGAGGCACACCGCGGTGGAGGTGCCCGCGAAGTGCCGGCTCGCCGCGCTCGCGGGTTTGCTCGCGGGGTGGATGCAGGGCGCGGTCCCGAAGGTGATGGTGTTTTTGTCCTCGTGCGAGTCCGTGGAGTTTCACTACCGCGTCCTCTCGTGGCTCGCGTCGGGCGGGGGCAAAGGGAAAGCGAGCGGCGGCGGCGGCGGCGGCGGCGACGACGACGATCTGCGCGCGGGCGGGTACGAAGTCTTCCGCCTCCACGGCGTCTTATCCCAGCCCGACCGCAGGGCCGTATACCAAGGCTTCGCCGCCGCGACCGCGGGCGTCCTCCTGTGCACGGACGTCGGCGCGCGCGGTCTAGACTTCACCGGCGTCGGCGCGACGGTGCAAGTCGACCCGCCGTGCGATCCGACGACGTACGTGCACCGCGTCGGACGCACGGCGCGGCTCGGGCGGGAGGGCGAGGCGGTTCTGTTTTTGCAGCCCAGGGAGACGGAGTACGCGAACGTTCTGAGCGAGCTCGGCGTGAAGTTCTGCGCCGCGAGCGTGCCCGCGATGCTTGACGTTCTAGACGGAGGGCGCGGCGGAGGGACGCCGCGCGGCGAGTACGACCGGTCGCCGCATTTACACCCCGCGGCGCAACGTCTGCAGAAGAAGCTTCACGGCGCCGTCGGCGGGGATAAAGAGCTCGCGACGCTCGCGAAGGACGCGTTCCGGTCGCACGTTCGCGCGTACGCGACGTTCCCGTCGGACTTGAAGCACATCTTCCACGTCAAACGACTGCACTTGGGGCACGTCG
>Ga0181559_10002374_pt1 | contig 18613 bp, 12 predicted proteins | sample 011ome_21_FD_133752 | JGI IMG/M metagenome (GOLD analysis project Ga0181559, IMG submission 133752) | Coastal salt marsh microbial communities from the Groves Creek Marsh, Skidaway Island, Georgia - 011508AT metaG (megahit assembly) | ecosystem: Environmental > Aquatic > Marine > Intertidal...
CGTCGTCGATGACGTCGATAGGCGTTCTTCGTCGGTGTCCGCGGTGCGATGCGCGCGTGGCGAACGCCCGCGCGGCGGTGTGCGCGGAGTGTGGGTGCGCCGTCGACGAGGATGCCCGCCGGTCGTTGGCAGAGTATCCTTCTTCTTCGTACGACGACGAGAACGACGACGACGACAACGCGACGGTGAGTGGTGCGTCGAGCGCGTACGGTGATGATGTGTTCGATCCCGATCTTGATGAAGACGTTGTTGAAGACGACGACGACGAGTATTACCAGCAGCAGCAGCAGCAGCAGCAGCAGCGCCCATCGGGTACGATGATGACGCACGACGACGATCGATATGACTATGAAAAATATGCGTCGGATGATGGCTCCTCCATTGTGTCTTCTTTAACATCATCGTCAACATCAGTTGATTCCGTGAAGCGAGAACAAAAGAATCGCATCGAGCGCGAGCGCGAATTGGAGCGGTCTTCTCCAGAGGCGTTAAAGTTGTTGTATCTCATGTATACGTACACGTCGGATGATTTTCTTGAACACACAACCTACTCGGCGGGCCCATCAAAAAAGAGTCGTCGTAACATATCACCCTGGTTTCGGCAGTTGCCTATTTTGGTGTTGATTTACGAAGGCATCGTGCGGGGTGTTTTTGATTACGACTACGCCCCGCAAGCTGTGAGCGTGTACGGCGGCGCGCGCATATATTTGAACATTAGCGAAGAAGGACGAGATGACTTGGACGATTTGCGCGAGTTAGATATGCTCAAGGCGTTAAAGGTAACATCTGAGCAGTACAATCACGCGACGTTGCTTAAAATTACAACCAAAGGTGTTGAGTTTGTCAAACGCATGATGGCGAATAACGTGCTCACGGCGGGCATGCGAAAAGCAGTCGACTCGTTAATCTTCGAAGCCGGGTCGCTCATCGAGGTGCGCTACGATTCGACTGAGAAAGAGTTCTACCTTACCGTTCCTGATATGAACTTTTCCATCGCGTCGACAATTACGGATATTGAAGAAGTTCCCTACGTGAGCTCGCCGTACATCGTTCCATGCATGCTCGCGAACGTCGCCTTTACCCCAGACGTCGCGGCGGGTCATCGCCGAGCTCAACGCATCTTAGCCTCGCGCAATACGAGCGGGCGGGGTATTCGAGATTCCCATCTTGATCAATCACTTGCGTTGGACGACGTAAAACTTTTCGTCACGGAATGGGTTCCCATGGGCTCGAATGAGATGGTGTCCTTTTGCGCCAAGCTCGGCACGGGTGAGCGCGTGCCAGGGGGCATGTTTAGCGAACGCGCGCTCGACGCGGATGAAAGTGACATGGTCGTAGCCATCGGTGCGGAGCATAAAACTAAGCTCGTAGTGCTCGATTTGGATGAAACTTCGTACGTCAACGTTGAAGCTGAGCTGTTACAGACGGCGACGCAGAAAATGACGCAGGCCACGCAAGTTGAGAATTTCGGCATCAACTTTTCAGAAACTGGAGTCATCACATACGGTGTGTACATCAACGGAATTGCCGACCGCGTGCAGAAGAATATATCACTCGATTTACTCGCGCGCTTGCTGTCTGACGTGTACGAAGATACCTCGTACTTGGTTTCGAATTTATTCTCCGCCTATCAAAGATCGATGTTGGACATGGCGTACAAGGGCGAGGCGGACAATCGCGAAAAGTTTGTGTGCATCATGGCGGATCGAATCACGCCAAAACTCAGGGCTGAAGAGTACATGGATGGCGAGGCCTATGAGAACGAGCTTAAGCAAGTCATCGGTGCGACATTTAACGCGCATGATCTATCAGGTGAAGAAATCATCGTATTCGGTTCGCAAGGCGTCATCATTTGCGGTCCAAATTCTTCAAGACATGATCGCATGCTCAGCATGTATTGCGCGCTACAGGCGCGTTCGTCATTCATCAAGAGTGTCTTTTCGAGTTGTTTTGCACTTACTGATGAGCTCAAGCGCACGCGGACTTTAGTTGATGACTACCAAAGCGACCCAACGAACGTGATTCGCATTCGCGAACGCTTGTCGTCGCACACGAGCGCGGTGACGGTGCTGTATGAAATTCAGCAGTTTATCCTTGAGTCGCTGGAGAGCATAGACCCGTCTCTAGAGGCAACGATGCCATCGTCGAGCATCAAACAGGGCGCCCTGTATGATTCAGCCGCAAAGAAGTTGTACGATTTGTTAGATTTGGAAGGCACTCTGAAGCGCTCGAGGCGACGGGTTATCGATTTGCAAAAAGTTGTCACGGCGTGCTTCAACGACCTCGAAGCGCTGCGTGATATGAGCCAAGTCATCGGTTCAACGCGCAAGTTGCAGATCAACCAAATGATAGAAGGTACGACGAAGAATTTGGAAGATGCCTTTCGCGCACAGGCTCGTAACAGCACGACGCTCGAGGTCACGCAAGTCATTCTCTCTGGCTCGCTCGCGTTTGACATTCTCGACCGCCTCACGGGCCAATACCTGTCCTACACGGAAATTCGATGGGCGAACGAATCAATACAGCCATATTTGGTGAACGAGCCCATGGTTTGGTTCACATTGAACGTCATCATGTGGACGATTTTGGGTGGTGGCATTATTTATTTGATGCGTCATTTAGCGTACATGAACTTGAGCGTCGAGACAAAAAAATTGCTTTTGAACAAGCCCATCCACGTCAAGCGCTGGAGACGATTCGTAGCGTCGAGAAATATGGAATCCATCGCGTGCAAGGAAGAAAAAGCCGAACGAGTGACAAAATATGGTTGGATCGAACCCGTTAACGTGATTAAGTGGCAAGGATCCTCACCAAAAATTGAGGTGACGTGCGACGAACGCTACGGCTACATCCTCTCCTCAGTGATTCTCATCAACAAGCGCACGTGCAAACTCACGGCTGACGAGTGCTGGCATATATTTTGGCACGATAACTTTGAAGTCAAAAACATCTACGACCCGACGCGTAATGACTTCAACGCAGAAACGGGCAAACGCGTGGAAACTTCAGCCCAAGCTTCAGACGACGAGGACGAAGACGCCGCCACGCCCGCGTTTGGCGCGTCGATGTGGCAAAAGAGTGGCTTGAGCTCTGCCTTCAGTAGAAAATCAAAGGACGACGTCGACGACGAGGGGTCTGACTCCGACGAATACATCGGTAGAGACTTCACATATGAAGGATTCGTAGCCGAACGCAACGATGCAGCGAGTAGAATGTAATTGTGTCACTATTTCTTTCCTTTCAAGAAGGCCGATGCGTCACACCGCGACACCTCTCGCGCGTGGCGTGTCGACATGACCCCACCGGTGCGACCTACGCCAGGGCCCGCGTGTGTCGTAGACCCCACACACGTCTCTCGTTCGTCATCGGTCGCGTCGACATCGTCAAGCGCAGCCTCGGCGCTTGGCTTACCCAAAACGTGCGCCCGGGTGAATCGTCGTCTCGGCGATGTCGACGTCAGCGCCTACGTCATAGGGACCGCACACGTCGGGCAATCTTCTGCTGAAGACGTTGCTCGCGTCATTCGCGATGTCAAGCCGCACGTCGTCGTGCTTGAGCTCGACCAAGAGCGCGCCGACGGGTTGATTGCCCAGTACGTCGCCGGCGACGGCGCCGCGAGCGTCGAATACGGTTCAGATTTAATGACTGGGTTGATTCAAGCGGAAAAATACGGCGCGTTGACAATGCTGGGAGATGTTCGCGCGCGAGGCATGGCGAGCGAGCTCTCGAATGCGGTGCTACGAAGAGATGTATTGAGTCCCAAGCGTTGGCGTCGAGCGACGGGGTACGCGCTCGACGCGCTCGGCTTGGGCACAAACAGCGCTGGCGTCGACGTTCTCGGGGCATTTATCGAACGACCAGCGATGTTAGCGCCACTTGCTGCTCCCACAGTGGCGTTCGCGTTCGCGTCTGCATTAATGGCGACGAATGCGAGCGCGAGCGCCGCCGCGAGCGCGGTTGACGTCGCCACCCTCGCGCTCGCCGCCGTCTTATTCTGCCCAATCGTGGAAACCTTATGGATGTCTCGCGATGATGTCATCGTACGAAACGCCATACAAGGCATTGAGTGCGCTTCTGGCATCGAGCGCGGAACATTACGCCGCGTGCGATTCAATTTCACCGCCGACGTGGATGCTACTCGAGCCGCCGCAAACGCCTTTGTCGCCCAGGACTCCGCCGCGACGCCGTGTTTTACATTGAAGCGCCCGATCGCGCGCGGAGAAGTTCGTCGGCTTAATTTATGGGAACCTCGATGGTTGTCATTGATGGATTCTCTCGCTGAGGCTAATGGTGGGGCGCTTGAAGGTGCTGAACTCGGATGTCTGCTCGGGCGAAGCCGACATTACTGTCAAAAGTCGTGGTTGGACGAGGTCGGCGACGATGGAAACGAGCGTATGGGAACAGTCGTCGTCGGTGCGTTCTTTTGATGTTGATGCGAACTTGTGTGTGTGTGTGTCGTATGTCGTGTCGCGTGTGTACGTATTGACCCAATCGTATATCCCCGCACGCGAATAAAACAGAAAACAAAATGCGTCGAGCGCGCGTCGTAAATTTCTCCGAAGGCCGCCGACCGACGACTGGCGCTCGTAAATTAGAAGTGTGGATTGAAGGATTGGATGACGAGATCGACGTAGGCGCGTTGGAAAGTCATCCAGCGGGATATTTACTCGCCAGTGCGGGCGAAAGCCGTGATGACGCCGATGTAGACGGCGATGTGTCCGCGGGTGAGATTAGATGCGTATGCGTCGTCGGTTTAGCGCATGCAAACGGCGTCGTGAAACGCCTCTCCGCGAGTGAATAAGTAATATGTATTGTATTGTGTCTAGTCTGTGACATAGGTAATAGCAGTAGCACTGTGTGAGTACAAATGTATCTTACATGTATATATATATACTGGGTACTTGAACAAACATTTTGAAACAAAGCTTCCTCTCTACGCCGCGGTGGACATCGCGTCTAAATCCAGACGCGAGAGGTCGCGAACGACGCTATCCTTCACAACCTCGGCTGCATCATCCGCACCACCTTTCGCACTCGCTGGACTCGTCGTGTCGAGATCTGGTGTGTGGCATTCACCATCAGCGCCCTCGCGCGCGCGCAACGCGGTGAGCGAGTATCGAATCTTTACCAACGTCTTGTCGTTCAAAAAATGCGTTCGACAAAAGCTCAACGCCTTGTCCACCGAACTTTGCTCGACGAATTCCACGTATGCAATCGCCTGGTCCATGCCTTTTTCAAACGTCTTGTGCCAGAATAGATTAACTTTACCGCACTCTTCATCGAATCGCGCGCGAATGTACGACGGATCGAGCTCGGGGTCGATATCCGTGACATAAATTGTGCGCTCGGCTTTTTCGCGTTGCTCAGGCGACATTATCGTTCGTCGCTTGAGCTTGGTGTTCTTTGTCAACTCCACCGTGAGCGGGACGTTGTCCACGTGCGTGCCGTGCATGGCAAGCGCCTTATTGGTGCTTTCGATGTCCTCGAAATCAATGAATGCATATGGAAATTTGATCTTCGGGTGATTGAGGAGTTCAATGTGCGCGACGCCGCCGCATTCAGAGAAGAGCGCGCGCAAACTTCCCGGCGACATGTTCTTCGGAATGTTTGCGACGTACACCTTTTTCACCGGCGAGTTGCCGGCGGCAGCGTTTCCGTCGACATCGTCGTTTTTGGTTTCCATAGTCGATTTGGTTGCCGGCGTCGAAGGTTCGGGCGCTGGAGCTTTTTCGCCCTCGCCTCGATGCCGCTGCGCTTGATTGTTGTTTGACTTTCTCATCGTCCGTAACGGCGTCTTCGACGGATTTACTCGTATCGATCGGTTTCCTAACCTTCTACCCGTGAGTTGTAACGCCAATCCCGCGCTTTTGGCTTCAACAAACTCCACAAACGCCACATTCGCCGCGGCGTATTGCTTGGTTTGCACGTGCAACCGAGACACGGGGCCGGCGAAATCTTCGCACACCTTTTGCAACGTCTTCTCAGTCACGCTTCTATCGACATTGGCGACATAAATAGTTCTCGCACAGCTCTCAAATTCCTCCTGAGTTTGCGGCAACAATAAGGGATTTACTGGAATCACGGGCGTCTCGCTCTTGAGCACCGTAATCGCGTGCCCGTGCACGACGGCTCCGTGCATCGCCAACGCCTTCTTCACCGCTTCGTCACTCTCCAGCGCGACGAACGCATATCTAAACTTCTCCGACCCCGCATCGCCGCATAAACGGCAATCAATCACGTGTCCACACGCGTCTTCAAACAGCGCGGCGAGTTCGGATTCTGTCACGCTCACGTGCACCTCCTTCACGTACACCGTCCGTCGCGAGCCGTCAACGTCTTCGACGCGTCCGCCTCGCGCTCGCATCCTCGACCGCTGGCTCCCATCCCAACGATGGGCGTACATCCCTCCCATGGCTACCGCGGCGGCAGAATACTGATTATAATACATCGCATGATGCATCGTCTGCGTCGACGCGTCGACCACGCCACCGGGCACGAGCGACAGCGGCACCACCACGGGCACCGGCAACGCGCACCCGGGCGCGCGCACGAGCCCGCCCGCCGCCATCGCCGCCGCGTCGTACCACTGCGCGCCGTACGGCGGCGCCGGAGGCACCGGCAGCGATGGTGAACCCACGTGACCTGCGTACGTCATCTACCATCGCACAAAAACACGAAAACACGAAACACACACCGTCGTCAGTCTCCCATCGTCCCGTCGTTGAATTTCAAAAATCGCGCGCGCGCGCCCCCACCGAGTCGCGAATGCGCGCGCGTACCTGCGCCGTCCTCCCCGTCGAAAGCGACGACGAAGACGTTGGCGATGCGTAATACGAGTAATACCCCGCGCCACAATGTGCGCCCATCGCCGACGCCACCGCCGCGTCGTCATCATCATCATCATCATCGTCGTGGTAATAATACCAATCCTCCGCCTCGTCCTCGTCCTCGTCCCTTTCCCCGTCGTCGTCCCTTTCGTCGCGTGCCTCCTGCGGCATCCATCCATGTCCCGTACGTCCTCCATCGCGATGCGCCGCCTTCGTCGTCGTCGTCGTCGTCGTCGTCGTCGTCGTCATCCCTCGCCGCGACGTCGACGGTAGTGGCGTCGCCATCACCCAACGACCGCGAAGACCGCGAAAACCGTCGTCGATCGTCGGACATTCGATCGAGATGTTCGGACATTCGGCGTCATTCGGATCGTCGACACCATCGGATCGTCGGCAGGCACCATCGTTGGCGCTCTGGTTCCTTATATACGACGACCGACGACGACCGAGGACCGAGGACCGAGGACGACGACGACCGACGACCGACGACCGAGGACGACGCGGTGATGGACCCATGAGGCTCGCTCTACGGCACGCGCGATGTGTGTGGTGTCCTGCGTGTACGTGCGTGTCCTATGTCGCGCGCATCGTATAGTACTTGAGGACACGTATGTATGGGTGTCCCGTGGGGTGCTCGATGCGTGCACGCGCCAGTCGTCGGCGCGCGCTGCTGGACCGACGTCGTGGACGTGGACGTGGACGTGCGGTGATTAGTTGTTTTTCCGTTGCGCTCGATTCGCGGACGTGTAAAAGCGCGTCGTCGATATCGCACGGTCGCGTGTAATTGGCGATTCGGCATTCATTGGTCGGCATTTCCTAGACGACGGACGGTTGACCGCGTTCACATTCGCGCGCGTGGGCGACGACGCGACGTGCGCGCGCGTGCGTGGACGCGTGGGACGAGGCTTTGGTGTTTTCTTTTGCGTGCGTGCGTGCGTATCGTGCGCGGATACGCGGTGGGGCGGGCGCGCGCGGTGGGTGATTCGTGTGCGTCGTCGTCGTCGCGTTACAGTCGCGTACAGTGGAGCGGGGATTGGCGGCGATGACGACGATGGGGGGCGTCGCGGACGTGATCGCCGCGATGGCGGATCGGGATGCGGCGGAGGCGGTGCGTGCGGTGCGTGCGTATGCGGATCGGCGCATGGTGGGGGTGGAGGATGATGGAAGAGATGTCGTCGCGATGGACGCGGATGGGACGGCGGCCGAGGCCAAGGCGAGGGCGAAGGCGCCAAACGCGGGACTCGTCGCCGAGGAAGACTGGGGATTCGTCACGCCACCGACGTCACCATCGCGGCGTAAAGTCAAAGAAAGTATGCGTGTGGTGTATAGTGATCGATTTGTTCCATCGCGCGCGGCATCGATTGGGTTTCGAGGGGAATTTAGTATGTTGGACGCCGAGGAAGAGGATGGGCGGTTGGCGCGGGACGCTCGGGACGCGGCGACGCGACGTGATGCGACGCACGCGACGCACGCGGCGGGGGGTGGGAACGTGAATGCCGATGATAATGTCACCCCGCATGGTGCGGTGGCGAATGGCGCAGGCGCCGCTGCCGCCGCGAGCGATCGTGAGGATACGTCGGCGGCGTACGGCGCGTTGTTACGGAGCGAATTGCTCGGCGACGTATCGCCACCCGAAGCGTACGGTATTACGCCGCCGCCGACGCCGAGTGTGGCGCGGTATCAGCGTGCTTCGACGTCATACAGCAGTCCAGGTCGGAATTTGTTTAGATTTCAGAGTGATGGCGTGTTTGGCCCTTCGACGCCGCACGCGTCGGAGAGTCCGTATTCGTTGTCCCCGGTGGGCGCGGGCGACGGGACGCTCGGTATGACGTTGCTCGCGCCTCGACGCACGCCTCGTAAAATTGCGCGGTCGCCATTCAAAGTCTTAGACGCTCCTGCACTTCAAGATGACTTTTACTTGAATTTAGTCGATTGGTCGGCGTCCAACGTGCTCGCCGTCGGCTTGGGGACGTGCGTGTACTTGTGGAGCGCTTGCACGAGCAAGGTGACGAAATTGTGTGAACTCGCACCGAACGACTCGGTGTGCTCGGTGGCGTGGACGCAGCGCGGCACGTACTTGGGTGTGGGCACGAATTCTGGCGAGGTGCAACTCTGGGACGTGGCCAAAGGGAAAATGACGCGCGCGATGCACGGGCATCGTTCGCGCGCCGGCACGTTGGCGTGGAACTCGCACACGTTGTCGAGCGGCAGTCGAGACCGAACGATTTTGAATCGCGATATTCGAAGCCCAAATGATTACTCAGCCAAACTCGTCGGTCACAAGAGTGAAGTGTGTGGATTGAAGTGGTCTTACGATGATTGCCAGCTCGCTTCGGGTGGAAACGACAACCAATTATTCATTTGGAACGCGCACTCGAGTCAACCGGTGTTGCGTTGCAGCGAACACACAGCGGCGGTGAAAGCCATCGCGTGGTCGCCGCATCAGCACGGCTTGCTCGCCTCTGGTGGCGGTACCGCCGATCGATGCATTCGATTTTGGAACACTGTGACTAATTCGCCGTTACAATGCGTGGACACTGGATCGCAAGTATGCAACTTGGTGTGGAGTAAAAACGTCAACGAAATCGTCAGCACGCACGGGTACAGCCAAAACCAAATCGTCGTGTGGCGCTATCCGAGCATGTCCAAGCTCGCGACGTTGACCGGTCACACCTTGCGTGTGCTGTTTCTCTCGATTTCACCCGATGGTCAAACAATCGTCACGGGTGCTGGTGATGAAACACTGCGTTTCTGGAACGTCTTCCCCGGTGTGAAATCCCAAGTCTCTGGCGTCGGCGACAACGCCGTGAGCTCCCTCGCTCGCACGAGCATTCGATGATGCGATATGATGATACGTTTGAAATTCTTTTGACTTGTTGTTTATGTTGTTGTGTAATTACTACTACTCCTGTACTTTCATCCGCTTCATCCGAGCCACCGGCGCTCCAGAGCGACGGCGACAGCGGTTGTTACACCCCCTTTGCGCCTCGAGCCCCACACAGCGCGCCACGTGTGCGCGGTGTACCACACCGGCGTGAGGCTACGCGTAACTCGCGCTTTGCTTCGCTCAATAGAACCACTGCATCGGTGAAATATCGCGTCGCGCGTGGTATCACCGGCCGTGAACGCAGCCTTTGCGCGCTGAAAGAAAGCAAAGGGTCGCGCGGCGCATCCTCTGTGCACGTCATGGCTAGTGACGACTCGGCGCCGAGCACGAGCGCTCGCGCGAATGAAGACGGTATGCTACCCACTGACGCACCGTGGGGCACTCTAGGCCGGCAAGCCGTGCTCTCTACCGTGGCTCTCGTGAGCAAGTTTCTGCTCGACGTCGTCAACTCTACGACGACGACCAACGGCGAAACGCTTCGAGACGCTATCACCTCCCGCGAGCGACCGCAGGGGTTGATAACTCTTAGCAATCACGCTTCGACGTTTGATGACCCAGGTGTGCTCTCGGAGCTCATTCCGATGAAGTATTTCCTCACCGAACCTTGGCACGGGGGCGTGCGGTGGACGTTGTGCACGGATGAAATTTGCGCCAAGAACAAGTTGAGAGAGGATTTCTTCCTATGTGGCAAAGCGCTGGCGATCAAGCGCGGAGGCGGATTAGACCAACCAGTATTGCATACCGCGGCTGAACTCGTCAAGCGCGGAGACTGGCTGCATTTGTTCCCGGAAGGTCGAGTCAGTCGAGACGGCGAGCTCTCGCGCATGCGCCGCGGATTTGCGAAACTGTTGTGCGATATAGAAAATTCAGGCGGTCAAACTCCCTTGGTTGTGCCATTTTGGCACTCTGGCATGGCGGTGGTGAAACCATACGGTGAGTACTCCATCGGCGTAGGAAAGCGCGTGCACGTCACCGTGGGTGAACCTATAGATTTTAGCGACTTGGTCAAGAAGTGCGGACGGTGCGAAAAGAGCGTCAAAGCCAGAGATGCGTTGTACGGCCAAATCATGGATCGCGTCGAAGGGCGGTTGCGTGACTTGAAAACCAAAAATGCGCGCGAGCGTGAAAGCACGGGCGCATCCGTAAACTAGTGCACGCACTCGCGTCGCGCGCGCGAGTGTGTCTTTATGATATTTAGTTGTCAAGCGAGACTTAGGAAACGCCACACCACGACTCTCGTGTCGTCGTCGTCGTAATCCGCATCATGTCCCATTCCTTCTTGTTACGCATGAACACCATCGGCACCATCGCCGTGACGCTCCTCGCGATCCTTGTATCGTGCGCGTCGTTCACAGATATCTCGCACACGTGCGTCCCGACGCGAGCGACGAGCGCGTTGACTCCAGCGCGCGTCGCCGTCACTGGTTTCGAACGCTTCGTCAACGTATCCGGCGTAGACGAGGCCATAGTACAGCTAGAGTTCGATGTTGATATGTCGAGCTGCTTTAGTTGGAACACAAAATTGATTTTTACGCACGTCGTGGTGTCGTATGCGACGGAGGAGCGATTGAAGAATGAAGTTACGGTGTGGGACGCGATCGCGTTGACGCCCGAGTCGAGCGTGATAGAGGGACGAAAGATGGCAAAGTATAGGTGGCGAGACGTCAAGGATGGTTTACGTGGAGTGCGTGTGGATGTGGACTTGTCGTGGGCGGTGACGCCGGTGGTTGGGAAACTTTGGCGAGGAAGCGCGCGGATGGGCTCGTTCACGATGCCCAGCGAATACATACCTCCGAGGGAGCGACCGCAGGCGCCGAATGGGGGTGGACGCGTACCAGGGATGCCTTGAGAGAGAGTTGAAATCTAGCTAGACGTTGTAGTACAAAGCCGCTTAATAGTTACAGGTCGAGTAAATTGGCGAGTTCGGCACCCGGATCGACGCGTCGGTTTGCCGGGGTCGGCGAGGCGTCGGCGAAGGACATTAAATCTCCGAACGCATTTGTCATTTGTGCCACGTCGTCTGATGGTTTGATTTCGACGACTCCGTCGATAACGGTATTGTCGTAAGCGATTGTGGGCTTTTCTTCGTCTTCTGGTGGAGGCGGCGCCGGTGCCGGCTCAGGCGCCGACGCAGCCGGTATGACGCGCTCGATGACGGGTGGGCGGTCAACCGCCACTTGATCCGTGGGCGCGTGTACGACCGGCGCCGGAAGACCCGAGAACGACAAGGCACGCGCGACGGAATCCATCCCAGCCACACCCCTGGCGTATAAATCTTCCGATGAAGAATTCTTTTCGCGCAATTTCTCGAGCGACGCCGAGAACTTTTTCTTATTCAGCGCAAATGACGTCTTGAATTTTTTCAACATCGTCGACTCTTTCGCCGCGGACATGGTTTGTTTTAACAGCGAACTGCCTGCCGAAAACGCGCGACTCGACGCTGAGGCAAATTGTTCCGATAAAGCTTGCCCGCGCATCATCAAATCAGAAATCGTCAAGTCGGGTTCTTCCAAGTCAAAGTCGACAATTTCTTCGGCTTGCGGAATAAATCCAGTCTTGCGGGCGACGACGGCGCACATCGATAACCGTCGACGCACGAACACTTCGTACATCTGTGTCCCGCGCATGGCGGCAAGCATGGCGCCATATTTCGTACTCATGAATTCATCATGGTCAAGCCATAAGCTCTCGGCGGAAATCGCATCCTTTGGCGGAGGATGCGCGACGACGCCTTTAATGTGCCGCTTATACCCACCAAGAATTGTAGAAAAGAATGTCCGAAACACGCGCGCAACGGCGTGTGCGTCTTCACCCCGACTGCGCTCGAACTCTCGCAGCAGTCCGACACGCAACAACGTCGTCGGTCCCGCTGGCATGGCATCGAAATCCTCCTCAAAGTACGTAAACGATCCGTCATCTAAATTGAGCACAAAGATATCCTCGCATGGAAGAGCGCGCATCGCGGGCAATAACGACGAATGCAAACCCATGAGGAACGGCATGGGCGCGGTGAGGTAATCTAAAAAGGGCTCAGGAAGCAATGGTAAGAATATGTGCTGCCAGGACATCGGAAAGAGCGCGGCATTTGCCGCGTGCACCGCCCCGCTCAACGCAGAAACACTCGAACCCGTGACGACGACGCGTCGTTCGGTCACAAGCGCCGCAAACAACGCCACCAACGCATCCACGTGTCCTACATCCAACAACGTTGTAAATCTAATACCACTATTAAAGTCCTTCTTCAAATCAGGCGCGTACAACGTCGCACTTTGCGTCGCGATGCCCGCGAACGCCGTCCACGGCAGAGGCGTCGTCGTCGACGTCCCGGGCTTCGGCGCGCCCTCTCCAATCGTTCGGTTTAAAAACTCCCACAGCGCCTCATCGCGCGAGAGCTCCTCGATATCTTCAACGTCATTTGTATCGCGCGCACGGGCGACACGAAACGCCTCGTCGTGCGCTTTTTCGAGCACCGTCCAAAAATAATCAAACCACGGCGCTCGAGCGAGCACCACTAAAGCCTCATCCCCCACGCGTCTCGCCACGCCCACGACGCGCGCGCCGTCCTCCTTGGTGAGCGTAAAACTAAATCGCTCCGCCTTCGCCGCGGCACCGCTCGTCGATGGCGCGCTCGCATCGTCGTCGGCGGCAGAAGATGACGCCGAAGCCGCGCGCTCTGGAAATGCAAATCTCTGTCGCACGACAACGTCCACGAGCGCGCGCATCTCGCGCTCGCCGGCGTCATCGCTCGCAAACACGCACTGCGTTACGCATCGCCCGCGCCGCGTCGCGTGACAGAACGCGGTGGGCGTGCGTTCGTGCGCTGATGCCATTCCAGCGCGCGTCGCGCACTGGCGTCGTCACTCACGAACACGCATGCACGCGCGCGCGAGCGCGCGAATGCATCGCGTAACGCGGCGCGGGTGACGACTGACGCAATTTTGGATCCGTGAGCGACGAGCGTTCGAGCGCAGGCGCCGAGTCGCGCGCGTGGAAGCGCGTCAAGTAAAGTGATGGAGCACGACTTTGGCCACGACGCATTCGCATTCGACGACTACGCACCGCGCACGCGCGAGGCGGGCGCGCGCGAGGCGAGCGACGCGAATGATGACGTGTATGCTGCGAATGATATCGTCGACGTCGACGTCGATGGCGTGATTCGTGCGTATGAGGATCGAGCACGCGACGCGCGAGGCGGCGGCTCGCGAGCACCGTCAACGAGTTTAGCGACGACGTCGGCGATCCGTAAACGCCGCTCCGCGCTCGATGGATTCGTACCACTCCCGCATCCGAATGCGCCGACGTGGATGAGTGATGCGCTGGCGGATGACGACGAGCCGATGTCGAGGTCGAGGCGGGACGGTGGAAAGCGAGGCAAACGAGGCAGCGGCTCGTCGACGAGGACGCACAAGGCAGCTTCAAAGGCGTTTGTTGAACGCGTTTTGGCGTGGTCGGTGCGTGGTTTGCAAACATGCACGCGTGAGGGCGTGGGTGAAGCGCCCATGGTGAACGCTACGGCGACGTATGAGACTGTTGAGCATTGGTTCGCGGTGCAAGAGGAATTGGCATACGAAGAGGCGCGGGCGACGCTCGCGGCGGCGCTCGTGCGACAGCGGCACGTATCGGCGGCGTTTCGTGTCATGGTCAAAGTATTACCGAGTTCAAAAGGTATGGGGCGATTGCGAATGATTGAAGCGACGCGGCTGTCTAGAGATGTGTCGAATGATTGGCGTCGGCCCGCGACGGCGATTTTGCTCAAGCGAGACGCCTCCGACGTCGGCGTCTTAGCCATCGTGGCGGCGAGTCAAGAGGCCTCAGGAGCCGAGAGTGTTCCATTGTGGGTGCAAGCCCGCGACGTGGCAAGTATTGATGGTTCGAGTAATACGTGGACGGCGGCAGCGCTAGATTCACTCATTTCGTATCAACGCATGGCGTGCGCGTGCTTCATGCGACCAAAAGTCTCGTTCGCACACCAACTCATTGGACACAAGCCATCGACGCACACGAAGTTTGTCGATTCAGACTCAGATTACGGCGACGACGGCAACGAAGATGGCAAGAGCGTTCGCGACGACGCATTAGCAGCAGAAAATGATGAAGATGACGCATATTTGGCTCATGGTGAGCTCAACATATCTCAACGTCGCGCGATGCAACGATTTCTCTCTCGCAATGGACACATGGACCAGCTTCAAATGGTACAAGGGCCACCCGGATGCGGAAAAACGCACTTTACCGTGTCTCTTCTGCGCGCTTTGGCTAAGAAAAATCGACGCGTTCTGGTGTGCGCCCCGAGTAACAAAGCGGTGTGCGTCGCCTTAGAGTTGTTCTTGCGCAAACAAGGCGCTACGGACGCGTGCGCACCGTGCATACTTCTTGGTGTCGAGGACTCGCTCGAAGAATGCTCAACCCCTAGCGAAGTGTTTTCAATCTGTGTGATGGACTACTTTATCTATCGCCGCGCGAGCGCTATCGCAGGAGGTATCGAGCGCGCACTGGCTGATATGAAGGCTGAGAAATTGAGCCAATTCAGCCTCGACGCCGTTGGCGAAGCATTGGATTTAGCGCGCAAGCAACTCAAAACTACGGCACCACAATTCTTGAAGGGTGAGATAACTAGTGGTTTCAAAGCTATTGAGTCGCTTTTACACGAAATGGATGCCACGAAGGCGAGTGAAATTCAGAAACAAGGCGCAAAACTTGTGGCAAATATTTCAAAGGCGTCTGGCCGCGGCGAACGCGCGGATGAATTTGCGGTCGAGTCTTTGAATAGAGCGCAGTTGGTGTTCTGCACGCTTGCAAGCGCAGGCCAATCAATCATGGCAATGCTAAATCCACCCGATGTACTCCTCGTCGACGAAGCTGCCCAAGCTCTTGAGCCAGAGATTGCGATACCGTTCCTTCGCAATCCGAGCAAGTGTCTACTCGTGGGTGATCCAGCACAGTTGCCCGCAACGTTGAGTTCTGAGACCGCACGTCGGCATGGACACGCAACGTCATTGATGGAACGTTTGATGACACTCAATGACGAAGGCGTAAGCTTGCTGGACACGCAATATCGCATGCATCAAGAGATTGCACATTGGCCTTCGGCGTACTTTTACGCAAACCGGTTGCTCACTGCTGATTACATCGCGACTCGAGAGTTACCAAGTGATTTCCCAACGCATCTGAAGCCGTATACATTTGTTGACGTGCACGACGGCGAAGAAACCGGCAAACGCGGCGCGAGCAAGTCAAATCAAAGCGAGGCGAGATTAGCGTGCGCATTCATCGAAACGCTCGTCAAATTTCAGCGAGATAATACGAAGACATTTAGCGTCGTCGTGATTACATTTTACAGCGCACAAGTTCAATGTATTAGCCGCATGCTTGCGTCACATGGTATCAAACATGTCGCCGTACATAGTGTCGATAGTTTTCAAGGCTCAGAAGCTGACGTCGTGATTTGTTCAGCGGTGCGAAACAACAAAGCCAACACTGTTGGTTTTCTTGCCGATAAGCGAAGGCTCAACGTAGCCTTGACTCGTGCAAAACATGCGCTTGTTGTTTTAGCGTGTGCCAAGACACTTTCCAGCGGAAATGCTGATCTAAAGGCGCTCGTCGATGATGCGAAACAGAGAGGCGTTATCATTTCTCAACATCAATTTGCAAATAGCTTTCATTCAGTCAATAGAACGTAGAAATTAGATCTTGTAGTAGACGACGTGACAATTGCTAGACTATATCAGCGCATCATTTTGCTATCAACACACCCCTTCGCTTTTCAATCGTTGAATGAATAGATTAATCGGCGATAACAAGCACGTCGGATCCTCCATCGTGACGACGGTCCCGCATCCTTCCATTTCAATCCACGCCACCTTCCTCGGACGCATCACCGCATTCATGTGCAGCGTATCCTTATACCATGGGGAATTCGTCCCTGCTAAAATAATCGCATCTATGTCTAAGTGTTCGTAAATGTGCGTGTTGTCCAATCGATTCAACGCCGCTTCATAGTAGGCCAACACTGCCTTGGCGTTCAACTCGCTCATTTCCCGCTTTGCCGTGCACGCTAAATCACTGCCGAACAATCCGCCACTTCCTCCAGCTAGCGCTCGATAAGAGAACATTCGTTTCATCAAATGCTGTAACGACCAAGACGTCCATCCGTACCGCCGAAGATTAAATTTCGCCGCCGCGCCGAGCACGTGCTCCATGGTCGACGCTCGCGTACAGCTCGGACTAATCAGCATCGCCGCAACCACTGGACTGGCGTGCCGTCCAGCGTATAGCGCCATCACTGTCGCCCCGGCGCCTACACCGAGCACGGTGACGTTTGTGAGCCCGAAATACGTCGCCACGTCCTCGCACCGCTCCGCCAACGCGTCGAGCGTTTCGCCATCCCTAAGCAACGCGCAAGGCGCGTATTCCACTCCCGCGCCGCCGTCTTCGCACCCAGGAGCATCGATGTGGTAAATGCAAAATCTTCGCAGTAAATCCGAGGACGTGCCAGCGCACACGAAGAGCGGCTGGAAGCACGTGCGATGATTTAATCCAACGTCGTGAAAAGTCATGAGTGGCGGCTTGGAACGATCGCCCTGAACGGTGACGGTGATAGGACCGTACCGCGTTTCAACCACGTACGCATCGCTGGTGGATTCAAATCCGGAGATTGATATCGACATTGCGCGTTTGAATCGTGCGCGTGGGCGTGGCGTGCGTTAAAGTGGCGCTGCCTGCAGGCTGTGACTGAGGACGTTAACAGCTACACAATAAGTGCGTACAAGTGTCGTCTTTAGACGTTTTCATTGAAACATACGGTGAATTTAAAATCGTGGTCGTCATCGATCGAAGTGTGTCCGCGCACGACACTCGCGTGACGAAGTTTAAGCTCCTCTAGCAACGTTTTACATTCGATGGATAAATCATCCGAGTCTTCGTACGGCTCGTCGGCGTGCACGAAGTCTGAGAGAATCTCCACGTGCGACTTGGCGCCTTGGCCGCGCTCAAAAATAGACTGGAACACCGCGTCGTCGTTATCTTTTGCCAGAATCACGTGTAACTCGCCACTGTGACGCTCAAATGTCCACGTGCTCTCGCTCGATTTGACTCGTCGGCTCAACGCGCCGCTCAACGTCTCTACGCACCCCGTCCAAGACGTCCAAAGTTTGAAATGTGAATCAGTCAACTCAATATTGATATCTTTCATCGTCGTCTCGCGCGGAAGCGCGATAATCATCTCCACCGTCGTCGTCGTTTGCGTCCACTGCACAATCCCATTCGCACCAAAGCATGTCTTCGCGTCGCCGACCGCGCACGCCCACGCGCGTCGCGCGCGCGCCACGCGCACATCCGCGCCACCACTGACGCATTCGCGGCATCCATCGCTATCGTACCCGTCCTCGGCGTCAAACGTCATCGCGCGTCGTGCGTGCGTGCGTCGAGACATGACGTGTCCCAGGACACCAACAGACGCCAAAAAAGTGTCGGAAAAGCGCACCGCAGGGTTACGACGTGACTTGCCGACGCGCGACGCACGCGGTGCGACGCGCACACGTCTCGCGTCGCGCGCGGACCGATAGCGTCGATGGCGATGATGTCGACAGACGGTGGCGGCGGCGATGTGAGTGACGCGGGCGTCAGCGACGCCCGAGGCGCGCATAAAGTGCAAGGCGTGCGCGTGTTCACCGATGCACTGTCGAGCGACGCGCATGATGGAATCGTGACGTGGATTGCGGAGGAGCTCGCACGCGGACGTCGTGGTGAACTTCATGGACGCACATTCGCGCCCGTGCCGCCAAAGTGGGCGAAGCGCGATCAGTCGAGGGAGATGTTGCAGTACGGGACGTACACACACAGCAACCGCGTGGAGGATGGCTTTGAGGTGAGCGCGCTGCCAAACGAGCTTATCGATGTC
>Ga0181559_10002375_pt1 | contig 18609 bp, 8 predicted proteins | sample 011ome_21_FD_133752 | JGI IMG/M metagenome (GOLD analysis project Ga0181559, IMG submission 133752) | Coastal salt marsh microbial communities from the Groves Creek Marsh, Skidaway Island, Georgia - 011508AT metaG (megahit assembly) | ecosystem: Environmental > Aquatic > Marine > Intertidal zone...
CCTCCTCCTCCTCCTCCTCGTCGTCGTCGTCGTCGTCTGAGACGAGGTCGAGCACATCGTCCGCGGTTCCGGCGGGCGGAGGGTCCTCCGGCGCGGCGCGCGCTTTGGCGTCCGCTTTGGCCAGCGTCGAGGCGCGCCGCGCGAAGTCCGTCGGGAACCCGCACCGGCGCGCCGCGCGCAGCACCGGGGGAGGCACGCGCTCGAGCGTCTCGCGGAGCGACGCGAGAATCGGCGCGCTCGTTTCTGCCGCGTTCTGTCGCGGCACGCCCAGGTCCAAGCCGTGCTGCCTCTGCGCGTACCGCAGGACGCGAACGAAGTCAGCCGCGTCCGCCGTCGCCGGGCTGACGCGCCGCCCGGGCGCGAGCCGCGTCGCCGCCGCGAGCACGGACGCCAGCCCTTTTTCGTCCAAGCCGCCGACGAGGGGCGACCCGTCGCGCGAGAAACCGGAGAGGTTTCGCGATTCCCACGCGGGGCGCGCGAATCGCGGGACGGAGGGTTTAGGGGCGAACGCCGCCTTCGAGGGAGGCGGGCGTCTCCTCGTCGCGCCCAGGACGCGCGACGCGCGCGCCTTCTTCTCCGTCGCGTCCTCGGCCCGAAACGACGAAACGCCGAGCCTAACCCTCGCCGCGCGCGCGCGCTCGGCGAGGTCCGCCGGGACGTCCGCCCCGAGCGCCGCGCACTCCTCCTCCGCGCGGGCCAGCGTCTCGTCCGCGGCGTCGCGCGCGGCTCCGGCGCGCGCGACTCGCGTCGCCACGGCGTCCTGCACGGCGAGGAGCGGCTCGCGCGCGGCGCGGTCCAGGAGCGCGCGGTAGGCGGTGGCGGGCGTGACGCGCCAGACGGCCACCTCGCCCTTCTCCAGGAGCCACTTCTTGGTTTCCCCCGCCGGGCTCGCCGGCGACGTGGCCCAGCTCAGCACGGCGTTCGCGGGGTACCCCGGGAAGGACTTGGCGCGCACGTGCAGCCTGTCGAAGGTCTCGACGGAGCCGTCCGGCGACGCCTCGTGGGCCAGAAACAGCTCCACGCCGAAAAACTGGTCGGGCGAAGCCGCGTCCGCGGCGCGCGCGCCGCGCGCCGCGCCGCCGGAGAGCCTCCGGCGTTGCGCGCCGTCGCGCGACGGGCCGAACGCGACCGACGAAGGCGCTCTCGACGCCTTGTTCGCTTTCGTCTCGCACGCGACGTGGGAAGGGGCGGGAGCGCGGGCGGGAGGCGCGTCGGCGGCGCCCGGCGCGGGCGCGCGGGCGGCGAGTTTCCGCAACGCCTCCAGCCTTCTCCGCTCCATCTGCTCGCGCATCGCGTCGTCCACGACCGGCGCGCTTTGTGTGTGTCGTCCAGCCGAGTTCACGGCGGGAGCGCTCGGCGCGCCTCGCGAGAGCGGGTTCGAGCCGAACCTCGCGGTGGGCGCCGGAGGTCTCGGCGCGGGCTGGCCCATGTTGAGCTTGGGATGCGCTGCCCGCTCTTCGTTTTCGCGCAACCCGTCGCCCACGCGCTTCAGCGCGCCGCCCTTCCATTTCCCCCGGTCGGGCGCGAGGACGCGCTGCAGGAGCACGCTGGTGGGTAGAGCGTTCGCCGCGGGAGCGTCCTGCTTCTTAGACGCCTTCTCCCACGCCTGGGAAAGACGCTGGTTGCCCTTGTTCCACGAGTGGTCGAACATCTCGCTTCGGCGGAATCGAATTGACGCGAGGCGGCGAGCGCTCAGCGTTTCGAGAGGTCGCGACGCGCGCTCGCGACGAGGCGCTCGACGACGACGTCACTCGCGAGGATGCCGAAGGCGAACCCTCAGGCGCGCCGCGAGGCCGCGCGCGACGTGCAGTGGCGAGGCACGCGTCGTCGCGCGAACCGAGACTGCACGTCCGTTTTAAAAATCTCGGTTGTTACTCGGAAGGCCCGCGCTTTTTCTCGGTCGGATCGACCGGTGTTTCGTTCCAAGGTTCCATTGTCTCGGTTTCAAACCGAAAGAAAAACCGGGCAACCCCCCGATGAAACGCCGCAAAACAAAAAAGGGTCTCGCACGGCCGCGACGCGTGTCGTACTCCACGCGTCAGACCGCAATGTCGCGCGCGTGGTGGGAAAGGCCGCTTCCCGGCGCCGATGCGTTCGCGGGACTGTGCGCCGACGTCGGCGATGTCGTGCGATGCGGTCCCAGCGGCGATCTCGTCACCGGCGGCGGTCGCGGGCTGTTCGCCACCGCCGCCGTCGCGAAGGGCACCACCATCTTCCGGGAAACGCCCGCGGTGCTGGTGCAGGACCCGCGGAACCGAACGGAGACGCGCGCGTGCGGGTGCTGCCACGCGATGCTGGCGGAGACGTGCGCAGATACGTGCGCCTGGGGGTGCGGAGAGAGGTACTGCGACGAGACGTGCGCAGATACGCACGTTCGCGAGCTCGGCCATCGCGTTTTTTGCGTCGGGCCGCTCGAGTCGTGGGACCACCCGGTCGCCGCGCTGAGGCTCGCCGCCGCGCGCGACGACGACCAGGACGGCCTCCTCGCGCTCGTGCAGGAGATGGCCGCGCGCGTGCTGCACGAGGCGCACGCGGCGATCGCGAACGACGACAGACAGACGCGCGCCGACGCCGACGCCGACGCCGAAGACGACGTCGCGGCGGCGACCGCCGCGGCGTCGCTCGCGTGGTTCGTGCGCGGCGGCGCGGGGGAAGGCTCGCCGGTCGCGTTCGAGTCGGCGCGGTGCCGCGCGATGTCCGCGCTCGTCGCGGACGCGGCGGCGGCGGCGATCGCCGATACCGAGAACGAGCGTTTCGTCGCCGCTGAGCCGCGGTCGGATCGAACGGGCGGCGACGACGACGCGCGCGAGCGTCGACGCGAAAACCGAGCGAAAACAACCGCGCGCCTTCGCGCCGTCGCGACGCGCGCCTTTTGCGCGCGCGGCGTCTCGGCGCTCGCGACGCTCGCGACGCGGAACCAACTCTCGGTCGTGGTGCGTTCGGACGTACGACGTACGACGTACGACGGCCTCGCGTTGTTCCCGCTGACGTGCCTGATGAATCACGGCTGCGCGCCAAACGCGGAGACGCGCTTCGACGACGCCGTCGTCGCCGACGCCGTCGTCGCCGACGCGGTTTCGAAAAACGCGGCGCGCGCGTCCCCGCCCCGCGCGCGCGTCGTGGCGCTGCGCGACGTGGCGGCGGGGGAGGAGCTGACGCACGCGTACGTGGACGTGACGCGGCCGGCGCAGGTGCGCGCGGCGGCGCTGGCGGGGTTCGGGTTCAAGTGCGACTGCGAGAAGTGCGCGAGAGCTTTCGGAGGGTAACGCGGCGGTTTCGCGATTTTTTTTTAGTGAAAAATCGTCGATGGTTGATCGATCAAGAGATCTTCGGGTCATCTCGCCTCGCTGGCAAGGTGCGCGCGATCTTGCAGATAGCGCCCACATCAGCTCGCGCGGAGAACCCGACCGACGGCGGAGATGACCACGTGCGCGGCGCCCGCCTCAGCGCGCGCGCCGGCGCATGCTGCGCCAGTCTCGCGCGTCCGCGCGCCCGCGCGCGTCCGCGGATCGCCCCCCAGCCTGCGGCGCGGCACCTCGCGCCTCGCGCCTTGCCGCGCGGCCACCGCGGTGGCCCCCGCGACCGCCAGCGTGGACAAGGCCGCGGCGCGCGAGCTCGTGGCGTGGCTCACGGTGGAGAAGGGCCTGCCCAGTGAGGCGGCGTCGCAGGTGAGCTTCGGTGACGGCGGCGTAGCGACGCTCGTGAGCGACGCGCGCGCGGGCGAGCCCCTCATCGAGATCCCCCAGAACCTGTGCGTCACCGCGGTGGACGTCGCGGACTCGCCCATCGTCTCCGGCCTCGCCGCCGGCCGGGGCGAGCTCATCGGCCTCGCGCTCTGGCTGTGTCACGAGCGCGCCAAGGGCGCGCTCTCCGAGTGGGCGCCGTACGTCGCCACGCTTCCCTCCGCGGGCGAGGACCACCCTCTGCGCTGGCCCGCCAAGGAGATCGAGGCGCTGCTGCAAGGATCGCCCGTGCGCAACGAAGCCGTGGCGCGGGCGGCGGGCGCGGAGGAGGAGTTCGAGGCGATTCGAGCGCTCATCGCCTCCGACCCCGAGGCGTACCCCTCGGAGGCGTACGGTTTTCTAACGAAGGACGCGTTCATCGACGCGTTGGCGGTCGTCGTGGCGCGCGCGGTGTGGCTGAACGCCGCCAACGTGTACGCCATGGTGCCGCTCGTCGACTTGTTACCGGTGGTGGGCGCGCCGCCGCCGGGGGTGAACCCCGCGGTGGCGGGCGGCGGCGAAGCCGCGGGGCTGGGCGGGCTGGCGAAGGCTGCCGGGGTGGTGGACTACGACGCCGCCACCGAGTGCGTTACGGTCACCTGCGCGTGCGAGGCGCGCCAGACCGTTCCGGTGGTGGCCATCGACCCGCTCGCGCGCAACGCCGGCGATTTGTTTCTCAGCACGGGCGTCGTGGACCAGACGCACTGCGGCGATTACCTCGTGATGACCGCCTCCACGGTGAACACGGACAAACTGTACGAGGCGAAGCGACAGATCCTGGAGGGCATGGGCATGTCCGCGGACTCGCAGGCGTTCCCCGTGTTCGAGGACCGCATGCCTTTGCAGATGCTGGCGTACATGCGCTTCGCGCGCGTGCAGGAGCCGAGCGAGCTCATGACGGTGAGCTTCGAGGAGGACAACATCGTGAGCCCGATGAACGAGTACGAGGTGCTGCAGCTGCTCATGGGCGACGCGCGCGAGTTGCTGGCGGAGTACGAGAACTCCTCCGAGGAGTTCGAGCTGCTGCAGCTGAAGGAAAAAGGGCTGGGCGCGCGCGCGACCACCGCCGCGAGGCTGCGCCTGCGGGAGAAGCGTCTGATCAACGCGACCACGACGGCGGTGCGGCGCAGGCTGGCGCCCATCCGCGGCATCCCCACGAAGCAGGGCATGGAGGACCCGAACGCGGACCTCATCGAGATCTTCGACGCCATCGAGAACCTGCCCAACAAGCCCAAGCAGATGTTCAATGACTTCAAGAAGTGGGCGCGGGGGGACTACGAGGACCAGATCCGGGGCGGGGGGAAGGGGGGCGGGGGGAGCGGGTGCGGGTGAGCGCGCCGTCGTTTAGCCTTTTTTTACCTTCTTTCGTTTCGGCACAGCAACTCGCCACCTTTCGCATTTTTCTTGAGAACCTCAAACGCGTCGGACCAGTGTCGCGATCTCCTTATCGTCGCCGCCGACGCGGCCACTCGCGACCGCGCTCGGCGATCCCCGAAGGTTCCTTCGGTCCGCACCGAGCGACACCTCCCGCGCGCCGAGAGCGACGACCGCGATGACGAGCCTCTCCTCGGCGCTTGCCGCGTGTCCCGCCGCCGCGCGTGCCCAACCGTCGGCGGGGCGTGCCCAACCGTCGGGGCGATCGCGATTCAACGCGCGCGCGCGCCCCCCGTTCTCGGGCAAGGGCCCGCGCGGGCGCGGGGTCTCCAGGGCGATCGGGGACGACTTCATCCCCGGGGACGAGGTGGCCGCCCCCGCCGGCCTCGGCCTGAGCGACGCCGAGGAGGTGGTGCTCCTCTCCTCCGAGGACGAAAACGTCCTGACCACCGCGTTGTCTCGCAGCATCGCCGTGGAGGACTACGAGCTCGCCGGAAAACTCAGCGCGCGCCTCAAGACTCTGCAGGGCGTCGGGGACGAGCTCGGCGCCGAGATCCTGGACTGGCGCGCGCTGGGCATGGCGGAGTGGCTGTGTGACCGCGCGGAGAACCTGGGGTACAGGTACCCCACCGCCGTGCAGAGGCGCGCGAGCTTGGCGTTTTTCAAGAAGCGCGACGTCGTGATCCAAGCGCAAACCGGCTCCGGGAAGACGCTCGCGTACCTCATGCCCACCATCGACAACCTGGACTTCGTGGCGAGGAAGATTCTGCAGGTGGTGATCATCGTGCCCAGCCGCGAGCTGACGATTCAGACGGTCATGCTGGCGTACCGTCTGTTCGGCGGGAACGTCAACGTGGGCGTGCCCGGCGCGAGCGACAACATGTTCAACTACAAAGGCCCGCAGGGCGTCAAGACGGTGGGCGTGTTCGAGGAGGACCACGAAACCAGAGAGGGCTTCGCGGACGTCGCGGAGATTGTCGTCGGCACACCGGACGCGCTGGCGCGCATGAAACGAGCGGGCTTTCTGGAGATCGACCTCGCCACGACGATCGTCGCCGACGAGGCGGATCAGCTCTTCGAGCGGTATCCGGAGGCGATGGAGACGCTGCTGGCGCCTTCGCCGTACGCGCCGGTGATGGAGGACAGGCAGATCGTGCTGTGCGGCGTGAACGTACCGGACCACGTCGTGGAGCTGGTACGCAGCCGGGGGCACTTCAAGCAGAAGCCGCTGTCCATCGAGATGGGCAACCCCGGGCGCGTGCCTCCGTCCGTCAAGCACCGCCGTTTAGTGACGCCGCGCGCGCGCAAGCTCATCGCGCTGGCGCGGCAGATCCGCGACGACCTCGCCGCGGCGGGCGAGGACGCGCCGCCGCCGCGCACGATCGTGTTCGTGCCCTCCGCGGCGGCGGCGGAGGCGGCCGCGGGGCCGCTGCGCAAGTCGCTGTGGGGGAAGCACACGCTCGCAGTGCTGCTCCCGGACGGCAAAGAGGCGGTGCGCGTGATGCAGGATTTCAAAAACCAGAAAACCACGCTCCTGCTGTGCACGCCCGAGGTGGAGCGAGGACTGGACATGCCCGGCGTCGATTACGTCTACTCGCTGGACGCACCGAGCGCCTCGGCGTCGTACCTGCACCGCGCGGGGCGGTGCGGGCGGCTGGGCGCGACTTCGAGCGGGGTGGTCACCTCGGTGGTGACCCCGGAGGAAGGCTCGGCGCTGGACCAGGCCATGGTGGACCTGGAGATCCAGACCTGGGAGACGCTGGAAGAGCGGGTGAACCCTCCGCCCTCCACGAGAGACGCGGAGACCGGCGGGACTGATGGAAACGCGAACGTCGAAATGAATGAACAGTCGTTTTCGATCGAGGAGGAGGAGCGCGCCTTGACCGCGGGGGCGCTCAACGACCTGTTCTACCTGGTGGACGCGCAGGCGGACGCGGTGAGCGCGCTCGAGGCGGTTTTCGGCGACTCCGGCGCGGCGTCGTGGGACGAGGACGAGGAGGACGACCCGGAGGACCTGGCGAGCCAGGCGCGCATCGACGAGATCAGGAAGCTGTTCGAGGTGGTTGACGAGCGGGACCTCGACGACGAGGACGACGAGGGGGAGAAGTAGAGAAGCGCGGCGCGATTGTTGCTTTTGAATGAAGAAAACATACTGAAATCCGACAATGTGTTGCGAAACGCTCGGGGGCGACGATTCGAAACGCCGGGTGGTCGTCGTTTTCGCGCGCGCGTTGCCGCGTCCACAGTGACGGGCACCGCGGTCGCCATGGGCAACTCCGCGTCAGCCTTGGCCGGGGTGGTGGAGAAGCTCATGGTGGAGGGGGACGTGTCTGATCTCGCGGACGACGCGTGGGGAGCCATCTTGGGGGGCGGGGACCAGCCCCCCATGAGCCCCGCGGACGTGCGCGCGGTCTTCTCGGATGACGTCCTACGCGAGGCGAGAGCGAAGAAGCCGAAGAATCTCCTCGCGGTGATGCTGCGTGCCTTGGAACGCGCGGAGGCGGCGCTCGAGCCGGACGCACCGAAGGAAGGCGCGCCGGCGCTCGGCGCGACCGTCGCGCCGGCCGACGCGCCGACCGTGCTGGCTTGCGTGCGGCTCCTCGCGCGCATCGTGCCGTTCGTCGCCGCGTCGGTAGAGGAGGAGGAGGAGGATCCGTCGGACGACTCGACGAACGACGAACCGGCGGACGTGCGGCGTTTTTCGCGAACGCTGTGGGGGGAGTCCGAAGACGCGCCGCTCGCGCCCGCGTTGCCTTGGCGGCGACACGTCGCGTTGCTGCCGGAGGAGCACTGCTCTGCCGCCGCGGACGCGGAGGAGACCCGCGTGTCCGGTCGGGCGGCGGAGACGACGCGAAAAAGCGCGTCAAAAAACGACCTTCGTCTCGCCTCCGTCGGCGAACGCCTCCTGGCTCTGTTCTGCGACGCGCTCTTCTGCCCGGGGTTCACGACGCCGCCGCCGGAGGCTTCTGAGGGGGACGCTGTTTTCAAAAAATCACGCGATGACGAAAAAGAAAACGCGTCGAGAGGAACGACGTCCGAAGAGAGTTCGTGGAGAGAGTTGGTCGACGGCGCGTCGGCGACGTCCGCGTCGTACGCGCGCGTCTCGCGCCGCGCCGTCGCGAGCGGCCAGTCGCGCGAGACGGCGCTCGCGTTCGCGACGCGGCGGCGCGAAGTGCTGCGTTTGCTTTTGGCGATGGCGGCTTCGGAGGCGATGTACACGCCGCCGCGCTGCGTGACGCGCACGCGGCGGTTTCTGGAAGCCCTGGGGGGCTTCCAGAATGAGGCGTCGGAGGCGTCGGAGGAGAACGACCGTCTCGGTTTCGGAAGAACGGTTTCGGAAGTGAGAAGGTTCACCGTCGTCCGCGCCGGAACGCCGCTTCGGCGGCGCGACGTGTTCCGCGCGCTCGTGGATTCCCTCGCACCGACGCCCGCGTACGCTTTCGGAGCGCCGTCCGCCGCGCTCGCGGTCGCGCGCGACGAGCAGCGCACCACGGCCGTGCACTGCCTGCTGACCCTGCTCGACGTCGAAAGAAAACAGACGACGCGAGTCGCCGTCTCGCTCGAGTCGTCGTCGCCGCGCGTCGCCGAGCCAGACTCCGGCGCGCTCGCGGCGCGCGCGCCGAGCGCGTCTTGGTTCCGGTGGCTGGACGACCTGTTCGGCGGGCTGTGGGGGGCTCCGAACGCGTCGAACGCGTCGAACGCGTCGAACGCGTCGAACGCGTCGAACGCGTCTGCGTTCAGCCTGTTCGGGTCGATGGACTGGCTGGGGGGGCTGGAAGACGCGCTCGGGGTGTCCTCGAACGCCGCGGCGCGAAACGGATCCGGCTTTCCGGCGACGGCGGCGACGGCGCCGACGGAAGAGCCGACGGCGCCGCGCGTGTCCTCCTCGTCGTCCGCGAACGAGGAGAACGCGTACGGCGCCTCGCTGGCGTCGTTCACGGACCACGCCTTTTTGCACGACGCGCTTCTGTCCATCTTCCGGGCCGCGGTGCATCACGACAGCGACCGATCCGGCGCCGGCGACGCGGGCGCGCCGTGTTTCGAGGAAGCCGCCGCGTTGTTTCTGCACGCCGCGAGGGCGAACGCGCCGTTTTTCGAGTTTTGCGTCTCGGAGCGAGCCCGCCACGGGCTCCCTCTGGTGTTCCACCTGCTCGGGCTGGCCGTCAGGCACAGGGGCGCGCTCGATAAAGGCGGGTTCGTGCAGTGCGCCTCGTTCGCGGCGCTTCGCGTCTCGAGCTCGGCGACGTTCGCGCACGCGCTCGCGGCGACCGCTCGAGATCCGGCGGCGCATCCCGAACTGGAACTCTTCCGCGACCCGAGCTTGGACGACCCGGATCCTCCCGCGCCGACGGCGGCGGCCGCCTCAGACTCCGCCTCGTTCGAATCCGCGGTGACGGGCGCGATCGCGAGCGGCGTTTCGCTCATCGGAGACGGCGTTAACGGACTCGCGGAAGGCCTCGCCGGACTCGCGGGACTCGAAGCCGAGACGACGAAGAACGCGCGTTCTTCTCCGTGGCGAGGCACGCACCTGGACGCGTTCGTGTACGCGGCGCACGCGTTGCTGACGGAGACGTCGAGAGCCACGTCGAATGCGGTGGCGAACCCCCTGTTGGTTTCCGTGCGCAACCTCGCGCCGTTTGCCGGGAAAAACGCGTTGTCCCGCGGGTCGTGCGAGCGCCTTTGCCGCCTGGTCGAGCGCTACGCTTCGCACGCGTTACTCTTCGCGCGCGAAGAAAACGAGGACCACGTCCGGACGCTGGCCGAGGCGACGCACGCGCTCGACGCCTGCGCGCGCGCGAGGGGAGACGACGCGGCGCTCGTCGCGTCGATTCGCGCGTCGCGCGACGTGTTCGAGCGGCTCGACGCGATGGGCGCCGAGAGCGACGAGGACGAAGCGGACGGCGCGCGTTCGGAAAGCGCCGGTTCCGACCTCTCGTCGCGCTCCTCCGACGACTTCGACTCCGACTCCGACGACTCCGACGAATCCGACGCCGACGCGCCCTTATCGCCGCGTCGTCGGAAACCGTCGCGGGGATGGACGCGCGCGATTCGAAGCCGGCTCTCCCTGGACGCGACGCTGCGACTGGCGCGCCGCGACGGCGGCGCCGGCGCCGGCGCCGGCGGCGCCCGCGGCGCGGAAGCCGCGACCGTTCGCACCGCGACCGTTCGTCGGTTCACGGGCGCCTCGCCCGAGGTGCGCAAGTGGCTCCGAGGGTACGCGCTGGGGCTGGTTCTGCTCCGTGAGACGCAGGCAGTGGAGGGGGACATGTCCAGAACCTTCGCGCCGCTCTTCGACGCGAACCGCGTGCGGCTCTTCCGGGTCACGCGGGTGCGGCGGAGGAAGGATTAGGGACAGGACGCGGCGAGCTCGCGGTGAACGACGCGCGACTGTAAAACGAGAAGCGTAGTGTTCGCTCATTACGTAGATTTCATAACGGACGGGGGGGTCGCTCCGGGTTCGTGTGCTCGCGAACCTCCGCGCCGCGACCACCTTCATCCCCCCCCCGTCATCCTGTTGGCGCGGAACGCGTTCTCGGCGCCTCCCGCCTCCTGCATCGCCGCGCGCGCGCGGTCCGCCTCGACGAACTCCTCCTGCACGGTCATCTGCAACACCTTGAACCTTCCCGTCCTCCCCGCCCCCCCGCCGTCCCCGTCCTCGGACGGGCCCGCAGTCAGTCTCAGCGTGATTCGGCAATCCTCCGCCGGCGGCGCGGTGTGCACCTCGAACAGCGCGAGCTCCGACGTGGGCTTTTCCCACGTCGCGTTGATGGAGAACGGCGCGCACGCGCACGCGCCGTCGCACGCGCCCGCCGCGACGCCCATGTTTTCGTACGAGGCCAAGTACGCGACGGTCACCACCGAGCCGTTCGCGTTCGCCCACGCGTTTTCTCCCCGCCGACCAACATTCTGATGACCGTCGTTCGTTCGCACGACGCGCGTGTCCAGGCTCACCGTCCACGCCGCGCCGGGCGTCGAGGTCTCCACGCCCCACTTCTTCTCGCCGGTGTTGGGCGACGCATCCGCGGCGAGCGACCAGCCGCCGGACGGCTCGACGCCGGACACCGTCGCCGCCAGCAGCGCCTCGGGCGAGTGGCAGCTGTCCACCCCCCCCGGCCGGTCAGCCACGTCGCCGCGCAGCGAGCCGCCGACGCCGCGCCCGCCGCGCGACGCCTCCAGCGCAGCCTCGGCGCGGCGCGCCGCGGTGACCGCTCGTTCAAGCGCGCCGCGGCATCGCGCACGACTCGGGCGCACGACTCGGAACGCCGCGTGTAACAGAAGCTCCGCGAGAATCTCGTGGCCGGCGTCCGTGAGGTGTAAGCCGGCGCTGTTGAACGTGTGGTTCCGAATGTGCGCGACGTCGACGGCGCGCAGAAACGCCTCCGGCGCGAAGGCGCCCCCAGCCTCCGGGGACGCCTTCGAGTCGCGCGAAACCTCGGGCGCGAGCGCCGCCGCCTGCGACACGTACGGCACGGCGTAGTGCGCCAGGGTCTCGAGACGCGCGCGCCACTGCTCGCCGGGCACGACTTCGCGCGAGAAGCCGGGGTGCGCGTCGGCGGCGTCGGCGGCGTCGGCGGCGTCGGCGGGCTTCTCTTTCCAAATCTCCGCGAGCACGTCGAGCACCGCCGGGCGACCGGTTCGGTCCAGGATCTTCCTGTGCACGCGCTCGAACGAGCGATCCGTGCCGTCGTTGACGTTGAGCTCCACCAGGACGATGTCCGCGTCGATACGCAGGTGGCGGTTGACGCAGAGCGCGAAGTACCCGGAGCCGGTCCCGCCCATCGCGCCGTTCGCGGCGACGACGGAGACGTCTCGCGCGGGGGGCGCGCTTTCGCCGTCTCCGCCTTTTTTTAGACTGAACGCCTCGGTCAGACCCGCGGCGAACAGCGCGGGGTACGCCAGGTCCGGCCGACGCACGTCCCCCAGGGTCACGGACCCGCCCACCGCGCCGACGGTCAGCGTGCGCTTCTCGCCGAGGAGAAGCGGCGCGAGTTTCAGAAACAGACGCCGCGACGCCGCGTCGGCGTCGTCGTCGTCGTCGGCATCGTCCGGTCCCGGAAACGAGGGGCTCAACGCGCGTTCCCTCTGTTCGTGGGTCGTGCGCGTCCACCCCTCGGGCCAACGAAGCTCGATCGGCTCGTCCCCCTCCGCGCACGAAAACGCGCCCCGCGCGTGGACAGCGGGCTCGCCCGCGTCGTCCACCCCGCGCGTTTCGTTCGCGAGCGCGACGCCTCCGGGAAACGACGCGCGCAGCACCTCCTGCTGCGCGCGAATCGGGCGCACCGCGTGCACGCCGGCGAAGGGCACGCCGCACAGCGCAAACACCGCGAGCGCCCGCAGGCGTGTCCACGGGGAGACGCGAAAACGCGCATCCCTGCCGCACCGCGCCATGTGGCCGCCGGTGGCGCCACCGGCAGTATACTACGTATCGAGAGCCAGCCTCATCTCATCATCGATATCGTTGGGAAAGTCGCAGTGACAGGACTGCAGGATGAAGCTGACATCGTGCCGCAAGCGGGGCTGACGCGGCCTACGTATTTTTCCGTTGAGAGAGCTGGGCACCTTCCGCAAAGGCGCGCGCGCTTGAGCACGGCGCGTGCGCGAGGCGACGGCCGCTGAACCTGCGTGGGGACACGAGCGAGCCTCGACTCCGCGTGTGCGACTCCCCTCGTGACGCGCGGCGTTGAGCCCCCCGTTCCCTCCGGGACGCCGGACGTCCCGGAGGCGGATCGCTTTCGAGGTCGCGGCCCGGTTTTGACCGGACGCGTGATGGGCAGCTGCTCGTCCAAGCCCGGCGAAGTGGGGTCGATGCCGCAGGAGGGCTCCGGCAGCGCCGCGCCCATGGACCCGGCGGCCATCGAAGCCGTCCGCGCCACCTCCAGCTCGCGAAAACAGCCGTTGGCCTCCCCCGAGAGGCCGGTCACGCCGTACGACCGTCGCGTCGTGAGCCACGACGCCTCGCGACCGACCCCGTCGAGCCGGAGCCCGCTCGCGCGCGCGCCGTTCGAGGGCGAGGGGACGAGCCCGCCTCAACGCGGCGCGAGGTCGTCCGCGACGCACGGCGCGATGGCATCCAGCAGCGCGGCGCGTCTCGCGGCGATGACGCACGGAGACGCGTGGCCGCCCCCGCTGGAAGGCGAGCGGGCGCGCGATCCTCACGCCCAGGAGGGCGCCGAGACCGAAAGGAGGACGTCCTCCCCGACGCGCCTCGGCGACGCTTCGGTGGTGGTGTACAGCCTGGACGGCACGGTGTCCACCGTGCGCGTGCCTCCCGCCGGCGCCTCGCCCGGGGACGCGAGCCACGCGCCGAGCGACCGCGCGCTGCAGGGCCTGGGCAGCCGCCTGGGCGCCAAGAAGCGCGCGCTCCCTCTCGGACGCCTTCCCGGTTCCCGGCCGGCCACCGGCGAGCCTCCCCGCGAGCCTCGCGGCGACGACGCGCGCGTTTCTCGACGTTTGGGAGGGCGCCCGGCGACCCGGGAGGGCGGGCGCGTGACGGCGTCCGAGGTGATGGACGCTATGGCGGGGACGCGGCAGGGCGGCGCCGTCGCCGTCGCGGCTTTTACAGACCCGGAGAGCGACGCGTTCCGCGCGACGGCTTCGGCGCCGCCGGCGGAGACGGAGGAGGCGTTCCCCGCGCCGAACGCGGCACAAATCGCGTTCGACCCGTCGTCGTCCGACTCGGACGACGAGCCGGCGGAGACGCTCGCGATGGCGCGCGAGCGCGCCAGGCACGAGGAGCGCGCGAGTGCCGAGAAGGCGGCGGCGGCGGACGCGGCGGACGAGACTCCGGCGCGCGAGGCGGGCTCGGGATTTCGCCGAGACGACGCCGCGGGGGACGGCGACGCGACGCTCGAACCGCCGCCGCGAGTCTCTCGACCCGAGTCTCGGGAGTCTCGGATTTTGGATTTCGCGGCGGACGCGCCGCGGCTGCGGATGGCCACGCTCGCCCCGGGACCGGCGCCGCGGCCGGTGTCGCGCGAGGCGGGGCGGATGCCGCCGCCGCCGCCGAGGCTCCCGCGAAAGGAAGCGTCGCCGCTGAAGCCCGAAAAGCGCCCCTCGCCGGCGGAGACGGCGACGGCGGCTGACGTCGCGGCGGACGCCGCGGCGGAGCCGCGACGGGAGACGACGGCGGACCTCGCGGAGAAGAACGACATCGCGGAGACGCGGAGAAAGAAAAAGTCGCCGCTGGAAGAGGAGCTGGAGGCGTGGGGTGTGTCGCTTCCCGACTCGCCGACGAGGCGACGCGGCGGCGGCGGCGACTTGGTGGCGGTGGACGACGAGGACGACGACTTGTTGGCGGCGTTCGGAGCGGACGCCGACGCGGCGGCGGAGGCGCCGGGCGCGACGAGCGGGTCCCTCGTGTCGTTTCGCGATTCGATTCCCGAGAGCCCCCTGGTGACGAGCCCTCTGGATGTCTCCTCGAGCCCGCTCGTGGCGAGCCCCCTGGATGTCGTCGGGGAGACGGGCGCGCGCGCGGAAACGGAAACGTCGGAAACGGAAACGTCGACGTCGCCGAACCGAGACTTCCACTCGGGCTCGTCCGCGGACGAGAACGCGCCGGAGCCGCGCGCCGCCGCCGCCGCCGACGACGCTCGCGCTCGGGAGACGGGCGGTTTCGCGAACGCCGACGACGCGGAGTCGCTCGCGTGGCTCAGGAAGACGATGGCTTTCGAGACGCCGGAGACGCCGAGCTCGCGCGGCGCGAAGCAGGGCGGCGGCGGCGGCGGCGACGACGGCGACGACGCCGGCGTGCTCCGCGAGACGCGGAGCGCGTCTTTTCTGCGCGGGCGGGAAAACGCCGTCGTCGCCGCGATTCCGGATTCCGGCGCGACGCGCGACGCGCGCGGCGCCGCCGCGAAGAAGGAGGACACGCGTGGCGTCGACGGCGCCGCGCGTCAGGACGCACGAGGCGCTCTGTCCCTTCTTCAGACGGACAGTCCGTCTCCGGGCTCGTCGTCTCTCTCGAGCTCGCCCCGGACGCGGGACTCCGGCGGGGGCGCGTCGCCGCGCGCGAACGCGCTCCGGGCGGAGACGGTGGCGGCGTACGGCGTGGGAAACACGACGCGGAGCCGAACGCGGCGGAAATCGAAAATCCCGCCGCCGCCTTCCCCGGCGTCCGTCCGGAGCGCCGCGAACGAAGCCGCGTCGGCGGGCGTTTCGGTTTCGGAGCGCGCCGGTGAGAACCCCGGGGGACCCGAGCGGAAGAGCGCGCGGCGGCCCGCGAACCCCAAATCGAGACTGCCGCCGCCGCCGACATCATCGAAAACGCGAGACGCCGAAAAGGCGCCGGACGGCATCGCCGCCGGCGCGGGCGCGGCGGCGGCGGCGAAAGCGACGGCGGCGAAGCCGCCCGCCTCATCGCGGGCCGTTCACGGCGGCGCGTCGTCGTCCGACGCCTCGGCCGCCGTTCCGACCGCGGGGACGAGGCTCGCGTCGACGACGGCGGCGGGGTACTCGGCGGGCGCGGCGGCCGGAAAGGGAAAGGCTGAGAAGAGGCTCGCGAAGCCGATGAAGCCGAAGCCGGCGGCTTCGCCGGCGGCGCGTGTCGCGTCCGCCGCGAGCGACGCGAGGGACGCGCCGAGAGAATTTCAGGGGATGACGAAGAAATCGGCTATCAGTACGATTGCCGAGCCCGAAGCGACGGGCTTCGCACCCGCGCCTTCCGCGACGCCCGCGAAGCTGAAGAAGGATCACCTCACGTCCGCACCGCCGGCGATGACCAAAGCGGAAGAGGCGCGCGCGCGTCTCCGTGGGTCCCGCCAGCGACGGTCCATCGCCGGGGTGGCCTCTTCCGTCGCCTCTTCCGCCGGCGCGTCGAGCGCCGGCGGAACCGCCGCGCCGACCGCCGCGCCGCGGTCGCCGCCGAAGCCTACGGGTCCGACGGGGTCCGACGCGGCGACCGCCGCCTTGGCTTCCGCGGCGGCGGCTTCGAAGCTGGCGAGCAAACTCGGAAGCGTCAGCGTGATTAAGCCGCGCGGCGAAAGGATGTCCTCGAAGGAGGGTGCCGCCGAGAAGGCTGAGAAGGCTGAGAAGCGCGCGGCGGATGCCGCGCGGCGCGCCGAGCACGCGGCTGCGTTTGCGAAAGCCGCCGCCGAGGCTGAGGCGGCGAAGGCGGCGGCGGCGAAAGCGGCGAAGGAGGCGGCGGCGCGCGAAGCCGAGATTCGCGTCGCCGGCGTGGACGAAGCAGAGATGGTTCTACGTGTTGGGTCTCTGTGCGACGAGAAGACGCTCGTCGGCGCGCGGCAGGCTGTGCGCCGCATGGGCGCGCTGCTGGACGACGTCGCGCGCCTGTCGCGGGAGCTGAAGTGCGAGCCGCAGCACGTGTACGGCCACGTGCTGCACCGGCTCGGGTTCCCCGTGGACCGCGAGTCGCGCGAGACGCCTCTGGAGCGCGCGGTGGGCGCCGAGCGCGCGCGTGAGATGTGCGCGGGCGTCTCCGAGCTGCGGAACCTGCTGCGCATCAAGGTGCAGGACAACAACGATCTGCGGCTCGCGCGGACGGCGCTGTGCGAGACGGCTGACTTTTTTTCGCGCCTCGACGCCTTCGCCGCGAAGAAGAACAAGACGCCCAGCGAGGTGCTCGCCGCGCAAGCCGGCGGGGGCTTCGCGTGACACTACCGGTAGTAGCTTTATTATGCGTTTTTTCGATAGACTATCTATGTACCCCCCGCGAGCCGCTTAGAGGCTCGCGCCTCTGAGCATGTTCCCTCCGCCTCCCGCGTCGTCGACGTCGGCGAGCGCGGTTTTTTTTGGCGTCTCCGCCGAGCGCACCAGGGCGAAGGGCAGTTTCTCGGCGAGCGCGGTGACGCGCGTCTGTCCCCACACCTGCTCCAGCACGGGCAGACGCACGACTCGCTCGACGACGGCCATGTCGCGCTCGGCCACCTTGCCGAAGACGGTGTGCCCGTTGCCCCACTCGTGGTGTGCCTTGGTGGCGATGAAGAAATCGGGGCCGCCCCCCACGACGCAGACGTCGCCGCGCTCGACGAGCGGCGCGCCCTCTCTCGGCAGATCGCTCCGCGACCCGACACCGAGCCGGCCTTGCACGAGCGCGTACGGGGGACCGGGCCCGCCGTAGTTGTCGATCGCGCCCGGCTCCGGAATAGCCTCCGCGCGGTGAAACTCGCACCCGACGCACCGGGCGCCGCGCGCGGACGCGAACTCGCGGAAGTACCGCGCAGTTCGTGGGGATATGTCGTCGCGTAATCCAACCACGATGTCCCCCACGGATGTTCGAAACGCGATGGCGCTCGAGTCCGGCTGCGTCGTCTCGGTACCCTATGAACGCGTCGCTCCGGTCGACCGCGCGCGCCTCCCCGAAGAGCGCGAGCGCGCACACCAGGAGAACCGCCGCGTGCGGTGCCATGGCGCGCGGCGGAGTGGGGACCCTCGTCGAAGGCACGGAAACGAAACGACGTCGCGAAGATTTTCGTACGCGTGTGGCAATATGATTGTTCGTACTATTTTCTCGCGACGACGCGATCGACCGCCGACTCGGCGGCGACGCGTCTACTCTACTCCTGTAGCGGACTCACACGAACGGCGGCAAGAGCTTGAACGCCCTCTTGAACCCCGGGAACAGTTTCTTCAGGCGCTTGTGCTTCGCGATGGCCCAGAAATACATCTGGAACGCGCCGCACGACACGAAGAACCATCCCATGGCGCTCTGCGTGGCGACGTTGAACCCGATCCACTGGTAAATCTCGCACGCGTAGTTGGCGCACGTCACGTACTTGAACAGACCTCCCTTGGGCTCCTTGTACGCCTTCGAGCCGTCGCTCCGCAGGCTCGCCTGGTACAGGTGGCAGTGCGCGTTACCCAGCTGCGCGACGGTGGAGAGCGCGAAGCCGGCGAGCATCTGCGTCTCCGAGACGGGCGTATACGCGGGGTGGTTGATGAAGTAGCTCATGAACGCGGCGAACCCCCAGTAGTACGAGCAGTTCTTGAACAGGTTGAAGATGGGCATGGTGGCGTGCGAGAACTGGTGGACGAAGACGGTCTCCAGGATGCGCTTCAGGTAGTGCGCGGTGTGCACGACCATCGCCAGGAACTGCACCTGCAGCAGGGGCTTCGCCGCGCCCTTCATCCCGAGCAGATCGCCGTAGATCTCGGTCCGGAAAAAGTAAAACGGGAGGTAGCACAGCATGGGGCCCGCGTACTCGGCGAGGAACACCACGGCGTACGGCACCTGCGGCCCGAGGTCCTTGAACACCACGGTGTCGCCGTTTTTCAGCCCGTGGTCCTTGGACAGGGACTTGCCCGCGTCCAGGGGCACGCCCCTGGTCTTCGGGGGCGCGCCCGCCGGGACGGGGAGGGTGAATCTCTGCCGGGTGGGGTAGAATTTCGGCTTCGCCTTGTGGAACGCCGCCTTGAGGTCGTCCGTGGTGGCGCCGTCGGCCACGGTGAGGCCGCCGGCGACGAGTTCGCGGCCCGAGCGGCTCACGACGGTGAGCTTCATGATGACGAGAGCGAAAGCCCGGCCGCGGGCGCGTCGAGAAATGAATCGCGACCGACG
>Ga0181559_10002377_pt1 | contig 18607 bp, 14 predicted proteins | sample 011ome_21_FD_133752 | JGI IMG/M metagenome (GOLD analysis project Ga0181559, IMG submission 133752) | Coastal salt marsh microbial communities from the Groves Creek Marsh, Skidaway Island, Georgia - 011508AT metaG (megahit assembly) | ecosystem: Environmental > Aquatic > Marine > Intertidal...
CTGCATTATAGCAATACATTTAAACTAGTTGAAACACACGCAACATTATCCATGCAAACACCCAAATTCAATCCAGAAGCAGTTACTCAAATTATACGTGAACGCAGGTCCATGTTTCCTGCGCAGTTCAAAGAAAACGACCCAGTAGCCGATTCCATCATCGAGGAGATCCTTGAAAATGCGAATTGGGCACCTACCCACAAACTCACTCAACCTTGGCGCTTTATTGTATATGCAGGAGCAGGACTTAAGACCTTTGGAGATTACCAAGCGGAGATGTACAAGATGCGCGCTGAAAAAAACGGAACTCCATTCCTGGAGGGTACTTATCAAAAATTTAAAGAAAATCCCACCAAAGCATCACATATTATCGCCCTATTGATGAAGCGCACAGCAGGTTCCGGTCTTCCAATGATGGAAGAGATCTCCGCCGTAGCCATGGCAGTTCAAAACATGTATTTGACTGCTTGTGCGCATGGACTGGCTTGCTACTGGGGTACTGGAGGACCAACTTTTTGGTCAGAAGCAAGGGAAGATTTTGGCCTCGAAGGAGAGGATATGCTGATGGGCTTTTTCTATGTAGCCAAGCCCGCTACCGATACTTGGCCAGCCGGTAAGCGTGAGCCGATTGCAGAAAAAGTGAGTTGGGTGAGGGAGTAAATTAAGAAGATGAAAGGCACTTAAAAAGTGCCTTTTTTTTTACCAATCCGCCGGTCTTCTTGCCTGGTAGGCGGCCATTTGATCCAAGAGATCGGCTGGGTCATCGGAAATAATCAGCATCTCTTCTTGCTCAGGATAGAGAAATCCCTCCTCCATCGCATGGTTGAGGAAGTCAATCAACTTATCATAGTAGCCATGTACGTTGTACAAGGCCACGGGCTTTTGAATGTAATGCAGCTGGTTGAGTGTCATCACCTCAAACAACTCTTCAAAGGTTCCAATCCCCCCAGGCATGGCGATAAAACCATCCCCCTTCTCCGCCATCAGCCACTTGCGATCCCGCATGGTCTCCACGATTACAAGTTCCGTGCAGCCTTTGTGAGCCACCTCCCGATCCACCAGCTTCTGTGGAATGATGCCAATCACTTCCTTGCCAGCACCCAGCAGCTCGTCAGCAATGACTCCCATTAAGCCCACATGCCCTGCGCCATACACTAGGCTGTGGTCACGTACAATCATTTCTTGAGCCAAAGCACGGACCCCTGTTTCATAAACAGCATGGTTGCCTTTCTTAGAACCACAATATACGGTAAGTCTTTTCATCCCCGAAAATCAAAAATTTCACCCAAAGCCCAAAACCAAATTTGTGAGAAGGTTTGCATGGGCAAATTGCAGCCCCCATTTTTGTAAGCCATCCAAGAAGCCCATGAAAATCTGTTTTGCTACCAACAACACCAAAAAAGTAGAAGAAGTCGCCGCTGCACTAGAAGGGCTCATCGAAATCGTTTCTCTTCGGGACATTGGGTGCCAGGAGGAATTGCCCGAAACAGGGGACACTTTAGACGCCAATGCTTTTGAAAAAGCACGTTATGTATTCGAGCACTTTGGGGTCAATTGTTTTGCGGATGACACGGGTCTAGAAGTAGTGGCCCTGAACGGAGCGCCAGGAGTTTATTCGGGAAGATTTGCAGGAGAGCCGCGAAGCGATACGCGCAACTTGAGCCTACTTTTGGAAAAAATGAAAGACCAAACCGAGCGATCCGCCCGTTTCAGAACCGTCATCGCCCTAATCTTGGATGGAAAAGAATACCAATTTGAAGGAATCGCCGAAGGAGAAATCACTTCTTCACCCAGCGGCGAAGGAGGATTTGGCTACGACCCCATCTTCCAACCTCAAGGGCATGTACGGACCTTTGCCATGCTTTCGTTGGAAGAAAAAAATGAAATTTCTCATCGTGGAAAAGCCGTAAAGGCCCTCTTAAATTTTCTACGAGCTGGAAAATTCTGAGATGCGCATAAAAATATGTTAATTTGCCCACCATGACCAAGCCCTTCATCGTCGGAATCACCGGGGGATCTGCCTCTGGAAAAACCTTGTTTTTGGAACATCTCCTGCGCAGCTTCTCTCCAGAGGAACTATGTTTGATCTCCCAGGACAACTATTACAAGCCCAAGCACCTGCAGCCTGTGGACGAGCAAGGGATTGCCAACTTTGACACCCCACACAGCATTGATTTTGAGCAATATGCGCAAGACATCCGTATCATCCAGGGCGGAGGCACAGTGATTCGCGAGGAGTACACCTTCAACAACGCATCCAAAAAACCAAAAATGCTCACTTTTTCTCCAGCCCCAGTTGTAGTCGTGGAAGGGATTTTTGTGCTGTATTACCCTGAATTGGCAGCCTTATTGGACCTCAAGATTTTTATCGACGCTAAGGACCACATCAAACTTAAGCGACGCATAATTCGAGATAAGGTGGAGCGCGGCTATGATCTAGACGATGTCCTGTACCGCTACGAAAATCATGTGATGCCCACTTACGAAAAGTACATCAAACCCTTCAAAAATGAGGCGGATCTCATCATCCCAAACAACCTCAACTTTGATCGGGCCATGGATGTACTCCGCACCTACTTGCGTGCAAAATCGGCTCGTTAGGAAAACTAAACTCTTGTTACTGATTTTCATTTCATCCCTCAAAGAAAAGGGGGTGAGAACCCGTTGAATAAGCGTTGGCCTATGGGCAATCATCCAAAGATTTGTAATAATTCAAAAAATCTTATAGCCCCTGTGAAGATTGCGGATAATCATATAATTTCTATATTTGTCCCCCAATGAAAAATAGGAATACAAACCAAAGTACCAGTAAGCAGCGATTCTCGTGGGCTTTGGTTGTGCTATTTTGCCTATTTGTATCTAGTATCGAATTTTTTCCAAACGCACCTGAAAAGTCTCGGCCAGAACAATCTACTGAACAACCAGCTCAAAGTTTTTTAGATGTAGCCGTTGATGCAGTCATTCCATTTGTGGTGCAGGTAGCCAACACGGTTTTTTACCTGATTTCACAAATTTCCCAAGTTGATTTTTCCCTTACGCTCCCTCAAGTAGGTACGGTTTCTTTTGTCAATTCCCTGACTGAAATCCTTTTTGAACGGATTATTTCCCCCCAAGGCCCCTAAAAAGCCCACTCTTTCTCCTAATTCAACACCTCGTTCTTTCTAGTAGCGAGTCAAAAAACTAATTCATTCAATTCCTTAAATTTTATCAAAATGCAAAACAAAGGTGCAATCGTGTTTTTGACGGTCATCGTTACAGCGCTATGCTTGTATTACCTGTCATTCACGTTCATATCCAACGGCGTACAAGAAAAGGCAACGGCCTACGCTACAGATACCTCCGGCAACATTGACTTTGCCAAGAAAAGAGCTTACCTAGATTCAGTTTGGAGACAGCCTGTCTACAATTTTCTAGGCGCCAATTATACCTACCAAGAAATTAAAGAAACCGAGCTTGGACTTGGGCTTGACCTTCAAGGTGGAATGCACGTGACCCTAGAGGTATCTCCTGTTGAAATTGTCAAAGGAATCGCAGGAAACCCAAAAAATGAGGCATTCAATGCCGCAGTAGCTGAAGCAAAGGAAGCTTCCAAAACCTCCAACTCGAAATTTGTAGATTTATTTTATGCTGCATGGCAAAAAAATAATCCAGACAAAAATTTGAGTTCAGTTTTTGCTACTGCAGCTAACCGTGGGAGAATCTCCTTGGAATCTTCAGATTCCGAAATCCTAGACTTAATCGATACAGAAATTGAAAATGCAATTGGTCGTTCCTTCAATATCTTGAGAACGCGAATTGACCGTTTTGGCACTTCACAACCCAACATTCAGCGAATTGCTGGATCAGGAAGAATTCAAATCGAACTCCCAGGAGCAGACAACCAAGAGCGGGTGCGCAACTTGCTGCAAGGCGTAGCCAAATTGCAATTCTGGGAGGTTCTTGAATTGAACGAGTATGGTGGATCTATCGAAGAAATTAACAAAGCATGGGTAGCAGATCAAAAAAATACCACTTCCTCAACTGTTGAGGAAACAGCAGCTGACTCCCTATCTTCAGAAGACTCTTTGAGAAATGCCTTGGAAAAACAATTGGCAGAAATTGACCCACTCAATCCAAATGCGGGTGTTTCTCCGGTAATTTCTCTAATGAAGGCCAACTATGGTCTTGTTTACGATGTTCGCGATACCGTGATCATCAACCGTATTTTGAAAAACGAGCGTTACCAAGCCCTCTTACCAAAAGACCTAAAGTTGCTTTGGGGTGTTAAGCCAACCAAAGCTGACGATGGAACTGAAATTTTAGAACTGTATGCGATCAAATTGAAGAAAGGGTCAGACCAAGCTCCACTAGAAGGTGATGTAGTCACAGATGCTCGCCAAACCCTGGATCAAACTTCTCGACCAGCAGTTTCTATGCAAATGAATGCGGATGGCGCAAGAAAATGGAGAAACCTTACTTCTGAAAATACGGGAAGAAGAATTGCAGTGGTATTGGATGACTATGTGTATACTGCACCAGTAGTAAATGGAGAGATTCCTAATGGACAATCAGAAATTTCTGGAAACTTCACGCTACTAGAAGCACAAGATTTGGCCAATATCTTAAAGTCAGGATCTCTACCAGCTCCTACCCAAATCGTAGAAGAAAGTATCATTGGGCCTACTTTGGGTAAGGAAGCTCAAAGTCAAGGTGTCATTTCCATGATTGCAGGCTTGGCCTTGGTTGTCCTATTTATGATTGCCTACTACGCTAAAGGCGGTTTGGTAGCAATTGCTGCCTTGGTTTTCAACGTATTCTTTATTCTTGGAATTCTTGCACAATTGGGGACCGCATTGACCTTACCTGGTATTGCAGGTATTGTGTTGACAATAGGTATGTCCATTGATGCCAACGTATTGATTTTTGAAAGAATTAAAGAAGAACTACGAAACGGCGTAAATTTAATTGCTGCAATTCAAGCAGGATACAACAAAGCTTTCTCGGCTATCTTGGATGGTAACGTCACCACTTTCCTAACCGGCGCAATCTTGTATTCATTAGGTCAAGGACCAGTCAAAGGTTTTGCCATTGTTTTGATGATTGGTATCGCTTGTTCTTTCTTTTCCTCCGTATTTATCACCCGTGTCTTAGTCACTTGGATGACCAAAAAAGGAGATAAAAGCAGCATTAGCTTCACCTCACCACTTGGTAAAAACTCGCTATCATCCCTGAACATTGATTTCTTGAGCAAGCGCAAACTTGCCTACCTAATTTCCAGCTCCATCATTGTTGTAGGTTTGGGTATTGCGGTAGTCAACGGGCTTAAATTTGGAGTTGATTTCACTGGAGGACGATCTTATGTAGTGGCATTTAGCCAGCCCATGGTGCCGTCTGACTTAAAAGTAGGACTTGATGGCGAATTTGATGGGTCCGTAGAAGTAAAAACTTACGGGGCAAACAATGTCCTTAAAGTAACCACTTCTTACCTCATCAATGAGGACGATGATGCTTCCAACCAAGAGGTAGAAAGCAAAGTAAAAGAAGGAATTACCACAGTGACTGGATTTGCTTTTGTAGAAAATACGGCTGAACTAGGGGAAAATCAATTTTCAATCACCGGTTCATCCAAGGTAGGTGCCACTGTCGCAGATGACATCAAGGCTTCCTCTTGGGAAGCAATGATTGCTGCACTAATCGCCATCTTCTTGTATGTCTTGATCCGTTTCCGTAAGTGGCAATTCTCTCTTGGATCTATTATCGCCTTGGTGCACGATACACTATTTGTTATCGCAGCCTTCGCCATTGCAAGTATGTTAGGAGCTACCTTCGAAATTGACCAAGTGTTTATTGCCGCGATATTGACCGTTATCGGTTACTCAATTAACGATACGGTAATTGTATTTGACCGTATTCGTGAAAATCTAGAAAATCGTGGTTCTGCCAAGCTGATAAAGGTCTTTAATGACTCCATCAACCAAACTTTAGGACGTACCTTAATTACCTCTTTCACAACCTTGATTGTGGTGATTGTCCTCCTAATCTTCGGTGGGGAAGTATTACGAGGCTTCTCTTTTGCCCTTTTTGTCGGCATCACTGTAGGTACATTCTCCTCCATTTACATCGCTACTCCTGTCGTAGTAGATTTGATGAAAAAGGAATTGGACCAACAGGTAGCTGCCAAAGAATCCAAAAAAGGCTAACAATTAATTGGGTATGACTAGAAAGAGCGGGAATATTTCCCGCTCTTTTTTTTTGTGCAGGGTGAGTTGATTACCTTAGTTGAGCCTTCAAAAAAATTGAATAAACCCGTCTTCCCCATGTCAAAACTCCTTCGTGCAGCCTTGGTTGGTTATGGATCTGTTGCTGAAAAAATGCATGCTCCGCTATTAGAAGTTTGTCCTACCCTAGACTTCGTTGCTATAGTCGAGAGAAATGGCTTTCGTTGCCAACAAAAATATCCCAAGGTGCGAACCTTCCCAAGTTTGGAGGCTCTCTTGGCTGCTGATGCGGCCGACTTGATCTGCATCACTACCCCCAACGAACTTCATTTTTCCATGGCGAAGCAATGCCTCCTCGCAGGTAAGCATGTGGTCGTAGACAAACCCGTCACGCTCGTAGCAGAAGAAGCTGAGGAGCTATTGGCACTCGCCAATTCCAAAAATTTGATTTGTAGCATTTTTCACAACCGTCGCTACGATGGAGATTTCAAAACCCTCCAAGAAATTGTAGCGAAAAACTTACTTGGTCGCCTCGTCTACCTAGAATCGCATTTTGATCGCTTCCGTCCTCAGGTATCGGAAAACTGGCGGGAAAGGTCCGTGCCAGGCAACGGGATTACTTATGACCTTGGCTCCCACTTAATCGATCAAGTAGTCCTCCTTTTTGGAAAGCCTACCGCTATTTGGGCCGATATCCAACTCCAACGTTCGAATGCCCTTGCAGACGATTACTTCGACATTGCCTTGGAATACCCTGGGCTCAAAGCACGCGTCACTGCTGGGGCTTTGGTCAATGTGCACACCCCAAAATTCATGCTTTTAGGAGAAAAAGGAACCTACCAAAAATTTTACCTCGATGTGCAGGAGCAGGCTTTTAAGGAGGGGAAAATCCCTGCCGGGGACGATTGGGGGGTAGAACCCGAAGCGCGCTGGGGGAACATTCACTACGATCAGGAAACGCAGGCTTACCCAACCCTACGCGGAGATTACCGTGTATTCTATGAAAATATATCCGATGCCATAAGGGGGAAAGCTTCGCTCTTGGTAACCTTGGAACAAGCAATTCCGGTACTGCGGATTATTCAATCCGCCTTTTTATCGGCCAAGGAAGGGCGAAAAATCCGCCAAGAAGAGGGAAAATGGTAGGAAAACTAACTCCAATCGAAAAATAAGCCACAGTCCATTCCTTCCCAAATCAATTAGATTCGTTAATTTTGCCCCCTATGGCAAAAACAGAAACTCCAGGCGAAAACGCCCAATTGAAAGATATCATCTCCCATGCCAAAGAGTATGGCTTTGTGTACCCAAGTTCCGAAATCTACGATGGTTTACAGGCAGTATACGACTACGGAGCCTATGGGGTAGAGTTGAAAAACAACCTCAAGCGCCTTTGGTGGGAAAGCATGACCCGTGTGCAAGACAACATTGTCGGCATTGACGCGGCCATCTTTATGCACCCTACCACTTGGAAGGCTTCTGGCCATGTGGATTCGTTCAACGATCCTATGATTGACAACAAGGATAGCAAAAAGCGTTACCGTGCCGATGTCTTGGTGGAGGAACATGCGGCCGCACTAGAAAAAGCAGGTCAAGCCGAGAAAGGTAAAGAACTGACTGCTGCTTTGGCAAGAATGCTTGAAACCGAAGACCTTGCAGGCGTACGTGATATGATCACCAATGAAGGCATCAAATGCCCCATCTCCGGTACCTCTAACTGGACGGAAGTACGTCAGTTCAATCTGATGTTTTCTACCCAAGTGGGTTCAGTGGCGGAAGATTCCTCAACCATCTACCTACGCCCAGAGACGGCACAAGGGATTTTTGTCAATTTCCTGAACGTACAGAAGACCGCCCGCATGAAAGTTCCTTTTGGCATCGCTCAAATTGGCAAAGCCTTCCGTAACGAGATCGTAGCACGGCAGTTTATCTTCCGTATGCGGGAGTTTGAACAAATGGAAATGCAGTTTTTCGTACGCCCTGGCTCCGAGCTGGAATGGTACGAAAAGTGGGCGGCCACCCGAATGGCTTGGCATTTGGCCTTGGGTACACCTGCTGACAAACTCCGCAAACATCCGCATGAGAAGTTGGCCCACTATGCCAACGCCGCCATGGACATCGAATACGAGTTTCCATTTGGCTTCAAGGAAGTAGAAGGCATTCACTCCCGTACCGACTTTGATCTCAAGTCTCACCAGGAGTATTCCAAAAAGAAGCAGCAGTACTTTGATCCAGAGATCAACCAGAACTATATCCCCTACGTAATTGAAACCTCCATCGGCGCAGATCGACTATTCTTATTGACCCTCTGCAACGCCTATACCGAGGAACATTCTGAGGAGAAAAGCAGAACGTATTTGAAATTGCACCCCGCCATTGCACCCGTCAAGGCCGCCATCCTTCCTATTATCAAGAAAGATGGTTTGCCGGAAAAAGGGCAGGAAATCATGGAGCTACTCAAGTACGATTTCAACATCATCTATGAAGATTCTGGATCAATCGGCAAGCGTTACACGCGGCAGGATCTGATCGGGACTCCTTTCTGTATCGCCGTAGATCACCAAACCTTGGACGACCATACCGTCACCATCCGTCATCGAGACAGCATGGAGCAGGAGCGTGTCGCCATTTCTGAATTGCATGGACGTATTGCGGAAGCAACGAGCTTTAAAAGGATATTTGAGAAATTGTAGGGAATTGCAGGAAGTACGAAGTACAAAGATTGTCTAGGAGCAGAATTCAGATTGCATTGCAAAACCCTACTTCTAAATTCTTCAATCGGCGTTAGACATTCGACATTAGTTTTCAAGCAATCCGTATCTCTAACTCGTACTTCGCACTTGTCTCCCTAGTTGGTACTTCGTACGGATTTCTACTAAAAATCAACTTTCCCCTTCTCCTTCCCTTCTCCTAACAATAGGCTTCTAGGGGACTTCGAGTTGACATACACGTGGACGATATTTTGCTGCCCATCAAAATCCCGAATTAGCAAGGTGTTTTTTACCTCCACCGTCTTTGGAAGGGGCGTCGTACTGGATTCAAGGTAAAACCAAGCCGCATCTTCCTCTACCTCATGACCTAAATAATTCAGGGAAATCAATTTTCCATTGACCCAAACCTGAGTATGTTGAAGCAGATAGACTTCCACTAGATTTTCCAACTTGGCCTTGTCCTTGGGCTTCAAAAAATCCACTGTCCCTCCATTTTCCTTACTCAAAGCTACCTCCAAATCATCCCAGAAAATTTTTTGAGCTATTTCCATTTTTTTTGAACCCGCATTGTAGCGCATTTCGGTCAAGGAAATGAAAAAAGGATGCGCAAAAGAAACGAATGCCCAAAGTGCCCAAGAAATTACCGTGAGTTGCATTTGCTAGCTCATTTGTGTCGTTTGTAGGAATTATGACGTAATATTGAACTTAATTTATTTCTTTTCGAAGTATTTCTACAAATATGACTTCATTTGAACTCTATTTTAAGTTAGGCCTTCAGCATATTTTAGACCTCCAGGGGTTTGACCATATCTTGTTTATCCTGTCTCTTTGTGCTGTATATGTAGCTCGAGATTGGGCAAAAATCCTACTACTTGTTACGGCATTTACCCTTGGGCACTCCTTGACTCTAGCCCTAGCTACTTTTCAGCTCGTCCAGATACGGCCGGAAGTAATCGAGTTTTTGATCCCAGTGACCATCGCCTGCACAGCCCTACTGACCCTTATCAAGCCCAAACCAAATTTAAGCAAGGGAATCCAACTCAATTACCTCCTTGCCCTCCTATTTGGGCTGATTCACGGACTTGGATTTTCCAATTACCTTCGGTCCTTACTCGGTCAGGAAGCCTCTATTTGGCAACCCTTACTGGCATTTAATGTGGGGCTTGAAGTAGGACAAATCGTGATTGTAGCTGCCTTCCTCCTCCTCACTTCCTTAGTGCACCTTGCCGGAATGAACCGGAAGGAATGGACATTGATTATTTCCTCCTTTATTTTGGGCGTCGCCTGCATGTTACTCTTGGAGAACAAATTTTGGTAATCCAAGTCACTTCATTTCATCCTAGAAACTCGTAACTTTCTCCTCTGAACTTTGATTCTCTCTCCTTTATGAAAAAAATAGTTGCCCTCGCCCTTTTTTCTTGCGCTGCCTTTTTCCCAGCACTAGCCCAGCATACCGAGCAAAATCACGGAATCCGTTTTGAACAGTTGGGACCAATGCTCCGCACACCCAATGTGTACCGGACCGCTTCGGGTGCCCCTGGCCACCTGTACTGGCAGCAGCAAGCCAACTACGTCATCGACGTAGAACTGGATGATACCAACCAGTCCATCAAGGGCAAGGAGACCATCACTTACATCAACAACTCCCCAGATGTGCTGACTTACCTTTGGCTGCAATTAGATCAGAACAACCGAGGTAAGGATTCTGATACCCCAAAAGTGACTGAATCCAGCATCACCCCACGCATGTCGCTTCGCAGCCTTGAAAGCATCCTTTGGCACTCGGACGACTACGACGTGAAGATTCTTTCCATCCGAGATGCTGCTGGAAAGCCGCTCAACGTAGCCATCAACAAAACCATGATGCGCATTGACCTTCCCCAGCCTTTGAAGGCCGGAGAAAGCACCCAATTTAGCATCGACTGGAGCTTCAACATCACCGACCGCGTTGGGTACATTGGAGGTCGACCAGGCTACGAGTATTTTCCGAAGGATGGCAACTACCTCTACACCATGGCAGAATGGTTTCCTCGCATGGCGGTCTATTCCGACTTCCAAGGATGGCAGAACAAGCAGTTCCTAGGTCAAGGTGAATTTGCCCTCACCTTTGGGAACTACGAAGTGCGCATCACCGTGCCTGCAGACCACATGGTAGGCGCTACAGGGGTTCTTCAGAATCCGGAACAAGTACTTTCTGCCACCGAACTTCAGCGATGGAATAAGGCCAAACAAACCTACGATGCCCCAGTCATCATCCGTACGCAAGCAGAGGCTGAAGCCTTAGAAAAGAAAAGAGCTACTGACAAAAAAACTTGGGTATTCAAGGCCGAAAACGTGCGTGACTTTGCATGGACTTCCTCCCGTAAGTTTATCTGGGATGCCATGGCAGTGAAACAGGGCGGCAAGGACGTGATGGCTATGTCATACTACGGCAAGGAAGGCAATCCACTCTGGGAACAATATTCCACTCGAGTAGTGGCGCACACTCTAAAATCTTACTCTTCCCATACCTTTGATTATCCTTACCCTACCGCCATTTCTGTAGAAGGTAGCAACGGCATGGAGTATCCTATGATCTGCTTCAACTACGGTAGACCTGATGCCGACGGTACCTACTCAGATGCTATCAAATACGGCATGATCTCCGTGATTATCCACGAGGTGGGACACAACTACTTCCCAATGATTGTCAACTCAGATGAGCGCCAGTGGACTTGGATGGACGAAGGATTGAATACCTTCATGCAGTTTATGGCCGAACAAGAGTGGGACAGAAACTATCCATCCAGACGTGGCCCAGCACACAAAATTGTGCCCTACATGAAAAGTGAAAAGCACTTACTCGAGCCGATCATGACCAATTCAGAAAACATCATCCAATTTGGTCCGAATGCCTATGCGAAGCCAGCCACTGCTTTGAACATACTTCGCGAAACGGTGATGGGCAGAGAGTTGTTTGACTTTGCCTTCCAAGAATATGCCAAGCGATGGATGTTTAAGCACCCCACCCCGGACGATCTCTTCCGTACACTGGAAGATGCTTCTGCGGTTGACTTGGATTGGTACTGGAGAGGCTGGTTCTACGGAACGGATCCAGTGGACATTTCTATTGAAAATGTGGCTTGGTACAAGTTGGACAACCGCACTCCAGCACAGAAGAAGGCGGATGCCAAGACTGCTTTCGTAACCGAAGAGACTTATGTATCTAAGGAGTTGAACAACAAAGATGTTTCTCAAACAGTAGTGGAAGCAGATCCTGCCACTCGTGATTTTTACAACAGCTACAATCCATTTACAGTAACACCTGAAGATGAGGCCAACTACAAATCCTTCCTTGCTAGTCTATCTGAAAAGGAAAAAAGCTTATTAAACAGCAACATGAACTTCTATGAGATGACCTTCAAAAACATAGGTGGATTGGTTATGCCCTTAATCATTGAGTTTCACTATGCCGACGGCAGCAAGGAAACAGAACATATTCCTGCGGAGATCTGGAGAAAAAATGAATCTCAAGTGACCAAGGTATTTGCCAAGGAAAAAGAAGTGGTCAAGTTTATACTCGATCCAAAGCGGGAAACTGCCGATATTGACGAAAGCAGCAACTACTGGCCTAGACAATACCAGCCTACCCGATTTGACTTGTTCAAAGGAAGCTCCGCAGTTCGAGGAGCAGCTCAAGGAGACAATCCAATGAAGAAGGCGAATAGGAAATAAAGTTTTAGTGGTCTACGTCTGACGGTCAACGAGGGACAGGATATTAAAACAAACTTCCATCCTTGTTCCTACTAGGGATAAAATCCTTTAAAAATACAAGTAAAAAAGAGGCTGTCTCCTTTCGGGACAGCCTCTTTTTGATACCAACTTGGGTTAGTAGATATGCTACATCTACCTAAAGGTGGAGAAAATAATGCTTGAAGTTCGATTCAATGAGACATTAACTACGGACTATTCGCCGTTGAACTAATGTTATTTCCCCGAGCCAAATTGGTAACCCATCCATCCTCCAGCAAGCATCAGGACAAGGGTCACCGCAAGAACAAGTACCAGGGTTGATAATGGCATTTCCCAGTCTACATCTCCCAGTTTAAATTTGATAGGGGTATTCCAGTTCATTTGGTAAAAATAGTAATTAATCAGGAGCACCGCTTTTTTACCAGAACCCAAAGAAAATAAGGCTTGAAGTTCAATTAAGTAAGCAGTGGACCGTGGTCTGTTGACCAATTTTATTTTTTCAATACACTCTTCCAGCCCTTCTCTTCCAACTGAGCAGCAGATTCCTCCACCTTTTCCCGAAGACCTTTTTTGAAGGCATCCATCTTTTGACCCACAGCTGCATCATACGCTCCCAAGATAGAAGCAGCGAGAATACCCGCATTTTTCCCACCATTCAAGGCAACTGTAGCCACGGGAATCCCAGAAGGCATCTGCAAAATGGAAAGGATGCTATCCCAGCCATCAATTGAATTGGAACTATGCACAGGTACACCGATCACCGGAAGGCTAGTCAGCGATGCCACCATCCCTGGCAAGTGAGCCGCTCCGCCTGCACCTGCAATGATCACTTTGATCCCCCGCTCGCGAGCAGATTCGGCATAGTCGATCATCCGCTTGGGTGTGCGGTGCGCACTGACCACTGTGAGTTCGAAGGCAATGCCAAGTTCCTCTAAAAATTGGGCCGCTTCGGCCATTACAGGAAGATCAGATTGACTTCCCATGATAATTCCTACCTGTGGATTCATTGCTGTGATTTGATTTTAATGCCTGCTTTGATTCGTTGCGCTTTTTCTTTTACTTCTTCGATATCTTCTCCCAAGAGGGTCACGTGGCCCATTTTTCGAAAGGGTTTGGTGTGCTTTTTTCCATACAGGTGGATATAGACCCCCTTTTCGGCCATAGCCTCTTCCAAGCCTTCTACTTGTACTGCCCCTTCGTATCCTGGTTCTCCGAGCAAGTTGATCATGGCCGCTGGGCAACGTAAGGCAGTATTGCCTAGGGGCCAATTCATCACAGCACGGAGGTGCTGCTCAAACTGGGAGGTAAAGTTGGCTTCGATGGTATGGTGTCCACTATTGTGAGGTCGGGGAGCAATTTCATTGACGAGTACCTCACCACTTCGAGTTACAAAAAGTTCGACGGCTAGGATGCCAACCATGTCCAACTTTAAGATGATTTCTTTGGCAATGGCTTGCGCCATCATTTCGATTTCTGGGGAAATGCCTGCGGGCGCAAAAAGAAACTCAACTAAATTAGCGGTCGGGTGAAAGGCGCATTCCACGGCCGGATAGGCTACTACCTCTCCTTGCTCGTTGCGCGCTACGGTGACTGCAATTTCTTTGTCAAAGTCAATCAACTTTTCGAGTAGCCCCGGAGCATCAAATGCCAGGTCCAAATCGGCAGCCGTACGCAATACTTGTACGCCCCTGCCGTCATACCCTTCCTTCCCAAGTTTGTTTACTGCTGGCAAAAAGGAGGCATTTGCGAAGACTTCGGCCCTGTTTTCCGTCAGGATAAATTCAGCAGTGGGAATGCCATGCTCCAAGTAAAACTGCTTTTGTTTGCGCTTATCTTGAATTAAGGCTAGTAACTGGGGCTGAGGAAATACTTTTTTGCCTTCATCGACCAATTGCTGAAGGGCTTCGGTATTGACTGCCTCAATCTCTACAGTGATCACATCGCAGTGCTGCCCAAAGGCATAAACCTGATCAAAATCCTTTAAAGACCCAACGGTAAACTGCTGTGCAAGGTCTTTGCAAGGGGCATTGGGGTCGGGATCTAGGATATGAATGTCCTGATTGTAGTTAATTGCAGACTGAATCAGCATGCGCCCAAGTTGACCTCCTCCGAGTACGCCTAATGTTGGATGTGGATAAATTGGCTCCATAGCTGAGTCAAAATTAACAGATTAAACCTGAATTTAGAGCAATCCCATTCTAGAATGCATTGGAGACCTTAAAATAGGGGCTAAACAAACCCAAATTACTAAATAGAATTACGATCCTAGTTGGATGGGTCAAACTTAATCCCCATCAGCTCCATTAGTTTGTGCGCATTGAAACTCGGGCAGGCCCCTTCTCTCAAACGGTAATCAAATAGAATCTCCTGATCTTGGATTTCGGAATGGAAGGAATAGTTCTGAACTCGTGCTTCTTTTTCTCCTAGGGCAGCCAATTCAATGTCATGTGTACTGATTAGTCCTAGTCCGCTAGAAGGTAAAAGTTGGGCGACCAAGGCCTCCGATCCAGAAATTCGATCCTGCGTATTGGTTCCTTTCAAGATCTCGTCGAGGAGAAAAAAGATGGGTTCCTTCTGTTCCAAACGCTGCAAAAGCGTACGTATTCGTGAAAGTTCGGCATAAAAGGAACTCACGCTTTCTCCAAGGTTATCAGTATTGCGCATGCTAGTAAAAAGTTGCAAGGGTCCTAGGGTCATTCGATCTGCGAAAGGACGGAGACCCAGGTTAAGCAGGACGGCATTGATGCCTAGGGTACGCATAAAGGTAGTTTTCCCACTCATATTGGATCCAGTGAGCAGCACCAGTTTCTGGTTCGGATTTAAGGCCAGGGAATTCCCCACCGCCTTGCCGGGAAGCAGGAGGGGATGGAAGACATTTTCAGTTTCTATAATGGGTTCTTGGCTCCAGATAGGGATTCCAGGATGACCGACCTCCACCTCAAAGCCGCCAAGGGACACCCACACTTCCCAGTTTTCTAGCGTTTCTGGCAGTAGGACCAGGGAGTTGCTCACCCGTTTTTTCCAAGCAGCAAGCCAGAGAAAAAGAATAAAATCCGTCCAAAAGAGCAAGTTGATGGGAAGATAAAGCAAGTTGAGTCGGTTTTGGGTCCAAAGACCTAGCCGATCTAATTCTTGAAGTTGCTTAGAGGTAGGACTACTGCCTGCTTGCAGACGAGCCTGCTCTGCTATTAAAAGTTCTGATTGGAAGGAAATTTTCTCAATTTGAGCGGCTCGCAAGTGCAACGAATTGAGGTGAGAAACGACTGGAATGGCATTGGCAGCACGTTTAAGGGGATTAAATACCAAGGCGAGCAGAAGCATTCCAACTAGAAACCATGCCCCTAGAATAGCTTGCGGAAGGATCCCTTGGCTAGTCAAAAGAAGAACCAAGACACCACCTAGCGGGCCTAGGATGGCTAGAAGCCAATGGAGTAGATTGGGAGGTGTTTCTTTTTGCTCCAACCAGAGCTTCCAAGGACCCAATCTTCCCTGGGGAAAGGACAGACCAATGGCCTCCATGGCACGTAGGAAGTCGGGCTTTTGTTGGAGTTCATCCGCTGCTTCCCTCCGTTGCTGGGCCGCCTTCGGATCGACTTCAGACTTCAGAAGGGCGGCTAGTTGCTGTTTCCCCCCATCGGAAGTGCAATGATTGATGAGTTGAAAAAGGGAGTGGGAACCAAACAAATCAAGGTCTCCTGCAAAGGGATGTCCCTTGTCTGCAAATTCATTTCCTGGATCCAAATTGCCTAGTTTCCGTTCCTGACGGGCCTGTTTTTGACTTTGGAGTTGCTGTAAGGCTACGTAAATTCGTTCCTGATCCTTCAGGTAGTTGAACCGATTGATAGAACGGACAAAGAAAAAAATAAGAATCAAGGAAGGGAGGAACCAGCCCCAATGCTCAGAGAGGGTCAAAATCACCGTTGCACCCAAGACAAAAAAGATCATAACACGAAGGATACTCTGCTGAGCTACGCTTCGCTTGTTTGTCTTTTGCTTGAGTTCCAGCTGCTCTGGAGAAAAATCAAAATGATCCATATACAAAGATAGAAATTGCTAGAAGTAGATGCCGGGAATTCTTTTTACCTTAGTTTTTCTACTTTTAATCAGTCCCAGTAATTTTTCTTGAATCAACCATGAAACCTAAAAAGCCCAACCCACTCCCTACCGAGCCCGAAGAATGGGATCTTAGCGAGTGGGTTGGAGTATTGCCTCAAGAAATTCCTCTAACTTATAATTTGGGATGTGTCCGATCACCCAAAAGCTCTCCGTCTGAATCGCGTAAAAATCAAAGCATGGAAATGGATTCCAAAAAACCAAGGGGTAATTAAATTCCTTCTTCTTTTATGTGATAAACCACCCGCTGAGGAAACGGAATTTCTATTTGTTCTTTATCAAATGCTTCTTTGATTTTCTCTAGAGTTTCGTAGTAAACTTCCCAATAGGAATCGGTATCCGTCCAAGCACGAACCACCAAATCCAAGGAACTATCTCCAAAATTATTAAGCCATACTTCTGGCTCGGGTTCGGAATGAATGCGACTATCTTTTGCCAAAATTGAAAGGACAACCTTTCTTACTTTTTTCAAATCCGAGGAATAAGCCACGCCCACGTTCATATCTACCCTTCTAGTTGGTTGTGAAGTGATGTTGATCACATCTGCATTGGCTAGGTTTCCATTCGGAATAACGACCTCCCTATTGTCAAAAGTAAGTAAGTGCGTATATAAAATATCAATTCGCTGCACCCTTCCTTTATGTCCCATCCCAATAATCACATCCTCTACCTGGAAAGGCTTAAACAATAGAATCAAAACCCCGCCAGCAAAATTGGATAGGGATCCTTGCAATGCGAGACCTATTGCCAATCCTGCCGCTCCCAAAATCGCAAAGAAAGACGACATGGGCACACCCACAATCGTAGCCACACCGATAAATAAGGAAACAAAAAGCAACGCTTTAACCAATCCTAGTAAAAAGGTACTTAAAGAAAGGTTGGTGTCTCTTTTTTCTAAAATTAATTGAAAGCCAATTAGCAATTTATTGACTGCAAACCTGCCTACGAAATAAAAAATAATCGCGTACAATAAGGAGGGTATTACCTGATAAAGAAGTTGAATTCCTTCATCCAAGAGGGTTTTTAAAGTTTCTGGAGATAATTCCATAGGTATCGTGTTAAATGGTTACTTCTATTTGCCAGCGAAACGCCCAGCGCCACTGAATTTTAGTTTTGTGTAGGCCTGCTTGATGGAAAATCACCCTCCACTCCTTTCTAGTAAAACTCCGCAAAACAGAAAGTGGAGCATCATTTTGGACCATTGGTGATTTGCTAAACCAAGCGGTCAGCCATTTGATTGTATAATAGGCAAGGGGATGACGATGAAGATCATTGATAACAAACCCTATCCTAGCCTTTTTTTTTAACACTAAAAAAAGTTGAATTAGTTCCTCGTCAGTAAAATGATGGGTAAACAAGGTGCAGGTGACGAGATCCACTTGCTCATCCAAAAACTTGGGATCAAACGCATTGACAACCTGCCAATCCACTTCTTCAACTTCTTGCTGCCGCCATTTTGCAAATTCAATGGTATTCGCATTGGCATCAGCACCAATAAACTGGATGGACAATTTATGCTTTTTTGCCCAGGTGGCCATGACCGCAACCATGTCTCCCCCTCCACAACCCAAATCTACCACCTGGTACCTAGCCTGAGGGGCTGCTGCTTGAATTAAGCTCTTCAACCCCCAATTGGTCACCTGATTACCTCCCAGCCAGCGATTGATAATTTTCAATTCCCGAAGGGTTTGCTCCAAGACAGGGCCTGAACAATCCAGGTCGTCCATAATTTCTTTTTCCTTGGAGCGTTTTGAAAATCTATTCATCGTTTTTCAAATAAACTCGATTCTAGCGTTAAACCAGGACCAAAACCTAGTGCTAAAATTTCTCCTTGAATGCAATCATCTTGCAGCATTC
>Ga0181559_10002378_pt1 | contig 18594 bp, 16 predicted proteins | sample 011ome_21_FD_133752 | JGI IMG/M metagenome (GOLD analysis project Ga0181559, IMG submission 133752) | Coastal salt marsh microbial communities from the Groves Creek Marsh, Skidaway Island, Georgia - 011508AT metaG (megahit assembly) | ecosystem: Environmental > Aquatic > Marine > Intertidal...
CCAGCTGCGGTCCGGGAGCATTCGGGGCAGCGCCACATGGATCTCGTCGACCCCGTCGCGTTCACCGGGACTGCGCGCAAATGCCGATCCCTGTCGGCGCTCCGCGGCCGCGAGGATCTCGACCGCCATGGCGGACAGGTCATGAATGTTCTGGTGCTGGTGCCCGCGTCGACCCAGGTCAACCTGGGCGATGGCGTCCAGTCCGTGGCGCTGGTGGACGTCCAGAAGCGTCGACAACTCGACTCCGTAGCCCATCGGTATCGACAGCTGTTCGAACTCCTCACGCCGGATCGCCCACTCGCCCGCCAGCGGCTGCACCATCCCTGCGAGTTCGGGGCGGAAGAGCGCGAGCCACGGCTTCGCCACCAGCTCAGTCACCCGACCGCCCTCGGCCGTGATCGCGGAGCCGGTGTCCAGAACACGGTCGTAGAAGCCTCGACACAAATGAACACGGGGGTCGTCGAGAATCGGACCCAGCACACCCGTGACGAAGTGCGTGCCCCACATGGTCAGGTCGGCGTCGATGAATGCCACGATGTCCGCCTCGGTCACGAACATGGACTTCCAGAGCGCCTCGCCCTTGCCCGCAAAGACACCGAGATCGGGTCGCACGTCGCTGACCGAGTGGACGCGTGCGCCCGCCCGCTCGGCAACGACAGCGGTGCGATCGTCGGAGAGGGAGTCCATGACGACGAGTTCGTCCACGAGCGCACCCAGTTCAGCGGCGATGTCCGCGACGACGCGACCGACGGTCGACTCCTCGTTGCGGGCCGGGATCACGACGGCCAGCCGCGAGCGACCCTTGAGGGACACCACCCGGTCGAGTGACCACTCCTCGGCAGTCGAGGTCGCCGGGAGTCGGCTGTCAGGTGGCAGGTCGCTCATGCCGGATCTCGTCAGGGAGCAGGTATTCCGGATCGATGTCGCGCCTGCCGACGAGGGCATCCACCGTCGCCACCACGTCTACAGCGGCAGCGACGTCATGGACCCGGACGATGTTGCCGGGGGTCTGCGCGAAATAGCCGATGGCGGCATCCGTCGATGCACCGCGGCCCCGCGGTGACCGGCCCGTGATCGCACCGAGGACGTCCTTGCGAGACAGGGCGAGGAGCAGCGGCCGTTCGAATCGGCGGAGGTCGTCCATATGGCGCAGGAGCTCCAGCGTCTGGTGCGGGGTCTTGGTGAAGTCGGGCCCGGGGTCGAGGATCAAGGACTCCCGGCTCAAGCCGAGGGCGACGGCCTCGTTGCATTTCGACTCGATGAAGCTGCCCACCTCGGATCGGATGTCGCGGTAGAGATTGGCGTCCTGCAGGCGGGTCTTGGGGGGCGCCGCAGTGTGCATCACGACAAGAGCCGCCCCGTGGGTCGCGCACAGTCCAGCGACCTCCGGGTACCTGAGGCCACTGACGTCGTTGATGATGTCGGCGCCGGCAGCGAGGACTCCCGCGACCACTGAGGGCTTGTACGTATCGACGCTGATCAGCGTCTGTGGGTAGGTCGTGTGCAGCCACTCCACGATGGGGACGACGCGCTCAGCCTCGATCTGAGCGTCGAGCTCCGGCTGATTCGTGATGGCCGACTGGCCCCCGACATCAATGACGTCGGCCCCCGACTCGACCAGCGACGCGGCCAATTCCAACCGCGAATCGAGCGACGCGTACAGGCCGGCATCCGAGAAGGACTCCGGGCTGGCATTGACGACGCCCATCACGAGCGTCGAATTCACCCGACGTGTGACGCCTCTGATCAACAGGGAGGGAGCCAGCACCGTTCGAGCATATCCCGGCAGGGTGGGCGGGCTGAGTGACGGAGAAGTCGTCGACAGGTGCCAACGTCGTGACAGTCGGGCTACCGTGCGGTCATGGCCCGCATGATCTGCGACTTCGTCTCCTCGACTCTTCGCATCTCGACGTCGATGACCGTCCTGATGCCGCAGAGCACGGCGCCCGGGAACGCGGGAACAGGGGAATCAGGCAAGGGTGTTCCCGTGCTCTACCTGCTGCACGGCCTGACTGATGACGACTCCATGTGGACTCGCAACACGAGCATCGAGAGGTACGCGTCCGAGCGGGGTATCGCGGTGGTGATGCCGCAGGCGGCTCACAGCTTCTACGCCGACGAGGCGCAGGGCCTCCCCTACTGGACGTTCCTCACTCAGGAGCTTCCCGAACTCGTGTCGTCCTTCTTCCGAGTCTCCACCGTGCGCGAGGACACCTTCGTGGCTGGACTCTCGATGGGCGGATACGGGGCACTGAAGTGGGCGCTGCACGAACCGCATCGATTCGCCTTCGCGGCGAGCCTGTCCGGCGTCACTGCTCTCGACGGCACCGCTCCGGACGGTGACCCGTGGGTCCAGGGAATCCTGGATCGAGTCTTCGGCGGCAACACGTTCGCTGGTACCGGGAACGACCTCCTGCACCTTCTTGAGACGGTCACTCCTGCCGAGCTCCCGCAACTCCTCGTCACCTGCGGGACCGGCGACTTCCTGTACCCGCAGAACGTCCGGTTCGTCGAGGCCGCACGTCACCTGGGGATCGATCCGCAGGTGGACTTCGGTCCCGGTGATCACGACTGGGGCTACTGGGATACCGGCATCCAGCAGGTCATCGACCTGCTACCCATTCCTCGATAGGCGCGCGGCAATCCACTTCTCCACACCGACGGCCACGGCAACGCCGAAGCCCAGTGCGAGGACGAAGGCCCACGCCCACACCGGCATCGGGGCGGAACTGAAGATCGAGTTCAGCACCGGCAACTGAACGAACGCCACCTGAAGAGCCACCATCGTCGCCACACCCCACAGGAGCGGACGGTTGCTGAGCAGGCCCACGCTCAGCACGGACCTGTCCAGTGATCGGCAGTTGATCAGGTAGCCGATCTCCATCGCGACGAACGCCGTCACCACCAGCGTGCGGGACACGTCGAGCGGCAGGTCGAGTGCCATCCCCAGTTCGAAGGAGCCGAATGCACCGATCACCATCAGTGCTCCGACCGAGACGATTCGGCGCATGACCGCGGGCGTCAGGATTGCCTGGTCCGGCCGCCGAGGTGGCCGCGACATGATGCCCGGCTCGGCCGGCTCGAATGCAAGCATCAGGCCGAGTGCCACAGCCGTGGTCATGTTGATCCACAGGATCTGGACGGGCAGGACGGGCAGCGTTGCGCCCAGGATGATCGCCGTGAGAACGACGAGTGCCTCGCCGAGACTCGTCGGCAGAGTCCAGATGATGAACTTCGTCAGGTTGTCGAAGACGCTTCGACCCTCCTCGACAGCCGATTCGATGGAGGCGAAGTCGTCATCCGTCAGGATCATGGCGGCCGCCTCCTTGGCCACCTCGGTGCCACCCAGGCCCATCGCGATGCCGATGTCCGCCTGCTTCAGGGCAGGTGCGTCGTTCACACCGTCACCTGTCATGGCAACGATGTGTCCACGCTGCTGCAGCGCCTCCACGACGCGCAGCTTCTGCTCGGCAGAGACGCGAGCGAGGACTCGAGCGGCCGCGAGACGCTTGGTGAGGTCATCCATCGGAATGGCCGCCAGCTCCGTGCCGGTGATCACTGTGTCCGATGGCGCATCAGGTTCGAGGAGCCCGATCTGCTCGGCGATCGCTCGCGCTGTCCCTGCATGGTCCCCCGTGATCATCACAACGTCGATTCCCGCCTGGTGACAGGCCTTCACCGCGGCGACTGCCTCTGGTCGAGGCGGATCCTCCATGGCCTGCAGGCCGATGAAGGACAGTGGCAGGTCCCGGAGTGACTCCCACGTGAGCTGGACGTCCTCCGGCACCTCGCAACCCGCGAACGCGAGCACGCGAAGAGCCCGGCCGCCCAGAGCACCGGCCTGACGCAGGATCTCCGCCGACTGCTCCTCGTCACAGCACAGGCCGAGCACCTGCTCGACGGCACCTTTCACCCACACCGTGGATCCATGCGGCCCGCCCACATCATGGACGGCCATCAGTCGCGTCTCTGCCGAGAACGGCAGGGTCGCCCGGCGCTTCACATCCGGCGCTGCCAACACGCCGGCATGGTCGGCGGACATCAGCAGCGCGATCTCCGTGGGATCCCCGACGGGAATGCCGTCAGCGAGATCGGCGTCATTGCACCGGAGTCCGGCATGGAGGCACAGACGGGAGGCCTCGTCGAGATCGTCGTCGAGGCCCCTCGCCACCCCATCGGCATAGATGACGCGGACGGTCATCTGATTCAACGTCAGGGTGCCGGTCTTGTCCGTGCAGATGATCGTGGTGCTGCCAAGGGTCTCCGCGGCGGGCAGGTGACGGATGATCGCGTGCCGTCGAGCCATTCGCGAGACTCCGATGGCGAGGGTGATCGTGACGGCGGCGGGCAGGCCCTCGGGGATGGCCGCGACGGACAGGGCGACAGCAGCGAGCAGCATCTCGCCGATGTCCTCCCGTCGCAGCACCCCCACCGCGAAGGTGCCCGCCGCCAGCAGAAGGATGCCGACGGTGAGCCACCGGCTGAAACGCGCCAGCTTCCGCGTCAGGGGGGTCTGCACTCCCTCGGCCTCACCGACCAGCTGGTGAATGCGACCGATCTGGGTCTGGACTCCGGTGCCGACGACGACTCCGGTGGCCGATCCGCCGACGACGAGGGTGCCCGCGTAGGCCATGTTCAACCGGTCGGCCAAGGCCGTGCCCTCGGGCAGGTCGCCGTCGACCTTCCCCACCGGCACGGATTCACCGGTGAGTGCTGACTCGTCCACTCGCAGTCCCGAGATGCGGATGAGTCGGACGTCGGCCGGTACCTTGTCTCCCGCATCCAGCAGGACGACGTCTCCGGGAACGATCTGCGTCGAGTCCCGCCGGACGACGACTCCGTCGCGCAGGACGGATGCCTCGGTCAGCGTGGACCGAGCCAGTGCCTCGAGGGCCTGGCCGGCACGCCACTCCTGCACGAATCCGATGACGGCGTTGACGAGGACGACAGCGAGAATGACGAGGCTGTCCTCGACGTGACCGATGGCGATGGTGGCGACGGCCGCGGCGAGCAGCACGTAGACGAGCGGGCTGTTGAACTGCAGCAGGAAACGCACCACGACACCGTGCCGGCGATTCGGTGGCAGGACGTTGGGGCCGAAGCGCTCCTGTCGGCGTTGTACCTCGTCGGCAGACAGGCCTCGGTTGGCGTCGGTCTCGAGGAGCAGGAGCACCTCGTGCACCGCACGCTCATGGTGAGGTCCGCTGACCTCATGCACCGCGGCCATGCAGCCATGGTGAGCGGTGGGCTGCCTCCACCATCAGAGGCCTTGGTCCCGCTTCTCTAGGGGCGGTAGATCAGGGGCCCGTAGTCCCGTGCCCGTGCGGGCGTGTCCAGAACCCGACCGTCCGGCAGGGGGACGGCGACGGGTGCACCGGACTCATCCACGAACGAGACCGCACTCTCACCCGCTCCGGTGAGGGAGAGCACCACCTGGCCCAGGAGAAGGACCTGCTCGGCCGGCGGCAGGGCACTGAATGCCTGGTTGAGCTGCACCGTCACCGGATCGGTCAATGCCGGATCGACGTCCGGATCGGGTGTGGCAGGTGCACCGGCGGCCGGCGTCGCGATGATGGCCAGTGGCTGACCGGTGAGGGGATCGCTCGCGATCGTGCGCAGGCCCTGTGCCGCCTGCACGGACGTGGGTCCAACGACAAGGGCCTGCATCACGTAGTCGGGATTGCTGTCGACGGGGAGGCTGGACTCGACCGCCACCAGACCGTTCTCCTGAACGAACCACAAGCGCAGTCGTGCTGTTGTCTCGTCGGTGGCGGTGTCGCTCGCACTGGCACTGGCACTGGGCGAAGCGCTCGAGGTCGAGGCTGGAGCGGGGGTTGGCGTGACGATCACCGGATCAGGCAGGACGTCAGGCGGAATGGACTCCGCGGATGACTGAAGTGACACACCGCAGGCGGACACCAGGACCATCGATGCTGCAGCGACTGCCGCGGCCAGCAGCCGCCGACTGCTCAGTCGGCGCCGGCTCACTCCCCGACTGCTCAGTCGGCGCCGGGGCATCACGGCATCTCCTGGGTGACGGGAAGCTCTGCGACGAAGCGGGCGCCGCCTTCGGGGGATGTCTCGACCCACAGGTTGCCTCCGAGCACGTGCGCCTGCTCCAACGCGATGGCCAGGCCGAGTCCAGCTCCCTGGGTCCGATGGGCGGCGTTGCCTCGTGCGAAAGGCTCGAAGAGGCGCTCGCGCAGAGTCTCGTCAACGCCAGGTCCGGCGTCGTCGACGTTGACGCGGACGTTCTGGTCGTCGGCAGCGATCACGACGGTCTTGATCCCGCCTCCGTGGTTCTGGGCGTTGTCGACGAGGTTGCCGACGATGCGCTCGAAACGACGGGCGTCCGTGCGTGCCACGGGTTCGTCGCCGACCACCATGGAGGCGTCGAGGCCGCGTGACTCGACCACCTCGCGGCAGAGGGCTGCGATGTCGGCGTTCTCCCACTGCGGCGGATCGTCGGATCCGATGCGGCTGATCTCCAGCAGGTCGATCAGCATCTGTGCCATCCGTCGGGCCTGCTGGGCAAGGACGCTGACAAGGCCTGCCTCACGCTCGGGCAGGCGGTCACTGCGCGCCTCGAGGAGTTCGGCCGTGCCGAGGACGGACGTGATCGGGGATCGCAGCTCATGGCTGACGTTTCCACTGAAGCGTCGCTCGCGTGCGATGCGAGTCTGCACCGCCCCCGCCATGTCGTTGAACGACTCCGCGATGGGATCGAGGTCGCGGTCGCCGGTGAGCTCGATGCGTGTGCCCAGTTCCCCGCCAGCGATCCGATGCGCGGCATCCCCCAGTCGGCGCACGGGTCGCAGAAGTCGACCGACAGCTGTTGCTCCGATGATGGCGCCGATGAGGCCTGCAATCACGGTGAGGGTGACGAGCGTCCAACCACCCCAGGTGAGGATCTGGTCGAGGTCTCGCAGCGGAAAGACCTCTACATAGAGCGCACCCGCAACGGGCACCGCCACGATGTAGTACGGATCGCCCCCGATGCTGGTGCGCTGGGTGGCGCCCTCACTGTTCGAGACCGAATCCAGCAGGCTTGCGGGCAGGGCGTCCGGCGGAACGGTGATGCCCGAGGTGTACCAGGTTCCGTCGACGCGGAGCATCGGCTGGGACGTTCCCACGGACGGAATCTGGACGAGCGCATCGCTGGGCGAGGCGCCCGAGGAAAGAGCAGCGCCCGCGGCCCGGGAGTCGAGAGCCGCCCGGGTCAGAGCGGCGGATTCGCGCTGATTCACGAGGTACCACGAGGCGAAGGCGTAGGTCGTCAGCGAGACGGTGCCACCGACCGTGAGGGAGAGGACCGCGAACGCGACAGCGACGCGGGCACGCAGTCCCATTCTCATGGGCGAGTGGCCCGAGGCGTCATGCCTTCATCCGGTAGCCGAAGCCGCGCACAGTGGTGAGCAGCTGCGGGTTCGCCGGATCCTCCTCGATCTTGCTGCGGAGTCGGTAGATGAGGTTGTCGACGACGCGCCCGTCGCCCGCGTTCCCGTAACCCCACACCTTGCGCAGCAGGTAGTCGCGGCTGAGCACCCGGCCGCGGGCACCGATGAGCTCGGCGAGGACGTAGAACTCGATGCGGGACACCGGAATCGGCTCGCCATTGCGGAGCACCTCGGCGGCATCCGGCCGAAGCTCGATCGGGCCGCAGACGAGGGCCTGAGCCTGCTGGGGCGCGGAGTCGTCCTCGCCCGGATTGGCCTTGCGCAGCTGGATGCGAATGCGGGCCATCAGCTCCTTTGCGACGAAGGGCTTGGTCACGTAGTCGTCAGCACCGGCTTCGAGGCCCGCCACCACGTCGTGGCTGTCGGTCTGGGCGGTCACGATGATGATGGGCACCTGGCTCGTCGCGCGCAGGCTGCGGACGAGGTCGAGGCCCTGGATGCCCGGCAGCCGCAGGTCCACGAGGACGACGTCGACGCGCTCGTCCATCATCAGGACCAGACCCTGCTCCGCCGTGCCCGCCTCGAGGACGCGGTAGCCCTCATCCTCGAGGTTCGTGCGGAGCACGAGGCGGATAGCTTCATCGTCCTCGACGACCAACACGGTGCGCACCATGTCTCCATTCAACCGTGAGCGTTGCGGCGCCCGTGTCTCGCCCTCGTGCGCCGCCCTACCTGCGACAGACTAGAAGCCTTTTGTGACATTTGTGCGATATTCGGCCTCGCGATCCGCCCCTGCTGGTCCGGGGTCCCTCGTCTCTAGGCGCGCATCTAGGCGCGCAACGCCTGTGCGAGCTCACGGAAGGTGCCCACGAGCAGGTCCATGTCCGCAGCGGTGTGCGCAAGCGACACGAGCCACTGCTCGTCGAGCCCGGGAGGCGTGAGGACGCCCCGGTTGATGCCCCACAGCCAGCTCAGCTCGGCCACCTCGAAGTCGGTGCGCTTGTAGTCGCGGTAGTTGCGCACCGGAGTCGGTGACCACGTGACCGCACCCTTCACGCCGAGTCCGACTGTGTGGGCCGGCAGGTCGAACTCGGCGATGATCGTGTCGAGTGCTTGCAGTGCGCCGTCATTGACCTGCTCGGCTGCTTCGAGAGCCTCGCGGGAGCACACCTCGTCGACCGCCATTGCGGCCGCCATGACCAGCGGGTTGCCGTTGTACGTGCCGAAATGGGCCATCCGGTTGTCGACGACCGCCGCCATGACCTCCGCCGTGCCACCGAACGCGGCGAGCGGCAGGCCGCCGCCGATGCTCTTCGCGAGAGTGATGAGGTCGGGCTTCACACCGAGGCGCTGCGCCGCACCCGCGTAGCCGGCCGTCAGGCCTGTCTTGACCTCATCGAAGATGAGGACGACGCCGAACTCGTCACACGCGGCACGCACTCCGGCGAGGTAGCCAGCGTCGGGCAGGACGATGCCGATGTTCTCCATCACCGGCTCCATGACGACGGCAGCGATGTCATGGGCGTGCTCGGACAGAATCTCCCGCAGCCGGTCAAGATCGTTGTAGGGCACCGGATACACGGTGCCGGCCTCGACATCGAACGGGGTGACGGGAATCGGAGCCGCTTCCGGGCCTGCCTCGGCAACGTCAGGCTTCACGGACACCGAGAGTGCGTCGTAGCCGCCGTGGTAGCCGCCCTCGAGCTTGATGATGGCCTTGCGTCCCGTGTACGCGCGGGCCGTGCGCACCGCATACATCGTCGACTCGGTGCCCGAGTTCGTGAAGCGGAGTCGGTCGAGTCCGAAACGCTCCTGGTAGCGCTCGGCCACCTCGGTCGCCGTGGGCGACGGGGTGACGAACAGGGTGCCTGTCTTCTCGAGGGCCTCGGTGACCTTGGCGACGACGGTCGGGTTCAGGTGGCCGACGAGCATGGCGCCGAAGCCCATCGAGAGGTCGAGCAGCTGGCGGCCGTCCACGTCGGTCAGCCAGGCCCCACGGGCGGACACGATCGAGATCGGGTACGGATCCCAGTGCTGGAATGACGACGTCACGCCGAGCGGTAGGGACTTGCTGGCACGCACGTTGTGCTCACCGGAGCCCGGTGTGGACGACGTGAACCGATCCCACTCCTCCGCCATCAGCTCGGCGACGCGAGCCTTCTCGACCGGGGTCGAGGTGGCAGGCAGATGGCGCCAGGTGGCCGGATCATTCAGAGGTGCGGTCATCATCACTCCCATAGGGCATTCCGTTGTCTTACAGCAGGCTAGCCCACGAAATCGCTTTGGGCCAGCCCCTTTGCAACGAAATCCGTCGTTTTGCGCCTTGGGTGGGGGAAATCCGCACTGCCGAGACCCGCTTGCCGGCAAGGGATGCGAGGCGGGGCGCCGAGACCACGTCGGCGCCGTGCCCGAGGGTCAAGATCGTTGCGCCGCAGGGGATTACCCCGCTTCTGCCAATCGTGTTACTTTCGCAACGTGCTCCTTCCTCGTCCACGCACAATCGCGGCCGTGATTCTCGCCGGCGGCGTGCTCAGCGGCAGCCTCGGCCTCATCGCCGCGCCAGCCGCCGCTGCGGGTGATGATCCCGTCCAGACGGTCGGGCTGGGGGGACGACCCACCGGAGCGGTCATCTCGCCCGACGGGCGTCTGGCATACATCAGCAATCCCGGCGCCAACTCCATCGACATCGTCGACCTCACCACCGCGCAGCTCATCCAGTCCATCGAGGTGGGTGCGGGCCTGCAGTCCCCTGCACTCAATACGAGCGGCACCCGGCTGTTCGCGACAACGCAATCGGACTCCACCCTGCTGATCATCGACACGGCCACCCGGGCGATCGCTGGCCGAGTGAAGGTCGGCACGCAGCCCACCATGCCCGTGATCAGCCGGGACGGAACTCAACTGTTCGTGGCCAACGGTGGCAGCGACAACGTCTCCATCATCGATCTCATCTCGGGGACCCTGACGGCCACCGTCGAGGTCGGCGACCGTCCCCTGGCACCAGTGCAGGGGACGGGCAGTCAGTACTCCCCGCTGGATGACTTGCTCTTCGTCACGAATGCCGACGCGTCGACGGTGTCGACCATAGACCTGTCAACCAACAAGATCATCGCCGAGGACGCCGTCGGAAGGGTGCCGACGCGCCCTGCCGTGTCCCCCTTCCTCGGCGTCATCAACAACGAGATGGTCATCTCCAACAACGGTGACGGCAATGTGACGATTCTCGATCAGGCGCGCGGGGGCAGCACGAGTTCTGCTCGCGTCGGCGCATCCCCCGGCATTCCGGTCTCGAGCATCGACGGCACCGAGGTGTTCGTGCCGAACGGCGCATCCGCATCGCTCACCGTTCTCGACATCGAGACGTCGCCCGCTTCGATCAAGGCCACCGTTCCCGTGGGCAAGGGCCCCACGATGCCCCTGCTCAGCCCCAACGGACGCATCCTGTTCGTCCCCAACACCGGGGGAACATCCGTGACCGCCATCGACACCAACAGCCACACGGTGCGGGGCAGCTACAACGTCGACCGCGGACCCGTGAGCCTCGCACTCTCACCTGATGCAAAGACCCTGGTGGTGCCCAACTCCGGGAGTGGCACCGTCTCCGTCATCGACCTGACCAGTCAGGCGCTGCCGTTCGCGCCACCGGACGTCACCGTCGCGCCGAAGTCCAAGAAGGCCAAGGTCTCCTGGGAGCAGTCGAATGAGATCGGCGTCACGGGATACATCGCCACCGCGATCCCCGGCGGTGCCATCTGCACGACTTCCGGGAGCGCCTGCACCGTCAAGGGACTCATTGGCGGCAAGAAGTACTCCTTCTCCGTGCAGGCCGTGAACGCCTACGGTTCCGGTGCCGCGACCCTGAGCTCCAAGATCAAGGTCCGGCGTTGATTCGGCCGGCAGCGCTCACCATCTCCGGACTCATCGTCGGCGCCGGTCTCACCGGATGCTCAGCGGCGGGCGTCGATGCCACGTGTGATGTCGACGGCGTCACCGACGAGGTCCATCACATCCTCTCCGATTCGGATGGAGAGATGGGTGACCTGCTGACCCTGAACTGCGCGGACGACTGGGCGGTCGCCTCTGTCGCCGTGACGCGTGCGTCTGGCGATCAGGCGGAGTCCTTCGTCTTCCGAGGCTCGGACATCGGCTGGATCCTCACCTCACCGGTCGATGCCTGTGCAGCAGACGGTCCACTGGCGGCACCGGCAGCATTGCAGGATGAGGTCTGCGCCCTGACGGATCCAGTCGACCCCGCCTGAGGTCACGATGTCCCACGGACGCACCGGGTCAGGCTCCAGGTGGCTCTTCCTGGCGCTGATGGCCGGTGGTGCGCTCGTATTCGCGGTGACGTTCATGATCGTTCAGGCGAATCCCGCTGCCCTCGACGACACCGTCGCTGACTGGGTGGCGAACTCCCGGTCCGACATCCTCGGACACTGGGGCGTGGCGGTCGCGGCAGTGACCCGACCGCTCGTCGTCACCGTCATTGTCGTGGGGGTCGGCATTGCTCTCATGTGGCGCGGACGGATCCGCGATGCAGTCGTGCTGGTCCTGGCGACCCTTGCAGCCGATGGCCTTGCGGTCTTCGTGAAGGAGTGGACGCAGCGCCCCCGCCCTGAGGCGCCGATTGCCCTGTTGACGCAGGCGGAGCCGTCGTTTCCGTCCGGTCATGTCCTGACCGTGACAACCGCATCCTTCGTCCTGGCCCTCGTTCTCTGGCCGTACCTGTCTGCGCGTGCACGCCGATGGTCCCTCGCAGCAGCAGCGACCTTCACGCTTATCGTGGCCGTCGACCGCCTTCTGGTCGGCGCACACTGGCTGACGGACGTCATCGCCGCACTGGCCGCATCAGCGGTACTGATCGGTGTGTCAGGCCTGGCACTCTCCTGGCACCGTGGTGCGAAACACCGTGGCGATCACTCCGAGACGCGAACGACGACCTTCATCGCGGCCGGGTCCTGACGCGAGTACGTCAAGGCCTGCTCCACTCCATCCAGGCTGAAGTTCTTCGACACCAGCGCATCGAGGTCAATCGCGCCGGATGACACGAGGGCCACGGCCTTGGGGTACGTGTGCGCGTAGCGGAAGGTCCCCGTGATCCACAGTTCTCGTCCTTGGATGACGCCCACGGGCAGTTCCACCATCGTGCTGGGCGACATTCCCACCAGGACCACCTTTCCTGCAGGCGCAACGGATCTGATGCCCTGATCGATCGCCTGGGCAGCGCCACTGCATTCGAGCAGGACGTCCGCCTCGACGGCGTCGGGAAGGGACGTCGATCGTGAGTCGATCGTCGAGAAGCCCAGCTCGGCGGCACGCGCGAGTCTGTCCGGGTTCACATCACTGATGGTGATCTCGGAGGCGCCGTTCGCTCGCGCCACCAGAGCGGCCATGACGCCGACGGGGCCGGCTCCGGTAATGAGGACCCGGACTCCCACGCGCACATCACCCTTCTCGCAGGCCCAGACACCGACCGACAATGGCTCGAGCAGTGCGGCTGCGTCGAAGGAGACGTGGTCCGGGACGGGATGGACGAACGCTCGCGGCAGCGTGACGTACTCGGCGAAGGCGCCGTCGATCGGAGGCGTCGCAAAGAAGCGCACGTCCGGGCACAGGTTGTAGCGGCCGGCCCGGCACTGCTCACACGCTCCACACGGCACCCCGGGCTCCATCGCCACGCGGGTGCCCAATGGGATGTCTTCGACACCCGCTCCCACGGCAACGACCTCACCGGAGGCCTCGTGACCGAGGACGAGAGGAGTCTCGACGATGAAGTCGGCAATCCGCCCATGCTCGAAGTAGTGGATGTCACTTCCGCAGATGCCGACCGATCGGACCCGCACGAGCACGTCACCGGCCGCAGGCGAGGGGACGGAGCGCTCCTCGACGCCGATCGAGAGATCTGTTCCTAGAACACTGACGCGCTGGGCGTCCGGAAGGCTGGGCGTGCTCATGCTGGCTCCTCGTTTCCGCTGGCATTCAGCCAGGCGAGTGTGGCACGTGACCCCTCATTGTGGAGGAGGTCGAGCACCTGCAGATACGGAGTCGTGAATCGCGGATCGTCGACGAGATCACCGAAGAGCTCGCGGTTGCCGAGGAAGGCGAGCGGCTGGTCCCGCTGACTCTGCGCAATCGGGACAAGGACGTCCTTCAAGGGATCGACGACGTTGATGGGGTGGCCAGTCTCGTCGACCCCCTCTGCATAGCGAGCCCAGCTGGCGACGATCGCCGCCGACATGGACACGGAGCCTCCGGATGCCAGACGATCCCAGACAACGGGGAGCAGCCACTTGGGGATTCGATCGGAGGACTCCGCGCACAGGCGAGCGATGGTGTCGCGGACCTCAGGGTTGCTGAACCGCTCGATGAGCTGGGCCTTGTAGAAGTCGAGGTCCACACCCTCGACCGGGTCGAGGGTCGGGGTTGCCTCCTCGTCCATGTACCGACGCAGGAAGGCAGCGATGTCCGGATCCTGCGTCGCGTCGTGAACGAGGTCATATCCCGCCAGATGACCGAAGTAGCACAGTCCCTGATGGCTGGCGTTGAGAAGACGCAGCTTCATCTTCTCGTAGGGGGAGACGTCCATGGTGACCTGGACACCAGCGCGCTCCCACGCCGGTCGACCGGTGGGAAAGGCGTCCTCGACCACCCACTGGAGGAACGGCTCGCAGACGACCGGGCACTCATCGACAACGCCCAGCACCGAGCTGACAGCCTCGACGTCTGCGTTCGTCGTCATGGGAGTGATGCGGTCGACCATCGAGTTCGGGAAGGAGACGTGGTCCTGCATCCAGGACGCGAGTTCCGGATCCTGCAACTTGGCGAAGGCCAGGAACATCCGGCGAGCGACGTCTCCGTTGTGCTGGATGTTGTCGCATGACATGACGGTGAACGGCTCAACACCGCGGGAGCGCCGGCGAGAGAGTGCTGCACAGACGATTCCGAATGCCGTCCTGGGCGTAGCACCAGGCTGGAGATCCGCGGCAATGGCGGGGGTATCCGCCATGAAGTCCCCGGTCAGTCGATCGAAGTTGTAGCCGCCCTCGGTGATCGTCATGGAGACGATTCGGATGGCGGGATCAGACAGGGCCTCAATCACGGCCTCGTAGTCGTCGGGCGCGAAGAGGACGTCCAGGATGCTGCCGACGACCCGGTGGTCCCATGAGCCGTCAGAACTCTTCTCGACGAGCGTGTAGAGCCCGTCCTGCTGGTGCATGGCGCGCGCAAGTCGCTCGTCTCCGGGCAGCAGTGCGATCCCCAGGATCCCCCAATCCTGTGCGGTGCCCTGCGACAGGAGTCGATCGATGACAAGGGCCTGATGAGCCCGGTGGAAGTTTCCGACACCGATGTGCGCGATGCCGGGCGAGACCGTGCTTCGGTCATAGGACGGCATGTGGACATCCCCCGGGAGGCTTCCTAGGGCGCTGGCGCAGAGTCGTTCGGTGGGAGCCATGCGGACTAGTATCCGGCGCCAGAGCCGTCAGGGAATCAGGTACATCGGATTGGGCAGCAGGAATCCGTGACCGAGGTGCCCGAAGGACATGTCACTGATCTGGTCGCCCGTGCTCGGCCCGATCTTCCAGCCCCTCGGCTGCAGTCCCTTTCGGGCCTGAGCCTTGTACACCGGGGCAGGTCGGTCGTCACCCTCCGCACGCATGACCAGCGCCTGCCAGCCGGACACGCCAAGCGACTCCAGGCATGACGTCGTCCCATCACGCTGGCTCTCCGGTCGTCCCGTGATCAGGATCGGAGTGACACCACTGCGCTGCAGCCGCAGGAACAGGCCCCTGGTCGCCGTGATGACCGGTGTCGTGCAGTCAGTGACGTACGCGTTCGAGGTCGCCGAGTCGCAGTCGTAGGCAGGAGTGTTGGGGCCAGCCCGGGTTGGGAGGCGACGTGGACGCATGTCGGAAATCAACCCGCTTTGCACGTGTGCGTCTCTCCCGGGGACGGATCACACCGGACAGTGCGTGTGTTTCGTGCACGTCTACCCGCCGAGGACGCCCTCGCCGATGAAGCCCCCAGCACTTCGGACACCCGGCGGGATCGCGAAGGCCGAACTGCTCCGATAGGAGACGAACCGATTCATCAGATCCGACTCGGACAGCTGCCGCTGCATCGGGATGAACTGCGTCTGCGGATCCCGATTGAAGGCGATGAAGAACAGGCCAGCGTCGGGGCTGCCATCCGGCCTCGTGCCTTCGATGTAGTTGTAGCCCCGCCGCAGGATCCTGATTCGCTGCCGGTTCACCGAATGAGCCAGAGCCAGATGCGAGTGCGGATTGATGAGGCGTGCTCCGGAGGCGTCGCTTGCCCGGAAGTCGGGGCGGGTCCTCTCGGTCCCGCCGCTGAGCGGTGCACCCTCCCCCTTGGTGCGCCCGAAGACCTGCTCCTGGGCGCCGACCGGCTCGTCGTCCCACATGTCCAGGTGCATCGCGATCTTGCGAGCTGCGAGGTAGGTGCCGCCCGCCATCCAGTCGGGGCCGTCACCGGGCTGGACCCAGACGTAGTCGTTGTGCTCGAGGGTGTCGTTCGGCGGGATGTTGGCCGTGCCGTCCTTGAACCCGAACAGGTTGCGCGGCGTGGGCGCCCCACGACCACTCGCCCCGACCGTGCCGGCCTGTGTCCACCGCGTGACGGTCTTCCCTCCGGCAGCACGCACGAGCTCCCGCATCGACTGCTGCACCGCCTGCGGATCATCCGCGCACGCCTGAATGCAGAAGTCGCCGGCAGAGATCGCCGCCTCCACTTCGTCTCCGGGGAACACCGGCAGGTCGGTGAAGCGGCCCGGCTGCTGCGCCGCGATACCGAAGCGGTCTACGCCGTCGAGAGTGAAGAGCGACGGGCCGAAACCGAAGGTGAGGGACAGTCCATCACTGCGACGTGACTCCATCAGACCGGCGGCAGCATCCGTCCATCCGCGCAGGACGCCGACAAGCTCATCGCGCGAGGCTGCCGTGACGTCGAGCGCCGTGAACGCAAGATGAGCCTGTGCCGAGGTGATGACCCCCTGCTGGTGGTCGCCGTAGAAGGAGCCCATCGCACCGGGATTGCCCGCGCGGTCAGGACGGGCCGGTCGGTCACCGCGGTCAGGACGGTCGGGACGCTCACCGCGCGGAGGATGGTCATGCTCGGCAGCAAGAGCGGGGGCTGCACCCACGATTCCGACGGCGCCGACTCCCATGAAGGTGAGCATGGAGCGGCGGGAGATTCCTCGAGACCCGTGCGACTGATCCGACATGTAATCCTCCCTGCGCTCGAGGGGGGTCTCGAGCTCTCGGGTCCTATATCGCCAGACAAGGCTGGGAATTCCCTGGGAAATCGCTGGCGGGTTCCCCAGAGTCGTCCGGGGGTACGGGTATCCCTCAGCCGCCCGCGTGATCGGCCGTCCTGGATCTCTGACAGAGTGTGCCGACCCGTGACCGAGGAGGCCGTCCATGCCCGCACTGCTGGCGATGTTCTCGAGCATCGCCTGGGGCATCGCCGACTTCGGTGGCGGCTTGGCCACGCGCCGTGTCGGGCCCCTCCGCGTGCTGACGGTGTCCTATCCCGCGGGAGCCGTGGTCATCACCCTGCTCGCCCTCACCATCATTCCCGGATCCCTCACCTCGGGTGCCATCGAGCTTTCCGTCGTCACCTCGATCGCCGGGACGATCGCGATGGTCCTGCTCTATGCCGCTCTGGCCGTCGGGCCGATGGGAATCGTGTCGCCGCTGACGGCGGTCGGGGGCGCCGCGGTGCCCGTCATCGTCGGCATCACGCGTGGTGAGACCGTCACTCCTCTGATCGTCGGCGGCATGCTCCTTGCGGTCATTTCGGTGATCCTCGTCAGTCGCGAGTCCGGCCCTCATGCACGGGTGTCCCTGCGCGGACTGCTGCTCGCTGGCGGTGCTGGTCTGTTCATCGGCCTGTACCTCGTCGGTCTCGGCAGTGCGCCTGAGGGTTCGGGAGTGTGGGTCGCCGCGCTGAGTCGCTGGTGGTCGACGCTCGGAGTGCTCGTGGTGGTCGGGGTGCTTCTGCTGCGACGGGGGCGATCCTCGGGGAGCCCGTATCCGTGGCTGCTCGCGGCGATGGCTGGAGTCCTCGACGCCTCCGCGAACGGCATGTTCCAGCTGGCCGCCCAGGGTGGCGAGCTCGTCGTGATCGCCGTCATCGGCTCTCTCTATCCCGCCGCCACTCTCCTGCTTGCGCACTGGGTGCTGAAGGAGCGGATGTCCCGCGTGCAATGGAGTGGAGTGGTCGTCGCCCTCGCGGCGGCCGTCGCGCTCACGGTGTAGTTCCCGGCCACGTGCTGGTCATGAGGACTCAGAACGCTGGTTAGGGTGAGGAACGGCCACCCGCTCGGGGTTGCCCCGAAACGTGGGAGCTCCTCGTGAACCGCCGCCTTCTCATTCCCGCCAGCGCACTCGCCGCAATGACTCTGGCCATCACCGGGTGCTCCAGCACCAGTGACACGACTCCAGCGGACACGGCGGCGTCAGAGGCCAGCACGGACGCGGGCGCGGAGGCAACCGACCTTGCCGCTACGACCAGCGAGGAGTGGCTCGCAGCCGTGACCTCATCCGAGGCGTCATTCTTCGACGCCGGCCAGGCTCAGGCACTGCAGGTTGTCGTCACCGTCACGGACTCCGTCGAGGGCGGCGCCACCGCCGACAGCACCTACAACCCGGACGACACGTTCGTGGGGTCGTCGACCCTCACGTCGGCCGACGGCACGGAGTCCACTCTCCGCGTCGCCTGCACGGCGACCATGTGCTTCCGCAGTGAGGAGGGCGCTCCTTGGGAAGAGGCGGATCGAGCCTTGATCGAACGTCCCGCTCCCGGGGCAGTGGGAGCAGCGGTCCAGAATCTCGAGTCGGTGGGGACAGTGACCTACTCGACCAACGGCAACGACTTCGCCGCCAGCGTCGTCATACCTGAGGCGGAGGGCCAGGCCGCCGGAACTGCCGAACTGACAGAGACGGTCGGTGAGTCGGAGATCACGACGACGATGACCGTGACCTCGGGAGAGAACACCAACACCACGGTCAGCACGATCACCTACGGGGATGCGGCTCCTCTGCCGACTGATCTGCCCTAGCGTGATCCCGCAATGACCGAAACCGGCTACCGGCGCCCGTCGGGCGTGAGCGTCCGGCTCCTCGTAGGCGTGGTTCTCGCTGGGACCCTCTCGGTTCTGGACTCGACCATCGTCGTC
>Ga0181559_10002384_pt1 | contig 18563 bp, 7 predicted proteins | sample 011ome_21_FD_133752 | JGI IMG/M metagenome (GOLD analysis project Ga0181559, IMG submission 133752) | Coastal salt marsh microbial communities from the Groves Creek Marsh, Skidaway Island, Georgia - 011508AT metaG (megahit assembly) | ecosystem: Environmental > Aquatic > Marine > Intertidal zone...
CGTCTTCGCGCTCGCGACGCTCGTGGGCGTGTTTTGAGGGGCGGGGTATTCGCGGGCGTGGTATTCGCGGCGGCGGCGTGCGAATATGGTCGTAGAGAGAAGAGGAGAGAAGAGAGAGGAGAGGAGAGAACCCCGGGGAGGGAGGCGGAGGCGTCGTTGAAAAACAGCGGCCCCCGCGACTGGACGACATACGCGCCGAAGGGCGATCGATAAGGGTTCGGGTTGTAACGATTTGAGTGATGAATATTACGCGCGACGTACGTCGTCATCGCACCGCTCATCCCGCGCGCTCACTCCGGCGGCAGCATCCTCTGCAGCCCCCAAATCAGCAGCACCCCCACGAGCGCGCCGGCTAAGGGCCATTCCATACAAAAATAGTTCATCGGTCAGTTGAAAGGGGACGCGATCAAATGTTGAAACCGGGCGATGGGTGAAAAACTTTTGTATAGAACGCACCTAAGTGCGCGACGTGGTTCACGCCCCCCGCGCCGACGCCGCCGGCGGCGGACGCCATCCGCGCCTCGGAGAGGAAACGCTCGATCACGAACTGGCCCAAGATGACCGCCTCGAGGAGCTTCCTGAAGTTCATCTTCATCTTCGTCAGGACGCTGATCGCGAACAAGCCTGGCGGGACGGACGGACGGACGGACGGAGGAGAGAGGGAGAGGGAGGGAGGGACGGTCGCTCCGGCGTCAGCGGCGGATCGGATCCATCGTAGAGAGAAGACGACGAGACGCCGACGCGCGCCGCGAGTCGAGAGACCGAGCGACGCACCGAACACGGCGCCCGACGCGCCCAGAGAGACGGTCGCCGCGGCGCCCAGCCCCAGCATCCCGCCCGCGGCCTTGGGGAGGACGAGGTACGACGCCACCCCGGCGCCCACCCCGGTGAATAAATACGAGAACCAAACCCCGAACGTCCCCTCCTCCTCTTCGACGATCCGCCCGAAGACGTACAGGAAGAAGATGTTCCCGCTGAGGTGCGCCCAGTTGGCGTGACAGAATATGCTCGTCACGAACTGCCACCACTGCGGGTGCATGTGGTTCAGGTACAGCGCGCGCATGACGGGCAGCCGCAGCCAGTTGTCCGCGACGAACGCGGCGACGTTGACGAGGAGAAGCGCGAAGACGCCGTCGCCGTTGCCATCCCTCGACGACCTCGCGCGTCGCGCGGGCGCGCCACCGCCTTTCATCCCAGCCTGTTTGCCTATGAACTGCCCGGTCGCGCTCGCGGCGTCGCCGTACTTGCGCATGAGGTCCTCCGCGTCGCCCATCACGCCGTCGCCTTTCGCGCGCGCGGCGACGCGGCGCGTCGAGATGGGCGACGACGGCGCGATTTCGTCGACGCGCGTCAACATCGGACGACGCGCGCCGACGGAGGCGACTCGCTTCGCGGGCGCGGGCGCGGGCGCGGGCGCGGGCGCGGTCGACGCGACGCGGGGGGGCGCGCGAGCGCGAAGCGCGGCGGCCGCGGCCGCGCCGGTCGCGGCGAGCGTCGAGGTCATCGCGCGCGGCGACTCTGAGGGACGAACCCCGCCGGTATCGGCTCGAGGGTTGAGAGGGACGAACAGCAAATGCATCTGACTCGGACGATGGGGCTGGGGCGGCGGAAAAACGAATAACAACGAGGTTAACGAACGAGTACGAAAGGAGTCTCTCTCGTCGTGTCGTCGTCTACGTTTACATCTCTACGCTGCTAGTGTGCGCGTGCATCTATTTGTCGGTCGCGGCGCGTCTCAACCCAGGCGCGGCGGCGGCGGGGGGGGATTCCCCAGCATCTTCCCCCCCGGCGGCGGCGGCGGCGGCGGCGGCGGCGGCGGCGGCGGCCCCGCGCCTCCTCCGCCGGCCGGCGTCGGCGTCGGCGGCACTTCCTTCCCGAGCGCAGACGTCTTCGCCGCCGCAACCCGCTCGTCCGCCTCTTTCTTCCAGAACGGCTTCTTCTGCCGCTTGCTCGGCGAGCCGATCTTACGCAACCCGCCGACCCTGTCCCCGCCCTCCTTGATGTCCTTCAACATGTCCACGACGGTGAACCGTCTCCGCCCCTCGTCGTCGTCGTCGTCGTCGCGTTTCTTCCCGATCTTGATTCGCGGCAGCGTCGGGCTCCCGCCGTCGGACCCGCCCTCCGGCGACGACCCGCCGCCGTCGCCGCCCGCGAAGCTGAGCTTCTTCTTCGGCGGTCGCTCCGTCCCCGCGTCGTCCGCGTTTTCCTTCTCTTTCGGCGACGCGGACGCCGCGGCTTTCACCTTTCCCCTGTCCCTTCGCGCGGTCGCCACGAGCGCGCCAAAGTCCGCGACAACCTTCGCGAAACGCTCCGGCTCCCGACCGATTTTGATCTTGCTCGCGTCCTCGCCGTAGTACCTCGCGGCCTCGCGGAAGCTCGCCTTCGCGTCGTCCAACGCGGCCACGCGCTCGGCGAGGCGCGCCGCCGCGTCCGCGTGGAACGACACCAGCGCCTCTCTGAACGCCCTCTCCGCGGCGGCGTCCTTCGCGTCCTCCGCGTCCGCGGCCGCGGCCGGGAACGCCTCGACGACGACGCTCTCGCACGTCACGCGCTTCGTCGCGGCCTCGACTTCCTCGGACAGCGCGCGCAGGCCCGCGTGCAGGGGCGCGAGCTCTTCTTCGATTTGCGCAAACGTCAGACGGGACGCGCGCTCGAGCGAGGGGAGGTCCGCGGTGAACTGCAGGAGGTCTAAATCCTTCGGCGTGTTCTCCAAGTGCGCGACGAGGTAGTGCAGCAGCGTCGTCTTTCCGTCGAACGAGCGCGTGTCGAGAAGTTTCGGCAGAGACGACAGCGCGAACCCGTGCGCGGGGCCTCTCGCCGCGTTGAGCGCGTTTCCCAAATTTAACACGAGCGCGATGAGCCGGCCCATCCGCGACGACTGCTTCAGCTCCGTCGCGCACCGATCGACGCACTCGGTCCAGTCCCGCACCGCGCCGATCGCGGACGCGAACCCTTGCTTGAACTCCAGCGCTCTCAGCTTGCTCTCGAACCCCGGGACCGCGGTCAGCGCGCGGAAGTACCGCTCCGCCTTCCCGAGCGCGCGCTCGTCGCCTTCGTACGCGTTGACGAGGACACACTCGTCCGCGGTGGGTAAGAATCGGATCATCCCGGCGACGCTCTCCGCGTCTAACGCCGCCGCGTCCATGGACTGCACCGCGCGCGCGATCGCTTCCACGTCGGGGTTCATCTTCGACAGCATGATCTCGATGTTCGACCCGCGCTTGAGGTCGAGGAGGGTGATCACCGGCGCGCGCTTGCCGGGACCCGTCGGTTTCGTAACGTCCGCGGTTGGTCCGTTATCATCTCCACCCCCCGCCGCGGTCTTCGCCGCCGCCGTCCGCGCGTTCGATTGACTGAACAACCCTTTCAGCGAGTCGTGGTCGATCCCAGCCTCGTCGTCGGGGGTGTCGCGCAGACGTTCGAACACCGTGCCGCGTATGCGCATCACGGGAATGACCTCCCAGTGCAGCTGCCGCCACCGCAACGCCGCCGCGGGGTTCGGCTTCCGGTTCGGCGACTGCGGACCGTTCGGCGGCGGCGGAGGGATCGGGGCCGCCTTGAGCGCGCCCTTTCCCGGCGGCGGCGGCGGCGGCGGCGGCGGCGGGACGAAGCCCTTCATCGGCGACCGCGGCTTCGGCGGCGGCGGCGGAGGCGCGCCGCCGAGTCTCGAGGGAGGAGGCGGCGGCGGAGGTGGAGGTGGAGGTTTCGCCAGACCGCCCGGCGGCGGCGGAGGTGGTGGAGGAGGAGGCCGCGCCAGACCACTCGGCGGCGGTGGTGGCGGTGGCGGAGGAGGAGGAGGGTTCGCGAGCGCACCCAGCGGCGGCGGCGGCGGCCTTTTCGCTCCGCCGCTCGGAGGCGGCTGAGGGTTCCCGAGCCCGCCGCGGGGCAGCGGCGGGGGAGCTGGCGGCGGAGTCGACGGTCGCGCCGTCGCGGGCGGCGCCGCCGCGCCGACGGGCGCGATACCCGCGACGACCGCGCGCTCCCCGACCGCGCCGCCCCCCGTCCCCGTCCCGGTCGCCGTCGCCTCCTCCCCGCCCGCGCCCGGCTCCGGCTCCCTCTCGAACGAGTCCCACGACGGCAGCGACGCCGCCGCGAGCGGCCCCGCGGCGGCGTACCCGGCGACGACGCGCATCGACGCGCGCTCGGCTTCGTCCGCGCGAGGGGTGAGGTCGTGCGGCCGCGCGCGCGCGACGAGCCGTTCGACGTCCACCACGTCCGCCGCGGACCCGGACGCGGACGCGGACGCGGACGCGGACGCGAGAGACGCGGACCGCGGCGTCGAGAGGTACTCCGCGAGAATCTCCGGCGGCCACGGCTTCGTCGCGGACACCACCGGCGCGTCCGCGTCCGCGTCCGCGTCAGAGTTGGAACCGGAGTCGAAGTCCGCGTCCCACGACGACGCCGTCGTCGTCGCGCTCGAGCGTCGTCCGAGCGGTCGCCGGCCGCCGCCGCTCGCTGTCGCGGTCGTCGTCGTCGTCGCGCCGTCGTCGCTCAGCGCGTGCACGCTCAGCGACGACGACTTGAACGGCGACGGCGTCCGCGTCGCGAGCTCCGCCGCCGTCGGCGTCTGCGCCTTGTGCTCCGCGTCCTTCACGCGCGTCATCGTCGCCTCGCCGCCGCTGGAGCCTCGCGTCGCTTTTCGTCGCCGCGCGGGCGACGCCTTTTTTTTTTCGACGTCGTCGCCGTCCTCCTCGTCGTCGTCGTCGTCCGAGGACGACGACGAGACGAGCGCGAATCGTCGCGCGACGCTCGCGAGGAGCGGCGCGAACCCGCCGGAGGCGCGGCGGCGGCGGCTCTTGCTCTCGGACGCGCGGCGGTTGTGCACGACTGCGGCGGGAGACGGGAGGGGACGGCGGACGGTCAAGACGGGCGCTCGCTCGTCGACCAGCTGTCGTTTCGCTCGCGGCGACGTCGTTCGAATCCGACGGACGCCGGGGAGGGACGACGCGACGCGACGGCGGGTCGCGGCGAGTCGAGTCGGGGACGCACCTCGCGCGGCCTCGCACGCGAGCGCGCCGAAGCTCGGCGCGAGCTCGGCGTCGAAGCTGGACGGCTCGCTCGGCGGCCTCCGGCGCCCCATCGCGGATCTCGCGCTCGCGCGCTCCGAGGTTTTTTTTTTCAATGACGCCGCGACGCGACGATGTTAGCGATGGACGCGACGCGCCCGACGGCGTGGCATCCCCGTCGCTCGACGGCTCGGCGCGCGTCTCGGTGGCGACGTCGACCGCGCGCGGGAGTGGAGCGCGCGCGTCGTGCCCCGCGCGACGTGTTATGCGGTGTCGGGCGAAAGGCGCGAGCCCTGACGCGACGCGCGGACGGGAGAAGCTCGGCGGGTTTTCGAGTTTCGTGATGAGCCTCTCGTTCGTCTCGTTCGCCGTCGTTGTTTTTTCATCAACTCCTCTTCCGAGGGCGCCACTCCGATACGCGCGACCAGGGCGCGCGTCTCGAGTGAAGAATCCAACTTTCGGATTAAAATACGTCCTGTCGAAGACATAACCGACCATTACTGTACGTGTTCTACTTGTGATGAACGAACGAAACGAAACTGAACTGAAACTCCCCCTCACGGCGACTCTTCTTCGTCCTCGTCGCGGCGTTTTCGAAACCGTCTCGACGCGTTCGCCGGCAGCGGCGAGTCCGGCGAATCCCTCTCCCCCCCGCCGTGATCCCCACCCTCCGTCTCTTCCCACTGAATCTCGAGCTTCTCCGGGTCTACAACCTCGCGGTCGACCAACGTCGGCGTCCCCCCGAGCGGCGTCTTCGGCGTCTTCGGCGTCGCCGACGCCGGCGCCGGCGCCGCGCGCCGTCCGCCGCTCGAAGGGCTCCCCGTCGACCCGGGCGTCGGGCTGCTCCTGAACCGGTCCCACATCCGCCGCACCGCACCGCGCGGCGTCCTGCCGCCGTCGGTGCTCACGCTCCCGCTCCGCACGAACGGCGACCGCGCGCGGGCACCGCGCGACGACCGGCCGCTGCCGCCGCCGCCGCCGCCCGCGAACCGTTGCGGCGACGGCGGCGTGAGCTCGATCGGCGGCGCGTTTTTCCTGCGCGCGGGCATCAGCGCTCTGAGCGCTTTCGCCTCCGCGGCGAGCGCTCTCGCCTCCGCGACCGCGGCCTCGGCCTGCGCCTGCGCGGCCGCCGCCTCGGTCTCCGCGGCGATCGCGTCCGCGAGCTCCGTGCGCAGCGTCTCCGCCTCTTTCTTCGCGCGCACGGCGGCGCGCACCGCGTCTTCGGCTTTTTCTTTTTGCCGCGCCGCCGCGTTTCTTCGCCAGAATAACACCCGCGACGTCCCCAGCGCGCGCTCCATGCCGTCGGACACGACGGACCCGCTCCGCGGGCTCCCTAGCTCCTCGTCCCAGTGCGCGGCGCCATCGCTCGCCCTCGGCGTGACGCCGCCGCGGAACGAAAAGTCGTCGCCGCCGCCACCGCCGTCGCCGCCGCCGCGATTGGACGCGGACGCGGACGAGGATCGACCGACGCTGCACGACGCGAGCAAGAACGCGTGCACCGGCGCGCTCGGCTGCGGCCGGCACGCGCACGCCTTCTCCCCGCCCGGACACTTCTTCCAGCAGCAGTCCATCGTCTCGTCGTCGTCCTCCGCGTCCGTCCCCACGCGAAGCAACACCCGACCCAAGACCCATCGAAACGTGATCACCGCCGGGTGCAGAAGCAACCAGCCGAACATCTCGTACAGACCGAAGATGTACATGTACGCCAGGAACGTGTTAAACCCGTCGCCGCACCCGCCGGCTTCGTCCATGACGTGCACGAACATGACGCTTATGAACACGCACGCGAGCGAAAACAGCGCGCACGCGCCAAAGTATTTCCACTCGTATTTTTTCCGCGCGTTGGAATCCGTCGCGGCGACGGCGCGTTCGGACGTGCCCACCGCGCTGACGCGCAGCGCGATGCCCAGCACGATGTCGTACACGAACAGCGCGAGAAACACCCATATCTGGTGTGTCCAAAAGTCCCCGGTGATCTGCGACGTCGCGAGGTCCGTGAGCCCCATGGAGAGCGCCGCCGTGCACACGATGCCCGCGGCGAAGTGCGTGAGCCGACATCGAAACGTGATGAAGTCGTAGTCGCCGAAGTAGAGCGACAGGAGGTCGTGCCGCTCTTTGAAGTACCGGACGAACGGCGTGAGGCGCCCTTCGTGCCAGTCGATGACGCCGTATCCGAGCATCCTCCCCGCGCAGCACCACGGGAGGCATCGGCACACGGGCCGCTTCCGCGGGAACACGCGGTCCGGCGGCGGCCACAGGCGGAGCATGAGGATGAGCATCAGCGCGGCGAAGAGGACGTGCGCGGTCCAGTACAGGAGGCGGACGGTGTACGGGTCCACGTGCACGCTGTGCGTCGCCTCCCAGTCGCTCGCGCCCGAGTGCGTATGGTTCGCGTCTTCGTGGCCAGTCTCCGACGTCGCGCCGAACTGCGTGAAGCAGTGCTCCAGGAGGCGGCGCCCGCCCGCCGTCGTCGTCATCGCGGTCAGATCTCTGACGAACTACCGCGAGAGGAGGAGGAAGGAATTCGCAACGGTGCCTTGAACCGCGGACGCGCCGTCGCGACCCTACTCGCGCGGCGCGAGGCGCGGGGGTCGACGCGCGCGCTCGCCTTTCCCTCGCCCGGGGAGACGACGCGGCCGCCGCGGTCGACGCGTCGCTCGCGCGGTCGAGTCTGCGCCCCGCGGCCGCGGGACGTCGAACGAACGCCTCGCGTCAACGTCACGCGCGCTTCTCCCAGCTGTCGGGGGCGAAGGTTGAACGACGACTGTTGAGGGCCAAAAAGTTCATCGGTAAGTTGAAAGGGGACGCGATCAAATGTTGAAACTACCGCGTGGGTGAAAGTTTTGTACTGAAAGCACCTGAACCTTCAGTGAACCTTCAGCGATCTCCGGATCTCGCAACTCTGCGTCTCGTCGACCACGAGATCCGGGTTCGCGTCTGGCCACCACTACACGTACCCCGAGCGCGCGAGCGATGATGACCGTTGCGCGCGCGGCCGTCCGGCTGCACGGGCGCGCCCCGCGCGTTCGACCGCCGCCGCCGCCGCCGTTCCATCGTCGGCTCCTCGCGACCGCGCGGCGCCCCTCGCGAATCCACCCGGTAAAGGACACGTCGCGCTCGTCGCGACCGCGACGACGTCTCGTCGCGACGGCGTCGACGTCCTTCTCGGACGACATCCGCGGCTTCGACGCGAGCGTGGACGAGGCGGAGGACCAAAACGACCCGTCGACGCCGCCACGGACGTTCGTCTCCGTCCCGGAGCTCGTCGCGCTGCTCTTGGACCTCTCGCTCGAGGGCCAAGCCATTATCCGAGAGGTGACGAGGACGCGACCGGACCTCGGCGTGCGCGACAAGGGAGGGACGCGCGACGCGGGGGGCGAGTACGTCATGGACGCGCAGACGGAGGCGGACCGCAGGGTGGAGGTGCACGTGTTGGAGGCGCTCAGGGTGTACTGCCCCGCGCTGCGCGTCGTCGCGGAGGAGAGCTACGAGCGCGCGATGAGTGAAGGACGCGGCGGCGGCGGCGGCGGCGACGACGACGCGACGATCGTCGACGCCGCCACCGCGACGGAGCCGCCGCTTCGCGCGCGCCTCCTCGCCGGCGGCCTCGCCCTCGGCGTCGCGACCGCGACGTCCGACGACGCGAAGGAAGCCTTGAGCGCGACGACGCGCGGCGCGTGGCCGCCGCACCTCCAATCGCCGATCGACGCGTCGCGCGTCGTCGTCTACGTCGACCCTCTCGACGGCACGAACGAGTTCGCCGCCGGCGAGCGCGTGCCGGTGACGTCGCTGTACGGCGTCGCCGTGGACGGGTCCCCGGTCGCGGGGGTCATCGGTCAGCCGTTTTACGCGCGCGACGGGCGCGAGGGGAGGAACGTGTGGGGCGGGCGGGGCGTCGGCGTGCGAGGGTTGAGCGACGGCGGCGTTAAGGCGCGTTCTATACACTGGTCCCCATACGACCGCGTCGGCGTGGTGAACGCCGATCCTTAAGGACTTTTGCCGTCGTCTCTCGCCGCCCACCCCTCGCTTTCAATCCCCGCCCTCGACGCCTTTCAACTCTAGCTGACGCCTATGAACTCCACCCCGACATCGCTTTGTATGGAATGGCCCTAAGTCGATCGAATCCGCGGAACGCGTCCGCGTCGCCGCTCCGAACGCGGGCGAGCGAATCTCCGTGTGCGTGAACCGGACGTGGAAGGAGAACCGCACGGAGGCGGTCATCGCCGCGATGTCGCTGCGCGTCGGGTTTAAAGTCAGCGCGAGCGGGTATCACTACCTCATGCTCCTGGAGGGCGAAGCCCAGGGCGCGATGCTGTTGCGCGAGGGCGCGAAAAAGTGGGACACGTGCGCGGGGGAGGCGTTACTCCGCGCGATCGGCGGGTGCACGACGGACGCCGTCGGGAGGAAGTACGACTACGCGCACAACTTGAACGGCGTCTTGAACCTATCCGGGTCCGCGTCGAGCGTCGACGCGAACTTTCACCGCGCGTTCACGCGCGAGATTCGACGGACGTTGTCGCCGCTGGGCCGGTACCCGTACGACGTCCCGGACGCGTCCATTCGCCCGCCCTTACTCCCGCCCGCGCCCCGCGGCGGGTGGAAGATTCTCACCGTCGACGTCGGCGGATGCTTGCTCGCGCCGATCGAGCCGGTCGCGAAGACGTACGCGCGGCTCGCGATGACGCGCGGGTTCGAAGGCGTCACCGAGAAGAGCGCCAAGACGGCGATTCGCGCGGGGTTCTCCGCGCCGCCGCCGGCGTCGCATCCGAACGTTCGGTACGTCGGCGACGGGAAATCGTTTTGGAGGCCGCTCGTGGCTGGCGCGATGGGTGTCGCGCCGGACGAGATCGAGGGTAACGCCAAGCTCGAGGGCGTTTTGGACGACTTATACGCGCACTACGAGGACCCGCGCAGTTGGCGCGTCGCGCACGGCGCGAGGGAGGCGTTTCGCGCGTTGCGAGCGCACGGCGTCAAGGTCGCGGTCGTGAGCAACTGGGACACGCGCTTGCCGAAGTTGCTGCGGGACTGCGGGTTCGACGAGTCGTCGTTGGACGCGGTGATCGTCTCCGCGGAGGTGATGGCGGACAAGCCGGATCGAAAAATCTTCGCCGCCGCTCTGGAAGCCGTCGGCGCGTCCCTCGATCGAGACGCGTCCAGCGCGGTGCACGTCGGCGACAGCGTGGTGAACGACGTCGAGGGTGCGGTGGGCGCGGGGTTCGGGGGCGCGCTGATGTTCGCGCCGGAGATGCGGGAGGGGAACGTGTACGACTTCACGGAGCTCGCGGACGAGATCATCGAGAGTCGTCTCGAATCGTAGACTCTAACAGAAGTTTAGCGGAGTGGCGAAAGTACATTCGGTCACGCCCTTTCAAAACGCATATCCTCTTTCAAAATGCCCTTTCAAACCATTTTGATAGGGGATCCCCCGCTCAATTGCCTCTTTCGGACTGCTCGACATTTAAAAATTCTATCGCAGATCTCGTCGTCCTCGGCGCGCGCGAAGGGAGACGCACAACGCGCGCGCGCGGGCTCAGGGAAGCACGTCGGCGCGGACGGCGACACGCCGCGAAGAAGAGAGGAAAGGGACGCGCGCGGACCGGACCGGACGAACGCGAGCGTCGCGCGTCGCTCGCCGTCGCAGCGCGCGCTCGGCGAGGGACCGACCGTCTCGCCCGCCCAGAGCAGAGCGACGCACTTCGCGCGATCGGGGTCTAGCTAGTCCTTCGCGATGGGCGCTCCCGCGTTCAGCGGCGGCACCGCCGGCAGGAGCAAGGGTAACATGTACGGCGAAGCCGGCCGCGGCCGCGGGCAAGGCCGCGGACGCGGACGCGGCGGCGGTCGCGGCGGCGGCGGCGACTGGAAGAGCGAGAAGAGCCGGCTGCAGATGGCCCAGGAGGAGGACGCGCTCGAGGCCACGCTCGGGTATGCGGCGTTCACGGAGGGGGAGCAGCGCCTCGGGTGGCTCATGAACGTCTGCGCGGTGCGTCCCGTCCCCGTCTCCCTCCTCGCGGCGCGCGCGCGCGCGTCGTCGTCGTCGTCGTCGTCGTCGTCGTCGTCGTCGTCTCGACGCGTCCCCGCCCCGCCCGCGCGCGCGCTCGATCTTGGCACCCGCCGCTCGCTTTTCAAATTTTCGCGCGGGAGCGCGCCGACGCCGCGCGCGGCGCGCGCCTCGACCGCGACCGCGTCGTCGCGATACGCGCCGCGTTCGCGTCGAGAGTCGCACGATCGCGTCGCGCGCGCTCGACGCGCGCGGCGCGACCCCGCGCCCGCTTGATCGCGTCCTCCGCGCCGCGCCGTCCCCGCCGTCTCTGACGTTTTTTTTCCCCGCCCGCCCCGACACCCCGCGAAATCGAATTGAATCGAAACGAATCGACAGACGACGATCCAAGACGCGGAGACGCAGAAAGAGTTCAGCGCCGTTGATTGCTACTTCATGCAGCAGGACGGCGAGACGTTCAAGGCGCAGGTGCGGTACGCGCCGTACTTTCTCGTCGCCGCGAAAGACGGATGCGAGCACGACGTCGAGGCGTTCTTGACGCGTCGGTACGAGGGCAAAGTCGCGCAGGTGGAGCTCGTGCAAAAGGAAGACCTGGATCTGAAGAACCACCTCAGCGGGCTGAAGCAGACGTACGTCAAGGTGTCGTTCGCGACGGTCCAGGACCTCATGGACGTCCGCCGCGAGGTCATGCCGATGGTGAAGAAGAACCAGACGCGATGCGAAGCCGCGGAGGCGTACGAGGCGCTGCATCAGATGGAGGTGATGAACGGCGCCGATCAGGGCGGCGGCCGCGCGCACCACGCGGGGACCGAACTCCGCGGCAACAAGGGCGGCGGGAAGCCCGGGGGTAAGCGCGCGATCGCCAACTACGGCGACGCGATGATCGACATCCGCGAGTACGACGTCCCGTATCACATGCGTTGGCTCATCGACACGGAGACTCGGTGCGGGTGGTGGTACGACGTCAAGGCCAACGCGGGGGACGTGACGCTGACGCATCGGCCGGACCTGCTCGCGCGCGGCGAAGTCCGCGTCTGCGCGTTCGACATCGAGACGACGAAGCTGCCTCTGAAGTTCCCGGACGCGGAGTTTGACCAGGTGTTCATGATCTCGTACATGCTCGACGGGCAGGGGTATCTGATCATAAACAGGGACGTGGTGGGCGCCGACGTGGATAATTTCGAGTACTCGCCCAAGCCGGAGTATCCCGGGGATTTCATCGTGTGGAACGAGAAGGACGAGGCTGGGTTGCTTCGACGGTGGTTCGATCACATGCGCGAGACGCGGCCGTGCGTCTACGTGACGTACAACGGCGACTTTTTCGACTGGCCATTCGTGGAGACGAGGGCGGAGAAGAACGGCATGTCGATGTACCTCGAACTCGGGTTCAAGTGCGATCGCAAAACCGGCGAGTGCCGCTCGCGAAGCGCGCTGCACCTCGACGCGTTCGCGTGGGTGAAGCGCGATTCGTACCTCCCCGCGGGGTCGCACGGCCTGAAAGCGGTCACGAAGGCCAAGCTCGGGTACAACCCCGTGGAGGTTGACCCCGAGGACATGCTGCCGTTCGCGCAAGAGCAGCCGCAGACCATGGCGGCGTACTCCGTATCGGACGCCGTCGCGACGTACTACCTGTACATGACGTACGTGCACCCGTTCATATTCTCGCTCGCGACCATCATCCCGATGTCCCCCGATGAGGTGCTGAGGAAAGGGTCCGGGACGCTGTGCGAGGCGCTGCTCATGGTGCAGGCGTACCGAGGGAACATCGTGTGCCCGAATAAGCAGCAGGCGGCGGGGGAGAAGCACTACAAGGGGCACCTGCTCGAGTCGGAGACGTACATCGGCGGGCACGTCGAGGCGCTCGAGGCGGGGGTGTTCCGCGCGGACATCCCGACCAAGTTCCGGATGCAGCCGAAGGGGTATCAGGGGCTGTTGGATTCGCTGGACGACGATCTCGTGTACGCGTTGAAGACGGAGGGGAAAGGGATGGAACGCGAGGACGTGGGGAACTACGACGAGGTCCGCGCGCAGATCGCGGCGAAGCTCGAATCGCTGCGGGATAACCCGGTGCAGATGGCGAACCCGCTGATTTACCACCTCGACGTCGCGGCGATGTACCCGAACATCATCCTGACGAACCGACTGCAGCCGCCGGCGATGGTCACCGAGGACGTATGCGCCGCGTGCGATTACAACCGACCGGGGAAGACGTGCCTGAGAGAGATGGAGTGGCTGTGGCGCGGCGAGCACTACGCGGCGACGTCGTCAGACTACACCGCGATCAAGGCGCAGCTCGAGGCGGAGAAGTTCCCGCCGCGCGCGGACGGCTTCGGCGGCGACGGGCCGAGGTATTGGGCAGATCTCTCGCACGAGGAGCAGGCGGCGGCGAAGAAGGCGCGGCTCAAGTCGTACTCGCAGAAGGTGTACAAGCGCGTGCTCGATAAGCCGGTGACGGAGTCGCGGATCGGCGGGATCTGCCAGCGCGAGAACGGCTTCTACGTCGACACGGTCATGAACTTTCGAGACCGCCGGTACGAGTACAAGGGCCTGAACAAAAAGTGGAAAGGGAAGCTCGGGGACGCGAAGAAGGGCGGGAACCCGATCGAGGTGCAACAGGCGAAGGACATGGTCACTCTGTACGACTCCCTGCAGCTCGCGCACAAGTGCATCTTGAACTCGTTCTACGGGTACGTCATGCGCAGAGGTGCGCGGTGGTACTCCATGGAGATGGCTGGCGTCGTGACGTACACGGGCGCGAAGATCATTCAGATGGCGAAGCGCCTCGTGGACGACATCGGGAAACCGCTCGAGTTGGACACGGACGGGATCTGGTGCTGCCTCCCCGGGTCGTTCCCGGAGGAGTTCGACCTCGTGCCGAAGGAAGGCAGCGGGAAGAAGAAGCTCACGATCTCGTACCCGTGCTCGGTGTTGAACCGCCTCACCGCGTTGCAGTGCACGAACGACCAGTACCAGACGCTCATGGACCCGGAGAAGCGAACGTACAAGCAGTCGTCGGAGATGTCCATCGAGTTCGAGGTGGACGGACCGTACAAGGCGATGATCCTGCCCGCGTCGAAAGAGGAAGGGAAGCTCATCAAGAAACGCTACGCCGTCTTCAACTTCGACGGCTCGCTCGAGGAGCTGAAGGGGTTCGAGGTGAAGCGCCGCGGCGAGCTGAAGCTCATCAAGGCGTTTCAAGAGGAAGTCTTCGAGAAGTTTCTCGACGGCGACACCCTCGAGGGCGTGTACGCCTCCGTCGGCGTCGTCGCGAACAAGTGGCTGGACATGCTCGAGACGAAGGGCGAGCACCTCACGGACGAAGACCTGGTCGATTACATCTCCGAGGCGACGACGATGAGCAAGTCGCTGGAGGAGTACGGCGACCGCAAATCGTGCGCTACGACGTGCGCGCGGCGGTTGGGCGCCTTCATCGGCGGCGACGTCATGACAGACAAGGGCCTCAAGGCGCAGTACATCATCACGAAGAAGCCCGCGGGCGCGCCGACGTCGCAGCGCGCGGTCCCCGTGATCATCTTCCAGACCGAGGCGAGCGTCGCGCGTTCATTCCTCAAGGACTGGCTCAAAGATCATCCCCCCGGCGAGCCGGACGAGGTGCCGGACATGCGTCAGCTCGTGGACTGGGACTACTACACGACGCGCCTGTCGAGCGCGATTCAGAAGATCATCTCCATCCCGGCGGCGCTGCAGCACGTCAAGAACCCGTGCCCGAGAGTCGCGCACCCGGACTGGCTGACCAAGATGGTTCGCGAGAAGGACGACACGTTCAAGCAGCGGAAGGTGAAGGACCTCTTCGCCGCGCTCGCGCCGAAGGATGTCAACGCGCGGCTCGCCGAGCTCGGAGAGAAGACGCCCGGCGGCGGCGGCAAAACCGGCGGCGGGTGCGGCGGCGACGACGAGCTCGACATGGAGGACGTCGGAGACCGCGGCGGGTCCCTGATCGGCAAGACTTCCGGTCCGCGCGTGCGGCGGTTCTTCCGCGGCGCCGCGGAGGACGCCGCGCCGGGGGGGGGCGGCGACCGCGACCGATGGCCGACGACGCCGGAGAACGCGGCGGGGGGCGCCGCGCCGCGCGCGCCGGGCAGCGGCCCGTCGCCGGACGTCCCCGGGCCCGCGATCGTCCGCAAGCGCCGTGGGCCGCCCGACCCGGTGGACGTCGCGAGAGAAGCGCTCGAGGCGCTCGGGGACGCCCCGGACAAGCGCGTCGACTACGCCGGATGGCTGCAGCACTGCAAGGCGAAGTGGAGGCTGCAGCGCGCGACGCGGAAGCGTCGCCGGCTGGAGGAAGAGAAGGCGCTCGCGGCGGCGTCCGGCGCGATCGTCGGCGCGATGACCCCCGGTCGCGGTATGCGCACGGGGCCGCGACTCATGGGCCCCGGCGGCCTCGGCGCGTTCGTGGAGTCGCGCGAGCGGACGCTGCAGAACGCGCCGTGGCAGCTCGTGCAGGTGGAACGCTCCGCCGGGGGGGGCCCCGGCGCGTTCACCGTGTGGGTGCTCGCGGGCGGTTCCCTCCACGCGGTGTCCGTCAGAGCCACGAGACGACTCGCGGTCGCGATGCGCGTCGCGGATAAGGAGGGCGACCTCGGCGTCGGCGGCAAGCGCCGCATCGCCGCGGCGCTGCCCAGAGGCGGCAAAGCCGATCACGTCTACGAGGTGAAGATGGACGAGAGCGACTTCAAGTCGGGTCTCGAGGTGGTCGACCTGCTCGCGGATCCGAACGTCATCGGCGTGTTCGAACGTCACGTCCCGCTCCTCGAGGCGTCGATTCAGCGCGTCGGGTGCGTCGCGACGCTGAGGCGCGGCGCGAGCGACGGCCCGGGCGGCGTGTACGACGTCGACGACCTCGAGATGCGCACGACGGCGGAGTGCGGCTACCTGCCCCTCGCGCCCGTCGCCGGCGCCGCGCACGCCGCGCACGGGATGCTGCGCCACGTGACGCTGTACGTCGCCGGGACGAAGGATAAGGGCGTCTACGCGCTGCATCTCCCCGCGTCCGGCGCGGCCGTGCTCGTCGTCGTGCAACCGGGCGAGGGCGCGGGGGGCGGCGGGCGGCGACGCGCGACGGCGGCGGACGCGCGCGAGGTCACCGCCGCGGCGCTCGAACGCGCGTCAAAAGCCGCGCTGTTCGCGGAGGACGAGACCGAGGGCGGCGGCGGAAACGGAAACGGCGCGGACGGCGACTCCGCCGCCGCCGTCCCCGTGAAGTGGACCGTGGAGTACGTCGGCACGGACGACGCCGCGGGCGCGGCGGTGAGCAGGCACCTCACGTCGTATCTCGAGGATCCGAAGGGCCCGACGATTTGCCTCGTCGAGGCGCCGCCGGACGCGGGACGCGCGCCGGAGACGGACGCGCACCGCGACGGCGTCGCCGGCCGCCTCGGCGTCGCGATCCCCGCGCTCGCGAGACTCCCCGTCGTCGTCGTCCCCGCGAACGCCGCGGACTCGAGCTCGATGCCCGCGCTCGGGTGGCAGCTCAACGCTGCGAAGCTCGCCGCCGCGCGATTGCAAGCCGCCGGGGGATGGCTCGCCGAACGCGTCGCCATCTCTCGCTACGCGCACGTCCCCGTGGGAAACCTCGGGTCGGACTGGTGCCTGCACACCGCGGACACCTTCTTCGCGCGCGCGCTGCGCGACGCGGATCAGCTCCTGTGGACCGGCCCCGGCGGCGTCCCGGACCTCGGCGGCGGCGCGAGCGACGGCGCGCTGAGCGGACTCGACGACGCGTTGCGCACCGTCCGCGCCGAGGTGACCAACCCCGGCGCGTACCGATGCGTGTGCGTCGAGCTCAAGGCGCATCACCTCGCCGTGTGCGCGATCGCGAACGCGCACTTGCTCAACGACCTAGAGCAGGGCGCGCTGCTCGGGTACGACGTCGGCGCGAACGCGGGGAAAGGGAAGACGGCGAGCGAGCAGGGAGTCCGCGGCGGGCACGAGGCGGCGGCGGCGTTTCGGACGTTGCGAATCCTCGTGAACAACTGGCTGGTGGACGCGACGGAGCGACGGAACCCGTACGCGGACGCGCTGCTCGGGCAGCTGCGACGGTGGCTGCTCTCCGCGTTCAGCTCCTTGCGCGAGCCCGCGCTGCGGCACCTCGTCGAGCTGTGCGTGAAGAAGGTGTTCACGTTGCTTCTCGCCGAGGTCAAAAAACTCGGCGCCGTCGTCGTGCACGCGGACACGCAGACGATCACGATCGCGACGGGGAAGACGCGTCTCGCCTCCGCGGCCGCGTTCGTGGACGGACTGCGCGCGAGCTTGCGCCGTCGCGAGCTCTTCTCGTGGCTCGAGCTCGAGCCGAGCCGGCAGTGGCACTCGCTGTTGTTCCGAGGGCCGTACGACTACGGCGGTTTACTCGCGTCGTCGCTTCCTGGCGCCGCCGCGTGGAGCGGGCACGACACGCAGGGGCCCGACGACGTCGAGCTCGACCCGGGGACGACGAACGCGCGAGACGCCTCGGACGCCGCGGACGCGCTGGACATGCACTGGAACATCGCGAGCTTCCTCCCGGAGTCGCTGCGCGAACACTTCGAGGTCATCGTCAGCGAGTTTATCTTCCGGCCGTGGAAGCACGAGCACGGCGGCGGATTGGAGGACGCCGCGGAGTCCGCGCGACGACGCGAGATCGACCGGCACCTCGAGGACGAGGGCGACGACGCGCTGGACGAGGAACCGCCGCCGGAGATGATGCAGCAGCGAGAATACCACCACGGAGACTTGGACCACGAGCGAGAAGACGGTCTTCCCGCGACGACGCGCCGAGAAGCCGCTGCGGCGGAGGAGGAGCGACGCGCCGCGTGGCTCGGCGCTCAGGTCGAGGGGTACTTCTCCCAGCGCGTGCTGCGTCTCGCGGGGGAGATTCAGAAGCACCTGGGCCCCGGGGCGAGCGCGAGGGCGTCGCCGCAGGACGCGTTCCCGACGCCCCCCGGCGCGCACCTCCCGAAAGATTTGCGAGGGTCGCCCGCGTTGGCGTTTATCAAGACGCTGTGCGCGGCGTTGTCGTTGGATACGACGGTGGAGGGCCCCGTCGCGTTGCTTCGCAAGAACGCGCTGAAGCTTCTCCGCGTCCCGGAGTACGCGCCGCAGGCGGAGTTCCGCGAGCCGTGCGTCACGTTCGTCCTGCGCGACGCCGTGTGCGGGTACTGCGGCGACTGCCGCGACCTGGACCTGTGCCGCGATCGACGGCTCGTGGACGAAGGGTCGTGGGACTGCGTCGGTTGCGACGCGCCGTACGACCCGCAGTGGATCGAGGGCGCGCTCGTCGCGCACGTCAACGAGCGAATGCGGTGCTCCGCGCTGCAAGACTTGAGGTGTACGCGCGACCGGAAGATCAAGAGGGATCATCTCGGGAGCCGGTGCGTCTGCGGCGGGTTGTACGCGTGCACGGAGAGCGCGACGGGCGCGGCGGATGATTTACGCGTGATGCGCGACATCGCGACGCATCACGGGTTTAAAGTTCTGAAGGACGTCGTCGAGTGGGTCGCGAGGCGGTCGCCGAACCTCGCGGGCGTCGGCGGGGTCTTGGAGTGATGGAGCGTCGCGTCGAG
>Ga0181559_10002414_pt1 | contig 18455 bp, 12 predicted proteins | sample 011ome_21_FD_133752 | JGI IMG/M metagenome (GOLD analysis project Ga0181559, IMG submission 133752) | Coastal salt marsh microbial communities from the Groves Creek Marsh, Skidaway Island, Georgia - 011508AT metaG (megahit assembly) | ecosystem: Environmental > Aquatic > Marine > Intertidal...
CTTGATGACCTGCTCAGTGGCGGCGGTGCTGCCAATATGCTCAATACGATCTGGCTGATCATGTGTGCAGTATTTTTCGGGGGGGCAATGGAGCATACGGGTTTACTGGTCAAGCTTCTGCAGGCAGTCATGCAACGTGCGAAAAGCTCGGCAGCGATCATTACATCGACAATCCTGACCTGTATAGGGACAAATATTATTGCAGGTGACCAGTACATCGCCATCGTGTTGCCGGGCCGGATGTACAAGGTGGCCTTTCACCACCATAAAATGGCCCCGGTGAATCTCAGCCGTGCCATAGAAGATTCGGCCACGGTAACGTCGGCGTTAATTCCCTGGAATAGCTGTGGTGCTTTCATGGCTGCGACACTGGGCGTGCCGACCCTGGTTTACCTGCCGTTCTGTTTTTTCAACATGGCTATGCCCGTGATTTCAGTAATTTATGGAATAACCAATTTCAAGATAGTACCGCTGGCACCGGAATCTGACATCGACGACGGCATTATGGGCAGTGTGGCCAGCACGGAAAAAATATACTGAAAACGATAGCCTGTGTAATACGCGGACATAAAAAAAGGAAGCCAGGGCTTCCTTTTTTTATCAGGGTTCAGTGAGGGTTATTTGGCACGTGGGTCATTGCTTGAAGTAATACCCATTTCCTGCCATTTCTCCCAGCGCTCGATGCTCTCCGGATCCCGTGAACCACATCCGCCATCAGCGGGTCGTTTATAGGAGCCATCAGCAGCTTTCACCCAGCACATGGCGCCACCCGGCCTGCCGTCAACCAGCGGACTGAACATGACAGTCACTGTATCGCCAGGCAGAAAGGTGCGGCCAGTGACGCCCATACGAACAAGAGAAGGCGGGGCACTGCCTTCAAATCCCCATTCGACTTCCTCACCATTTTCATCCTCGACCTTGATATACAGCCAGGCATGCGGATTGTTGAATGCCCAGCGATCAACAACGCCGGTGACGACCATTTCAGTGTCCTGGTCGAACATGCTGAAACTGTGGTGGGCCTGGGATGATGCCACGCCCAGTAAACAGGCGCCGGCTACCAGGAACAGGGTAATGATTTTGGATTGACGCATTGGTTCTATTCCTCTTGTTCGTTTACTCATTGTCTAATGCAGGGTCATTGAAAGGGTCAGGAGTCTGCCCCGGCAGATCTGAAAACAGTGTTGAGCTGCGTGGGTCCTTGTAACCCTCTTCGCCTGGCAGGTAAAAATTGGTCAGGCCGTTTTCATCCAGGTAGGAATTGCTGCTGGCTTCGCATTCCCAGTGCTGGACGCGGTATCCGATTTCTTCCAGCTCGGGAGCCGGGCGAAAGGCGTAGATAGCATGCAGTGGTTTTACGAAGGCATGTTTGTCATACATGCTCACCTGGACTTCCAGTCTTTGCATGTCGCCATATTCTTTCAGTTCCCAGGTTTCCACGGTTTCAAACTGGTTGCTTGTCATCGGTGACCAGCGGGTAAAGTCAGCGGGCATGAGATACTTGGTGTGCATGACCAGTGTGTCGCCATCCCAGAAACCGACAGTGTCGCCGTGCCAGGAATGGGAGCCGTTCATTTCCGCCAGGTTGGTGTGTTCCTTGTTGATGTAAACACGACGAATGCCGTTGGCAAAGTCATTGATGAACCATGACTGGTGCGGCAGGTTGATGAATTCATGGTTGTAGGGTTCCAGCAACCAGCGTGGCATGCCGGCTGGTTCACAATGGGTCAACCGGTCATAACCTACCTGGCCTTCTTCCATTTGCTGACGCCAGCGCTCCTTGTAGGCAGCTTCATAGGCAGATGTCAGGACTCCCTCTTTTACCGTACCGCCGCGCAGGTTGCCATCGATAAAAAGATCCATGTGGTTATTGCCCGAGGTGTACCACAGTCCGTCCCAGCGTGGAATGGTTTCCATGGTGTGCTGTGTGCCACCGCCAGCCTTCTCAAGCAGGTACTGGTAATGTTCATCAGAGGTAGCGAATTCGCGGTCCGGAGGTACTACTTCAAGCGGAGGGCCGGTCACTGCCCCGATCTGGGCTGCGGCACTGAAAGTAGTCACGCAGGCGGCGAAAAAGAACGCTGCCCGGGTTAGTGAAAAACGAACAGATGGATGTAGCAAGATAATTCCCCTAAATAAATTCCCGAAAAGTCTATGCAGGTTTTTTGTAATTTCCCCTATTCACGTAGAGTAAACAGCAAGTTTACCGGTGTCCAGTACAACACAACCGGGAGCTTTCTACTCGAAACTGAAAAAGTCTTCCTCTTCCGGTTGTTCGATTCCTTCTTCATGGTAGCGCTCCCAGATATCTGCCCACGGGCGACCCGGAATGTTCGGCATGATGTATTCCAGCCGACTGCCCGGTGTAGTGGGTGTGGCCAAACCTTCGATCGGATAATTGGTGGCGACGCATTCCATGTAGACCATGGGATCGCCTTCATTGAGGTCCCTAGTTTTGTCCATGTACTGAACAATTCTCAAGGGATCGGCGAAGGCTTCCTCATCGTACATGATGATTTCATGTCTCAGGCCTCTGTCATCACTAAAAGTAGTATAGATTTCAATAGTTTGGAATTTATTGCTGAACTCGAAACCGCCATGGGAAATCCAGCCCTGCACATTGGATGTCCAGGTGATCAGGGCATCGCCATCCCAGAAACCAACAGTCTCACCAAACCACTGGGGCACGTCCGGTCCCAGCCTGGGCACCACGCCTGACATGTCGAATTCCCGGTCCATATGGATCTGGGTGATGAGCGTCTTGGCTGCATTGCGCATGTCCAGGATGTAATCGGGGGTCATGACCATCTGCACACTGCTGCCGCCATATTGGGCCAGGCGTCGCATGAATCCTTCCGGCCAGCAATAGGAACCGGGCCATTGCGGTGCACTACTGCCTGAATAATGGTACATCTGCTGCATGAAGCGGCGCTGGTATTCCGGGGTCAGCAGGCTCAGGTAGGTGGGTACCTGTAATATGGCGCCATAGTACCAGGTAGCATTTTTATCCTTGCGGCGAATATAGTGGCCATTCCAGTCCGGCAGGGTAGCCTGGGTGTATTGGGTTGGCCCGCCTTTGGCCTCGGCTTCTGCCTTTAATGCCTGGAAATGGGCCGCTGCTGTTCTGAAAGGATAGGGGCTGATGATTTCCTCGCGGGGATAATCACGGTCACAATAACCCCAGGCAGCAGTGACAGGCGGGTTGTCACCCACCATCGCCACTTCGTAGGCTCCCCAGATCTGTTCCAGGCCAGAAGGTGAATTGCACTTGTAGTAGCGTGGATCAAACCACAGCGCTTCATCCTTGTAATAATCACTAGTGCCGAATATATCAACCGGCAGAGGTTCTACACCGGCCTGGATTTCGCCATCCTTTGTGGCGTAAATCGGAGGATATTCTTCAGGGATACCGGCACCTGCCCACCAACCCTTGGTCTCGGTACCGACAAGGTCTTCGGGAACAAGTGGGTCAGGCGCACCACGGCCTGTGCTTTGCTGCGCATTTGCAGCAGCAACTGTTATTAATAGGAGACCCGTGCTGATTAACCCGGATGAAATTCTGGTTCTTGAAACTTTCATTTCCCTGTCCTTTGCATGTAACTGTTATTATTCTTGAGCTGGCTAGTATAAGAGTCTCATTAAGAGATTAACAATGCATGATGTTATGAAACTCCTCAACCGACTACTCATTCCAGGCTTCTGTCTGGCGATGTTTTCGGGACCTGTGGTTCGAGCAGAAGAAATCAATGTGGCCGTGGCAGCCAATTTCGCACCGGTCATGCGTGAACTGGCAACAGCCTTTGAAAAAGAAAGCGGGGACAGCGTCATTATTTCTTCCGGTTCGTCCGGCAGACTTTATGCCCAGATTATCAATGGCGCTCCTTTTCACCTGTTTTTTTCTGCTGACCAGGAAAAACCTGCACTGTTGATCAGTAATGACCTTGGAGTAGCTGGCAGCCTTTTTACCTACGCCCTGGGCACCCTGGTGTTGTGGTCCAGTGATCCGGGGATGAAAGTGGATAATGCCGAGGCTTTACGTGATGCCGGAAACACAGGTAACAGGGCAGTCGCCATGGCTAACCCAAGGCTGGCTCCCTATGGTCTGGCCGCAACCCAGGTTCTCGAGAATCTGGAAAAGCAGGGTATTGCCTTGCCCATGACAGTGATGGGTGAAAATATCAGCCAGGCATACCAGTTTGTCGTGACAGGTAATGCCCCCCTGGGTTTTGTTGCCCTTTCACAGGTGATGGATAATGGTCAAATCAAGCAGGGAAGTGGCTGGATAATTCCACAGGAATATTATGATCCAATTCGCCAGGATGCCCTGTTATTGAATCGGGCCAGTTCAAATCCCGCAGCCTGGAAATTCCTGGATTTCATCCAAAGCGAAACCGGGCAATTTCTGATCCGGAAATACGGCTACAGCACTGACTAATCCTGAATTTCGGGTATAATGCCTGCCCTTCACAATAGGGACATTAGCTCAGTTGAAGATTACACAGAATTAGGAAATTCAGGTTCACTATTAAAAATTTGGGACGTTAGCTCAGTTGGGTGAGGCAAGCGGTGATGAAGCGATAGCTTCATGCGCCGCCGAACGACGGCAATCTGTGATTGCCGGCCGGAAGAGCACCAGGCCCGCAGGGCCCGCTCCATTGAAGGCAAAAATATCCTGGAATTTCAGGATTACTTTTAAAAATTCGGGACATTAGCTCAGTTGGTAGAGCACCGGACTCTTAATCCGATGGTCGTAGGTTCGATCCCTACATGTCCCACCAAATTCCAAAACCAGGCACTTGCCTGGTTTTTTCGTTCTGGATCGCCGGGTAATCAGCAGCAGGTGAAAGTGCGGGACCAGAGCTGTCAGGTGTCCGGTTTTGAATATATATCCTGGTGCCTGGCGGGCAGTGACCCGGACCAAGTCCTGGTCCGTTTTTCCCGGGTTGATCAACATTTAACCAATCCTTTTCTGCCAGGTGAATCGTAATACATATTTTTTGCACAATTAGCGTTTGGGGAAGGAAAAAGCGCCCCTTGGATAACAAAATAAAAGGTATATATATCAATTAGATAAGGGGAAATATTGCCTGAATTTGAGTAAGGGTGCGCTTGTAAAATAGATACGTAATATTTTGCTTGAAATCACGCCCTGTGGCATCATCAGGGGCATTCCGTAAGTAAAGGCACCAATAAAGCCGCATTATTAGAATTATACGGATTTGTAAGAGCAGTCTGTCCAAGGCTGGCATCTTCAAGCATTAGTTGCAAAACCCTGGTCACGAGACTGCCATCACTAATTTTGGATGGGGGATTTGCATATATGGGCATCGTGCTTAAAGGAATATTCTCAAGGACAATTTCTTCAGTATTTGCCGTTGTTCTTTTTGCGTCAGCTGTTTACCAGCAGGATGCTGTCGCCTCCAGTGCTATTGCCACTGCAGCGAAAAATGATGATCTGGCTCAATCCCGTGAGCTCATTCAATCCGGTGTGGACGTGAACCTGCCAGAACCGGATGGCACAACTCCGCTGCTATGGGCCGTTTACAACTCTTCTCCAGAGCTGGTCGATATTCTGCTGGATGCCGGTGCCGATCCCAACATAGCTAACAAGCTCGATATCACCCCGTTGTTGCAGGCAAGTCGTTACGGCAATGCCGAAGTGATGTCTTCACTGCTGGCCAGTGGTGCCAGCATTGAATACACCAGCCTCAACAGTGAACCTCCTATATTGGCCGCGGCACGTTCCGGTAACACGGAAGCCGTGCAGCTCCTGCTGGATGCCGGTGCCGACCCGAATTCCAGGGAGCCACTGGATTACCAGACAGCGCTTATGTGGGCTGCCGCTGAAGGTCACCTGGCCATGGTCAGCACATTGCTGGATGCCGGTGCCGATCCGAACATGAAAGCCCGGGTAAATGAGCTGACCAAGCGCAAGAATGCCGACTTCCCGACAGGTGGTTTTGCCGCATTGCATTGGGCTGCGCGCAATGGCGACGAAGCCATGATCAACGAACTGGTTGAAAACGGTGCCGACATCAATATCAAGAACGGTGACAAGTCCAGCCCCATGATGCTGGCAATCGTCAATGACCGATTTGACACAGCAGCCATGCTGCTGGATATGGGGGCTGATGCCAATGATGGTTCCCTTTACTACATTACCGAAATGCGTGATGCCACGACTGACTGGCGCGCCAGGGATGGAACAGTCTATCGCTGGGATCATGACAATGAATTGACTGCAATGGAACTGACAGCCATGTTGCTGGAGGCCGGTGCAGATCCGAACAAGCCTTTTATTGGCCAGATGCATAATGCGTCCATGTGTTGTGACACCAAGGTCAATGTCACCCCGTTTTACAGGGCGTCCAAGGCAGCAGATATTGCTGGTATGGAACTGATGCTTCAGTACGGCGGCGATGCCAACTGGAAACCGGCCACGGAAACCCGGCCTGTAGGCATTGATGATGAAGAAGAGGTCGTGAGCAGGACGGCGCTGATGATGGCTATCACTGGTGGCAAGGGTGTTGGCGTTGCCGGTGGTCCGAATGATTTGCGCAATGGTCCGCCGGATTTTCGTGAAGAGGGTGTCCGTGATCCTGTAGTAGCAGTAAGACTTCTCCTGGAATCAGGTGCTGATGCCAACGTTGTGGGTCCTGATGGAATCTATGCGCTGCATGTAGCAGCCAAGGCCCTGAATCCCGATATCGTCAGGGACCTGGTGGCGTATGGTGCAGATATTCAAGCGACCAACGAAGATGGCAAGACGGCCCTGGAAATTGTGGAAGCGATGGATCCCCCCAAGGCAAACCCCGGATTTTATTTTGAAGAACCTCCCGCTCAACCGATAGAAATCGCGGTGCTTCTCAGGGAGTTGTCAGGGCAAACGATTGGTAGTGTGCAATGAAAGAAAGAGTAGTAAAGCGTCTATTGACGTGTACAGGTGCAGTAGCTGTTTTTTCAATGACCGGAAACCAGGCCAGTGCGCAGGATTTCGGACTGGATGAGCAATGGGGATTGCTCGACAAGTATTGCATGGAGTGCCACAGCTTTGATGAGTTCAGGGGAGGTCTCGCACTTGAGGGATATAACCCGGACGATATCCACAACAATGCGGGCGTTTTCGAAGAAGTTCTGCGTAAACTCAAAATCCGGGCTATGCCGCCCAGGGAGCAGCCGCAGCCGAGTAAAGAGGAACGCTCCCGGTTTGTTGCGGCACTGGAACAGTCTCTGGATGCCGCTGCGCTGGAAGACCCTTATGCCGGCACCACCACGATTCATCGCCTGAACCGTGCCGAGTATGCCAACGCCATTCGCGACCTGCTGGGTGTTGATATCGACTTGTCAGAGATGCTGCCCAGTGACGGTGGCGATTTTGGCTTCGATAACATCGCCGAGCTGCTGCGTACCTCGCCCATGCTGCTAGACCGCTACATGACTGTCGGCATGCGGGTAGCTGACCTGGCCCTGGGTAATACTGAGGCAGCACTCAGTACCACAACCTATGACATTCCCTTTGATACCAGCCAGGATAAACACCTGAAAGGCTTCCCCATTGGCACACGTGGCGGCGTTGCTGCCACCCATTATTTCCCGGCCGATGGTGAATATGTTTTCTCGGCACGGCCACTGCAGGGAGTTGCCGAAGGTTATTTTGGCATTGAAGGCCATGATCGACCCCATGAATTCATGGTCTTTATTGATGGCGAGATTGTTTACACAAGTGAGGTTGGTGGTCCCGAGCAGCACGAGATCAGCGTCAAGGAATTCAATGACGTGATTCCCGTGGTGAACGAGAAACTGACATCACCCAATATTCCAGTGAAGGCAGGTCCGCATGAGGTCATCTTCACCTGGCGTGAACGTGTGACAGCAGAACAGAATTCGTGGCAGCCAACTGAGCGTGACTCCCTGGAAATTCATAATACCTCAGGCATGCCGAGGCTGGAAAACGCCATGATTTCCGGTCCTTATGCCACGACCGGCATCAGCAATTCCGCACCACGTAAAAAAATTCTGGCGTGCCAGCCCGAGGCGGCATCTGAAGAAGCGGCTTGTGCCCGGGAAATTTTACTGGACCTGGCACGCGAAGCATTTCGTCGGCCTGTGAATGAAGCCGATATTGCTGCGCCACTGGCTTTCTACGAAGACGAGCGCGCCCGCGGTGGTGAGTTTGATGAAGGTATTCGTGCAGCTGTTGCCCGCCTGGTGGTCAGCCCCTTCTTCCTGTTCCGGGTTGAAACTGACGCCTCTGATGCGGCGCCAGGGCAGGACCATGCCATTGACGGCTTTGAACTGGCTTCACGCCTTTCTTTCTTCCTGTGGTCGTCGAACCCCGATGATGAGTTGCTTGAATTGGCAGAAAACGGCGATATTCACGATCCTGAAGTCCGCGAAGAGCAGGTTATGCGAATGCTGCAGGACTCCAGGTCGAATTCGTTTATCGATAACTTCGTGGGCCAATGGTTACAACTGCGTAACCTGGACAAGATGGCCAGGCCGGACCTGCTGATGTTCCCGGACTTTGATGACAACCTGCGCCAGTCTTTCCGCCAGGAAACAGAAGTGCTGTTTGCCCATGTCCTGCGGGAAAACCTGCCAGTCCATGAGTTACTGACAGCCGATTACACGTTTGCCGATGAACGCCTGGCAAGGCATTACGGCATCGAAGGCGTCTATGGTGCCCGCTTCCGCAAGGTACCGGTCAAGGATCCCAACCGGCAGGGCCTGTTTGGTCATGGCAGCATTCTGGCCCTGACATCAGCCACCAGCCGGACTTCACCAATCATGCGTGGCAAGTTCATCCTGACTGAATTCTGGAACAATCCGCCACCGGCAGCTCCAGCCAACGTGCCTGCACTGGAAGAAAGTGCGCCCCATGACAGGCCATCTACCGTTCGTGAACAGCTGGAAATGCATCGTGCAAATCCCTCGTGCGCGGTGTGCCATAACGTCATTGATCCGGTGGGTTTTGCCCTGGAAAACTTTGATGTCGATGGCTCGTGGCGTGATACCACGCGCGAAGGTCTGGAAATTGATACCAGCGGCATTTTGCTGGATGGCACGCCGGTTGATGGTCCCAAGGCTTTGCGCGAAGCATTGCTGGCGGACCCGGAATTGTTTGCCAGTACCGTAGCAGAAAAGATGTTGGTATATGCCCTGGGACGTGGCCTTGATCCCAAGGATATGCCCGTAGTTCGCAGTATCGTAAGAAACTCGGCCAAATATGATTACAGCCTGTTGTCCATTGTGCTGGGAATCATAGACAGCTATCCATTTTTAATGCGGACGAACAGTTCGCCTTCAACTATCAATACCATTGCAACAACGGGAGATTAACGAATGTTTATTACAAAAAAACATCTCAGTCGCCGGACACTTTTGAGAGGAGCGGGCATCGCTGTATCACTGCCTCTGCTCGATGCAATGGTGCCTGCCGCAACCGCTCAGTCTCAAACGGCTGCCGGAGAGAAACTGCGATTTGGCACTGTTTACGTGCCCAACGGCATTTTTCCAGCAGACTGGCATCCAGAGAAGGCCGGCAAGGATTTTGAATTTAAACGTGTGATGAAACCGATTGAATCCAATCGAGAATATGTCACTACCATCAGCCGGTTGAAATCACCGGAAGGTGCCCAGGATATGGGTGGTATCCACATGGGTGCCAGCGCTGCTTTTTTGAATGGTAGAGGACCTTTGAGCGAAAACGGTGATTTCAACCAGTTACGTTCCAAAAAGTCGGTTGACCAGTACATCGCCGATGTAATCGCCGGTGATACGCCAATCCGCTCTTTGGAAGTGGGTACGGAAGATATGGGAACTTCTGCCGGGGCCTGTGACAACTATCCCTGTTTATTCTTCAACACCATGGCGTGGTACGACGACGAAAGTCCACTGCCAGTAGCCATCAGCCCACAGGTGACTTTCGAACGTATGTTCGGCGATCCGGGTACGGCAGAGCAGCGTTTGCGTCGTCTGGAAACCAAGCAAAGCATGCTGGATTCCATAATGGATGAATCAAAGCGTCTGGAGAATATGCTGGGTTCCGGTGACCGTGCACTGCTGGATGAATACATGACCAATATTCGCCGCATTGAGGATCAGATCCAGAAATTGTCCACCCGCTCTACAGTGATCGCCAATACTACCGGTGGTCCTGTCGGCATCCCGGATGATTTCGATGAGCATATGACCCTGACTTATGACCTCATGCACCTGGCATACCAGGGTGATATGACCCGCGTATTCAGCTTCATGACTGGCCACGAGGCGACAGGCCGAAGCTACGCTCACGTGGGGGTCAATGAGCCGCATCATAATGTGACGCATCACCAGAATACGGTAGAAAGTCTCGACAAGTACGCCAGAATTACTACCTACCAGATGCAGAAGTTCGCCGAGTTTGTCGAAAAACTCAGAAATACTCCTGAAGGTGATGGTAACCTGCTTGATTCTTCACTGTTGTATTTTGGCGCTGGCATGAGTAACGGACTGTTACATGACCGCCACAACGTACCGGCTCTGCTGGTGGGTAAAGCAGGTGGTCGTCTTGAAGGTAATCGCCATCTGCAGGCGCAGGAAGATGAACCAACTTCCAACCTACTGCTGGGTATTGCCGATATCATGGGTGCCGAACTGGACACCATCGGTATCGCGACCAACAGGTTCGTGCTCTGATAATTCACTTTAATGTGATGATAAAAAACCAGGTTTCGGCCTGGTTTTTTTATGCCTGTGAAATCTTGCGGGCCTATAAGCAACTTGATGCACCTGGCCCGTTTGGGAAAAACATTGTTTAGAGCAGGATTAATACAATGTGGCGGTGAGTACGCAGATGCTGGAATAGACAGCAATCCCGGAGGGGGCTATTCTTGCTTATTGTAATCAGTTTTAAAAAGAAACTAATAATAATCAAAGAAAATGGGGCGGGGAAAATCATGAAAACAGCCAACCTGATCTTACTGTGCTTGCTGGTCTTCAGTGGCCAATTACTGGCGCAGGCGCCAATACCACCCAATGCGGAACGTGCCTGGCCGGAAGGCTATATTACCGGACAGGTCACAAGCAGTAATGGACCTGAAGCCGGTGTCTGGGTAATTGCAGAAACCAACGAGCTCAACACACCCTATATCAAGATTGTCGTTACCGATGATGAGGGGCGTTATACATTGCCACAATTACCCGAGGCCACTTACAACGTCTGGGTGAGAGGTTATGGACTGGTCGATTCCGAATCCATTGAAGGTAGGCCCGGAGATCGCGACCTTGATCTGACGGCGGTTGTTGCGGCTTCACCGCAAGAGGCAGCCCTGGTATATCCGCCCGATTACTGGTTCGCCCTGCTTGAAATCCCGACCGAGGACATGTTTCCCGGTACCGGGCCGCAGGGTAACGGTTTTTCACCCCAGCTTGAAACGCAGAAGGAGTGGGTGCACGCCTACAAATCCCGCTGCCATTTCTGCCACCAGCAGGGCAGCGAGATAACCCGCACACTGGATCACATGGATCACCTGGGCTTCGATTCCCACGAGGAAGCCTGGGACTACCGTTTGCAACTGGGTGTTCGTGGCGGACAGATGTATGGTTCCTTTGTCGGCCTTGGTCGTGAGGGCATGCTGGGCATCCTTGCCGACTGGACACGCAGTATTGAAGACGGCCTTGTACCCCCGGAAGCACCGCCTCGACCTGAAGGTGTGGAACGCAATGTCGTGGTGACCTTGCGCGATATCGGGGGCGACCATGACTTCATGCACGATGAGGTGACTACGGACAAGAACAACCCCACGGTCAATGCCTATGGTCCTACCTATGCAGTATCGTCAGGCCACGGCACCCTGGAAATAGTCGACCCGATCACCAATGACAACTACAAGGTCAATATCCCAACCCGGGAAGATCCACGCATTGTACGTAACCGCTTTCCCCAGCCAGGACTGCCCTCCAATTTCTGGGGTGACCAGCATATCTGGGGCGTGGAAAACCCGTCTGATCCTCACAACCCGATGATCGACAGCATGGGACGGGTCTGGATGACATCCAAAATCCGTAATGACCAGCCTGACTGGTGCAGTCGCGGATCGGATAACAAGTTTGCCCAGTACTATCCCTTGAATCGGAGTGGTCGCCAGGCATCTGTTTACGATCCGTCAACAGGTGAGTTCGAACTGATCGATACCTGCTATTCCACCCATCACCTGCAGTTTGCCAATAACCCGGAAAAGACCCTCTATTTCAACGAATTGTCAGGCCCGGTGTTTGGCTGGATAGATACACTGACCTTTGATATCACCCATGACGAGCAGGCTTCCCAGGGCTGGTGTCCCCAGGTTATCGACACTAACGGCGATGGCGTCATCACCAAGCCATGGAATTCACCTGATGAGGAGAATCCCGATCCCAACCTGGATACCGAGGTGCGCAAGAACATGTATGCCGTGATTCCTGACCCCAATGACGGTGATATTGTCTGGGGTGCGTCAGAAACATTCCCGGGATATATCGTGCGCCTGGATCGTGGTGACAATCCGCCGGAAACCTGTATTTCTGAAGTCTATGAAGTCGCCGATCCCGGCCTGGATCCACGTGGCATCGATATCGACTCCAACGGTGTGGTATGGACGGCCCTGGCCGCGAGCAGCCATTTTGCCCGCTTTGATCGTAGTCAGTGTGATGTCCTCAATGGTCCGGGTACTCACCTGGGCACACATTGCGAGGCCGGCTGGACGCTCTATAAAACCGATGGTCCAACCTATCCCGATACTGACATACCGGCCGACTTTCATTATTTCGGCTGGGTTGACCAGCACAACGTGAGTGGACTGGGCAAGGATACGCCGATTATCACCGGCTCCAACTCAGACTCGTTGATTGCCCTGGATCCTGAAAGTGGCGACTGGACCCGCCTGCGGGTGCCATACCCGATGGGCTTCTACCAGCGTGGTCTTGACGGGCGCATTGATGACCCGGATGCCGGCTGGAAAGGCCGCTCACTGTGGGCCAATTACGGTACACACCTGATCTGGCACGTTGAAGGGGGCAAGGGCACTACCGGCAAGATGGTACAGTTCCAGATACGTCCAGACCCCATGGCCCATTAAGCCGCAAGCTGTTGAAAAAACCGGGATTTGATCCCGGTTTTTTTGTCCCTGTTCGAGGGATATGGTGACCCGGGCAGTAACGAGTGGATGTGAAGTGCGACATTATGTCGCATTCTTTAAAGCGCCAAGCCTTTCTATAATGCAATCCTTTCTGACACAGTCAACTATTCAGGATTGTTACATGCCACATCCATTTTTGCGTTCTGCCCTCTATTCGGCCTGCCGGATTGCCACCCTTTGTGCTATTGGCCAATACACTCTTGCTGCAGAAGAACCTGTCATCGAGATAGACGTTGAGGGCATGCCAAGTAATACCCGTATGGCAATGGACAGTATGCGTGACCGCATGCAAAAGGATGGTGTCAACTTTTTCCAGAGCGGGGGTATTGCAGCCTTACCAGTCATTAATGGGCTTAATGATGATCGTGTCCGGGTAACCCTTGATGGCGCCTCTGCTACGGCCGCCTGTGCGAATCACATGAACCCTGTGTTGTCCTATGTGGACTTCGGTGCTATCACGGATATCAACGTCATTGCCGGCATAACCCCTGTCAGCGTTGGCGGTGACAGTATCGCCGGCACGATTTCCCTACAGACCGAACAATTCCGATTTACTGAAGGGCAAAGCACTTCGGATTTCTATGGCAGGGCGGGCTTTGATTATTTCAGTAATGGTAATCGGCAACGAACCAGTGTGCAGATGGGTCTTAGCCAGAGAAACTTCAGCCTGCAATACAATGGCTTCACAGAGCAGTCAGACAGTTACGAAGACGGCAATGGCAACAAAGTCCTGGATACCCTGTACCGGGCAGAGAGTCACAGTCTTACAGCCTCTTTCCGCGACGACGATCAGCAGTTGTCTGTCAAAATGGCCCACCAGAACGTCCCATACCAGGGATTTCCCAATCAATACATGGATATGGTGGCCAATGACAGCAACAGCATAAACATTAATCATCATCGAGAATTTGGTTGGGGCAAGTTGCACAGCCAGGCGGCCTGGCAGCAGGTTGATCATGAAATGGGATTTTTTACAGCCGAGAAGCCGGGCATCATGCCCATGATCACTGAAGGCATGGATGCCAATTACAGCATCAAGGCTGAAATCCCCCTGGCAAACGATCATGTGTTCACGCTTGGCCAGGAATACTTTCTCTTTACGCTTGATGATTACTGGCCGGCAGTTCCAGGCAACATGATGATGGGGCCTGATTATTATGTGAACATCAATGATGGCCGACGCTCAAGGTTGGCTCTGTTCGGCGAATCGGATTACGAGTTTAACCAGCAATGGGCGCTACTCTCCGGTATTCGGGTAGAGCAGGTCAAAACCAGCGCCGGCGAGGTACAGCCCTATAACAGCATGACCATGGATAGTGGTATGGGTATGGGGGGAGGCATGACCATGTCCAACCCGGATGCCCCTGCAGCCATGGCATTCAATGCAAGTGACCGTGATAAAAGCGATACCAATGTCGACCTGAGTCTCATGTTGTCCTATGCAGGCGGTGACAGTTTCGCCGCTGAATTTGGTTATGCCAGGAAAAACCGCTCTCCCAGCCTGTATGAACGTTACTCCTGGGGCAGGGGCAGGATGGCCATGACCATGATTGGCTGGTACGGCGATGCCAATGGTTATGTCGGGGATAGTGATCTCAAGCCTGAAACGGCCCACACCCTGGGCGCAAAACTGAGCTGGGCAGACCCGGTCAACGCCAGTTGGCATGTTGATCTGTCACCCTATTACACACGGGTAGAAAATTTTATTGATGCTGAAGTGACCGGCACCTTCCATCCCCGCATGCAGATGCAGGTCACCCGCAACCTGTTAAAGTTCACCAATCTTGACGCCACGCTTTATGGCGTGCGCCTGGATGCTCACAAGCATCTGGGAAACCTGGGTAATACCGGCATCTGGGATGTTTCTGCAAGCCTGAACCTGCAGCGGGGGCAACGTAATAATGACAAGTCCGACCTTTACCAGATCATGCCTCTGCAATTTTCGCTGGCACTGGAACACCGGCTCGGTGAGTTCAGCCAGCGCTTGAGTGTTGACTTCACTGATGAAAAAACGCGCGTGGACAATCGGCGACTTGAACCCGTTACCGACAGTTTTACCCTGTTGAACTGGCAAGCCCAGTACCAATGGTCAGCGCTGACATTCTCGCTGCAGGTGAGTAACGTTCTGGATGAGTATTACGACTTGCCACTGGGTGGTGTGAGTTATGCGCAATGGCTGGCAGGTGGTATGCAGGGCCAGTACGAGGCACTGGCAGGACAGGGTCGTTCAACGAATCTGGGATTGCAATACCGTTTCTGAAGCCTGTCCTGACTGTTTCAGGCAACCTGGTTCAGTAGCCAGGCCACCAGAAGGACCTGGGGTACCGTCAGCAAGGGTAGAAACAGGGCAAGTTTCAAGCTGCCGGTAGTTTCCTTGAGCACCATGATTTCAGTGTAATCCGTGGACACACCGGTCATCAGGAAAGCAAAACCGTTGCCCGGTGCATTGGCCCGGGTCAGCAGGTCTGCGGCGATAGGAGTGGAACCCTCGGAGCAGACTTCCATGATGGTAGCGATCAGGACTGTCAGGCCAAGTCCCGCGAGTGTCGGCCCGAAATAAGTACCAAAAGTTTCCGGAGAGAAAAAAGCCCGGACCAGGCCGGCAAGCACGATACCAAAAAATATCCAGCGCAAAACCATGCGCGACTCTTTCAAACCGTCCCTGAACATGCCGTAGAACAGTGAGACGTTCCAGGATGTGTTGGCCAGTTGTTTTTTCGCTTCAGTCCAGAAACGGAAGTCATCCGGCAGATCGGTCTTGTTGGTGTTTTCGGGCAGGATGTTGCTACTGACAAGCAGGTCAAACAGGAAGCCAGCCAGCAGTGCAATTACCATTGAGAGAAGGATGAAGGCAAGTGTCCATGGCAGTCCTATCAGCGCAATCAGTATCAGTGTCAGTGAAAAGGAATTCCAGGGGCTGGCGACGAGAAATGCCACCACCTGGCCAATGCTGGCCCCGCGCTCGTACAGTTTGGCGCCGACCATGAGGATGCCATGGCTGCACAGGTCCAGGAGCAGGCCTGCAGCTGTTGCCCTGAACAGCCCGCCAAATCCGCCTTTTGCTCCCAGCACCGACATGACAAATTCTCGCGGAATACGGGTGAGCACTGACAGCATGATGATGCCAAGGGTCACACCCCACCACATGGTATTGACGAGGTCGAAAATGGCGCGGGTCAGGTTTTCATACCAGGCGGGCATGATGGTCGCCTGTGGAAACATCCATTGGTGCAGGTAAAGGAGGGTAATGGCCACCAGTGAGCCCCAGAGCAGAAAATCCGGTTTACCTTTTGGTGGGTGACAACAATGTTCGCTCATAATCTCTTCCTCAGTACCAGAGTCTTATGCCCATCACCAAGGAGGCTTCACTGTTCTCTTTTCCTGCTGCCTGCAACATCTCTGCGGTATCGCCAAAGGACTTTTCCCAGGCTATTCCCAGGTAAGGGGCAATTTCGCGTTTGAATTCATAGCGCAGGCGCAGGCCCAGGTGTGCCTTGTGCAAGCCCTGGCCGATACCGGCTTGCATGTCATCGTTGAAGGCGTAGTTGAGTTCCATACGCGGCTGCAGGATCAGGCGCTGGGTGAAGCGCATTTCGTATTCAGCTTCCAGGCGTGCACTGATATCACCGTCTTCGCTAATGAAGGCAGCAGAGTCCATTTCAAACCAGTAGGGGGCCAGGCCCATCAGGCCGATGACTGCGTAATCCCTGTCCGTGTCTTCAAAATCATGGCGCCAACCGGCCTGAAAATCCCAGAATGGTGAAATGGCATGGCTCCACAGGGCCTGGAACTCAAACTCTTCAGTCTGGCTTTCCTCGTTATCGTAATGCCCCTCGGTTTTGAGCCACAGCTTGTTGAGGTCATAACCAACCCATCCCTGGGCCTCCCAGACCAGGTTCTTGTCGCCATCATGCACCTGGTTTTCCAGGCGTTCACCGATGACCAGATAATTCAGGCTGTCGCCATGACTTTGCTTCAGGACATCGCGGGCGGCTGCCATGGCGGCAGGATCATAGAAGTCCTCAGCCTGTTGGCCATATGCATAAACAGTCGTGACCAGGCAGCTGAACAGGAACATAAGCCTCATGACATGTCCTCCTGCACAGAGACCACGCGCATCATGCCAGCATGCATGTGGTAAAGCAGATGGCAATGGAACGCCCATTGACCCGGTGCATCAGCCGTGATGTCAACGCTCAATTTTCGCCGGGTTTGACTACGATAGTGTGCTTGCGGGGTTTGTGGTCTTCACGGCCCATCCCGGTAGCTTTGTCTATCACAACATCAAAAAACATTCCGTGTATATGGATGGGATGGGGCATCATGGTGTCATTAACCAGGGTCAGTCGCAGTCGCTCACCCTGGTGAAAAAGGATCGGGTCTTTCACCTCGGAAAACTTGATGCCGTCAAAGGACCACATGTAGCGTTCCATGTTGCTGGTCAGGTGCAGCTCCATTTCACGTTCCGGTGCCCGGGTATCAGGGTTGGCTTCCAGGCTTTCCAGGTCCGTGTAGACAAGAACCCGGTGTGGCACGTTTTCCAGTCCCAGGGGGCGTTCGTGTAGACGATTGGCCGGATTCATGGCAACGTTCATGACCACGGGTCCCCGGGGGTGGTCATGGGTCTGCATGGCCATCCGGCTCATCGACATTGCTTCATGATTCATGCCGGCATGATCCATATCCTCGTTATTCTTGATGCTGTGGTCCATTGCACTAGAGGCCATGTCTTCATGGGTCATCATGCCTTCTTCCATGGCCATGCCGGACATGCCCATGTCTTTCATGGTCAGGGTGGGGCGCTCTCGCAGGGGAGGAATATCGGCACGCATGCCTGCCCTGGGCGCCAGGGTGGCTGCACCGTACCCATAGCGATCGTTGGATTCGCACATGATGGTAAAGGCGCGGTCTTCAGTAGGGGTCACTATCACATCAAAGGTTTCCGCTGTACCGATCTGGAATTCGTCAGTCTCCACCGGTTTGACATTGAGGCCGTCTGCCTGGACCACGGTCATTGGCAATCCGGGAATGCGCACATTGAAAATGGACATGGCCGAGGCATTGATAAAACGCAGTCTTACTCGTTCACCGGGACGAAACAGTGCTGTCCAGTTTTCTACCGGGCTGTGACCATTGACGAGATACGTGTAGGTGGATGCGGTGACATCGGCCAGATCGGTGGGATTCATGCGCATGTCACCCCACATCAGGCGATTGGCCAGTGCGGCGTCCAGGCCCTGTTCCTCAACATCGGCAAAAAATTCGCCGATGGTACGCTGTTGAAAATTGTAGTTTTCA
>Ga0181559_10002427_pt1 | contig 18405 bp, 9 predicted proteins | sample 011ome_21_FD_133752 | JGI IMG/M metagenome (GOLD analysis project Ga0181559, IMG submission 133752) | Coastal salt marsh microbial communities from the Groves Creek Marsh, Skidaway Island, Georgia - 011508AT metaG (megahit assembly) | ecosystem: Environmental > Aquatic > Marine > Intertidal zone...
CGATGAGTTGACGTTATCGTCGCGACGATCGATGATCGGACGTAGTCGTAGTTCGCCGCCCGCGCGCCCCCGCCCCTCCGCACTCTCGTCCGTCCATCCCGCTGACCATCGATCGTTCCCCTTCTCCTCCTCGCATCATCGCATCAGGAGCCTCAAGTCCTCCAAGTTCCACGGCGCCAAGGTGACCTCCCGCGCGCGCGTCGCCGCCGCCGCCGTCGACGTCGAGACGCGCGCGGCTGGCAAGCCGCTCCCCGACGGCCGCAAGCTCCGCGTCGCCGTCATCGGCGGCGGACCCGCGGGCGCGTGCGCCGCGGAGACGCTCGCCAAGGGTGGCTGCGAGACGTTCCTCATCGAGCGGAAGATGGACAACTGCAAGCCGTGCGGCGGCGCGATCCCGCTCTGCATGGTTGGCGAGTTTGACCTTCCCGAGGAGATCATCGACCGCAAGGTGACGAAGATGAAGATGATCTCGCCGTCCAACCGCGCGGTGGACGTCGGGCAGACGCTCAACGACAAGGAATACATCGGCATGTGCCGCCGCGAGGTCATGGACGACTTCCTCCGCAAGCGCGCGAAGTCGCTCGGGACTAATCTCGTGAACGGCCTCTTCATGAAGCTCGAGGACCCGGGCCAGGGCAACGGCGCCATCACGATTCACTACAACGACTACGAAGCCGACTCCAAGGTTGGCGAGCCGAAGACGATGGAGGTGGACTGCATCATCGGCGCGGACGGCGCTAACTCCCGCGTCGCGAAGAACATCGACGCGGGCGAGTACGACTACGCGATCGCGTTCCAGGAGCGCATCAAGATCCCGGACGAGAAGATGGAGTACTACAAGGATCTCGCGGAGATGTACGTCGGCGACGACGTCTCGCCGGATTTCTACGGCTGGGTGTTCCCGAAGTACGACCACGTCGCCGTCGGCACGGGCACGGTCGTGAACAAGACCGCGATCAAGACGTACCAGGCGGCGATGCGCAAGCGCGCGGAGGAGAAGTGCGCGGGCGGTAAGATTATCCGCGTCGAGGCGCACCCGATTCCGGAGCACCCGCGCCCGAGGCGCGTGCAAGGCCGCGTCACGCTCGTCGGCGACGCCGCCGGCTACGTCACGAAGTGCTCCGGCGAGGGGATCTACTTCGCCGCGAAGTCCGGACGCATGGCCGCCGAGGCTGTCGTCGAGCGCTCCGAGAACGGCACGAAGGAGGTTGACGAGTCCGACCTCCGTCTGTACCTCGACAAGTGGGACCGCAAGTACTGGGCGACGTACAAGGTGCTCGACATTCTCCAAAAGGTTTTCTACCGCTCCAACCCCGCGCGCGAGGCGTTTGTGGAGATGTGCGCGGACGAGTACGTGCAGAAGATGACGTTCGACTCCTACCTGTACCAGACGGTCGTCCCGGGCAACCCGCTCGACGATATGAAGCTCCTCGGGAACACGGTCGCGTCCATCGTGCGCGCCAACGCGCTTCGCGCCGCCGGCAAGTCCCAGGTGAACGTGTAAACGACGCGAGCGTTCGTTTCGCGGCGCCGCGCCGCGTCTCGCGGGGGTTCTAGGCGTGTGAGCGAAAGATGCAGGCGGTACGATCGATTTTTTGCGAGGAGCGACGGAAGGGAAGACGTCCGTCGCGGTTTTGAGGGTGCGCGCGCGCGCGATGCGAGCGGCGCGCGGGTGAGTGGTGGATGGGCGCGCGCGGGGCGGGGCGTCCCGCGCGACGCACGCGCTATGTGATGTGTCGATTCCAATGTTAGCCTTCGTTGGAATATAAACCTACCAGTTTTTTGTCGCCTACCTGCGCTTGTTGCTCGCCTCGAGCGCGCGCAGGAACTGCGCGCACGTCACCGGCGGCGGTCGCCACGACCCGTCGTCCATCTCCGTCGCCGCCTCCACGTCCGTCTCGCCCTCCGTCTCCCCCTCCTCCTTTTCCGCCTCGTTCGCCGCGTTCGCCGCGTTCGCCGCGTTCGCCGCTCGCCTCGCGGGGGGCGGCCGAGCGACGAACTCCTTCCCCCCTCCCGCGCCCTCGCGCGTGACCGCGCGGAGGCCGTGATACTCGCACAGCCCGTGCGCGAGCAGCCGCGCGAACGCGTCGTCGAGCGGAAGCACGAGCTCGGGGACGTCCGCGTCCGACGATAGATCCGAGCCGCGTCCCCCGAAATCCGCGGCGAAATCCACCGCGAAATCCACCAGCGCCGCCTCCAACCGCTCGAGCTGCTCCGGGTGCCTTCGCGACGCCCGTCGCAGCGCCGCGCGACATCGCGACGACGTGCGACTCCACGCCGCGCCGCGAGCTCTCGACCCGCGGTGCCGCTCTCGCCTCCGCGCGGCGTCGTCGTCCGAGAGACGCGAGAGAAACGCCGCCTCTTTGTCCATGTCGACGCGGCGGAACCCGAGCCACTCCCCTCGCGCTTGCGCGTCGAGCATCGCCTCGAACGGGCTCGGCTTCGACGGCGCGCCGAACGGCGGCGGCATGAACTGCGCGGCCATCTCCGCGACGGTCATGTTTCCGCCCAGCTCTTTGAGCAGCCGATCGTTCGCCCAGCGGCGGCGGCGGCGTTGCCCGAGCCTCGCGACGTCCGCGAGTTCTTCTCTCAGCGCCGCGTCCTCTCTCGCGGTGGACGCGCGGCCGCTCGCCATGGCTCGGTGGAGAAGCGACGCGCCGTCGCCGCCGCTCGACGCGGGCGCGGATCGCGACAGCGACAGCGTCGCGAGGGAGGAGGACGCGCCGGTCGCGTCGTCGTCGTCGGCGTCGTCGTCGTCGTCTTGTTCGTTCGCCGCGTCGTTGGTTCGAACTTGCCTCGACCCCTTCCCCGCGCGGCGTCGTGGCCGCGCGGTTGGGGCGTTGTCGTACTTCGCCGCCGCGCCGCCGCCGCCCGCGCGCCTCGGCGCGAGGATGCTCATGATGCGATCGAACTTGCTCAACGTCGAGTGCACGTCCTGCCGCGGCGGCGCGCGCGCGGAGCTCTCGTGATGGAATTGCTCGTTCGAGAGGTGGCAGTGCGGGCACAGCTGCGCGCTCGTCGCGCGCGCGCCCGCGCCGCGCCATCGCGCGCGCGACGTCACGAGCACGAGCGGGAGTCTTCTCTCGCGCGAGGTGCCCTTCCCGGCGACGTACGAGTACGTCGTCGTGGACCCGGCGTCGTCGCCGTCGCCGTCGCCGTCGTCGTCGTCGCCGTCGTCGCCGTCGCCGTCGTCGTCGTCGTCGACGCGGGACGAGCGAGATTCATCCAGCGCGTACCACCGTCGCGCGGACACGCACGGGCACAGCGCGCACGCGCCGGGGATCATCGCGCGGGTCGCGGGCGCCGCCGCGACGGGAGGAGGGTCGTCCGCGAAGCTCACCGCGGCCATGGCTGACGGCGGCGAGGCGAGGCTCGCGCGCGCGTCTTCTCGCGGACGGAGATGGGATAATCCAGGTTTTGAGTTCAGGTGCGTTCTATATAAAAGTTTTTCACCCATCGCTCGGTTTCAACACTTGATCGCGTCCCCTTTCATTTGACCGGTGAACTTTTTTTGTATAGAACTCATCAGCTACCCCCCTCGCACCCCCGCGACCTTCCCCGCCTCGTCCCACAGCTCGCTCGCTATCGCGGCGTCGTACGACATCGCGCTCGACGGCACCTCCCGCGTCGCGCTCGCGACCCTCCCGCCGCTGAGTCGCCGAAGCGGGTAATCCAACAGACTGCACGCCAACGCGCCCGCGCCCCACAGGCCAAACTTTACCGACCACGCCGCCCTCGCGAGCGCGCTGGCGACTCCGGGGCCGTCCTCGGCCGGGGATCCGCCGGGGGCGAGCGCGGAGATGAACGACGACGCGAACAAACCTCGCGCGTAGAACCGCGTCCGAGCGTCGTCGTCGTCGTCGGCGTCGGCGGCGGCGTCGTGTGCGGCGGCGTCCGTCTTTCGGTTTCGGTTTCCATTTCGGCGTCGGTCTCGGTCTCGGTCTCCGTTCGCCTCCTTCTCGCCGCTGCCGCCGCCCGCCGCGCCGGTCCGCGCGAACGGCGCGAGCGACGCTATAACCACCGCCACCGCGCCGTCCTCCGGCGGCGCGTACGCGAAGCTCAAGATCGCCTTCATCGGCCGCGCGCTGAAGAACGCGTCGTTGTTCCACAGGCTCGAATACACCGCGCCGGGGTCCACCGCGGAGGACGCGACGCCGCGCTTCCCCCACCGGCGCGCGATCTCGTACGCGAACATCACGTTCGCGAGCTTCGTCGCGGCGTACGAGCCGACGTCCCAGTCCCTCAAGAACTTCGGGACGGACGCGACGGACGCGTAACGGTGCGTCACCGAGGAGACGTGGACGACGTTGGCGCCGGCGCCGGCCCCGCCTTTCTCGCGGCCCTCCGCGGCCGCGGCGAGGATCGGCGCCTCGAGCGCTCGCGTCAGCGCCGCGGGGCCCAAGAAGTTGATCTGCGCGATCACGCCTACGCCGCTCTTCGTGAACGCGCGTTTGAGGAAGTTCGTCCCCGCGTTGTTCACGAGCAGGTGGAGCCTCGGGTGCTCGCTCGTGAACTCGCGCGCGAACGATCGCACGCTGTCGTCGCTCGCGAGGTCTAACCGCGGCCCGACGACGACCAAGTCATCGCTCGCGACGCCCGTCTCCGCGCGTATCGCGGTCGCGACTTTCTCCGCCGCGGCGACGTCGCGGCAGCCGAGGACGACGCGCGCGCCGCGTCGCGCGAGCGCCGTCGCGGTCGCGCGTCCCAGCCCCGACGTCGCGCCCGTCACGAGCGCGGTCTTCCCGGTCAGGTCCGCGCTCGAGACGACGCGCTCGTCCACGGCGCGGACGCGGACGGACGACGGGCGGCGCGTTTCGGCGGCGGCGTTTGGACGCGGGTTCGTCATCGCGCGCGGCGCGCGACGACGTTGTGAGAGGCGGCGGACCCGTCGCGGACGTAGCTAGACAATCACGATGACGACGACTGGACGCTCGTTCAGTTTTCGTTCACTCCGATGGCGCGCGCGCTCGCGGCGACCGCGGTGCGGAGCGCCGCCGCGCGCGTCCTCTCGTCGCGCCATCGCGCGCGTCGCGCGACCGCCGCGCGCGTCGTCGTCGCACGCGCGTCGTCGTCGTCGTCGTCGCAAACCGACGACTTCGCGGTCGAGCACCAGCGCCGGTACCTCGCGTCTCAGCTCGCGAGCCTCGCGCGGAGCGATCCCTCCAGCGCATCGATCCCGGAAGCGATCGCCGCGCTGGAGCGCGCTCGCGCGCCCGTGGACCTCGCCGCGTTCGACGGCGCGTGGGAGGTGGCGTGGAGCGAGGGCACGATGGCGTGGCGCGCGCTCGTCGCGAGCGCGGTGCAAGCCATCGCGGGTCGATGCCGCGCGGGTCAGGCGTTCACGCTTCCGTCGTCAGATTCGTCGTCGTCGTCCGCGCCCGGTGAGGCGCTCAACTTCGCGGAGCTGTTCGACGGCGCGGTCGTCATCACCGCGCGCGGGGTGTTTCGACCCAAGCCGCCGTTCGCGGACGCGACGCGATGCGACGCGATCCGCGCGGACGCGCGCTACCCGATCGCGTTCGACGTGCAGATCGACGGCGGGGACGCGCGCGTCGCGGGGAAACGGTTCGACCTGCCCATCTGCGGCCCGGGCGAGTTCGAGGTTCTGTACGGCGACGAATGCGTGCGCGTGTTTCGGTCCTCGGGGGGGGTCGCGGTGCAAGTCCCGAGCGACTGGACGCCGCCGAGAGACGCGGAGGAGGAGGAGGAGGAGGAGGAGGAGGGGGACTCGTAGGTAGACGCGTGCGAACGCATCGTTGCGTTATTAGTTTATAACCTTACTGTTGTAGTCTACCTACGCGGCGTCGCCGTCGTTACTAAAGTGCACGTCCGTGTGGCTCACGCCCGACGCGCCGCTCGCGTTTCTGCTGTGCCGCACGAACGCGTTCGCGCCGAAGTTCCGGTTCGCCCCAAACTGCGACCCGGGCGTGGACGGTCGCGAGAACCCGACGGAAGATGACCCGCCCGGCGTGGACGGTCGCGACTGCTGCTGCGGCGGCGGCGGCGGCGGCGGCGTCGACCGCGCCGCCGCCGCCGCCGTCTCGCCGAACGGCCGGCCCAACCGCGGCTGCCGTCGCGTCGGCGACCGCCCCCGGATCGGCGACCCGCGGTTCGAGCCCGCGTTCGAGCCGCCCGCGGCCGCGATCGCCGCGGAAGCGCGCGCCGGCGACGACGGGACCGGGGCCGGGGCCGGGACCGGGACGGACGCCGAGGGGATCACGTCCGCGCCCGCGCGCTCCCGGCTCGCGGCGCCGCGTCGAACTTCGTCGAACAAGACGTCGTCGCTCGCGTCGTGCTCGCTGAACGCGTACTCCCACGCGCTGCCTTCCTCGCCGTACCCTAACCGCGCGTACGCCGTCGCCTGGACGTCGTTCTTCAGGCTCCAACCGAGGTCGACGATGCAGCGGGTGATGACGCACAGCGGGAAGAACAAGACGAGCCACCAGGAGATTTCGCCCGCGTCGTTCCACATCTTCGCGAAGAGCAGCATGAAGGACAACGCGACGGAACACACCGTGAGCGCGTTCACGACGAACCTCGAGCCGTCCGCCATGTTCAGCGGCGTCGTGGACACGACGCGGTATAAAAACACCGTCATGGACGGTAACATGGGCAGCAACATCACCGACGACGAGTCTTGTAACGAGCCGTAGAGCCAGCAGAGGAGGAGCACGACGAAGAACCAGGTGCCGACCAGGAACAGGAGGTACTCCCACCACAGGACGGCGACGACCCTGGGCGCCACGAGCGCGATCGCGAGCTTCCCCGCGTGTTTCGCCATCGGCGCGTGCGGCTGCCCGAAGTGAATATCGCGCGGGGTCCCGTACGTCGTCCAGTCGCAGCTCCTGTGCGCTTCTTGCACGAGGAGCGCGAGGACGGAGAGATCGTCGCCGACGGAATCCGGAAGACCGCCGCCGCCGCCGCCGCCGCCGCCGCCCCCGCCTCCAGGGTTCATCGACGGTGACTTCTTGATCGCCGCCGCCGCCGCCGCCGCCGCCGGCGGCGGCGCCATCGGCGCGAGCGCCTTCTTCTCCGCCGCTTCCTTCTCGCTCGCGACGACGCGCAGTTCGCTCTCGAGCCTCGCGTTGCTCTGCTTCAACGCCTCGATCTGCACGAACAGCGCGACGGTCTTCTCGTCGTCTCTCTCGCTCGCGTCGTCTTCGCCTTCGCGTTCATCTTCGCGTTTAGGGTCCGCCTCCGCCTTCTCCGACCGCGTCTCCGGCGAAGACACTGGTCCCCATACGACCCCGTCGGCGTGGTGAACGCCGTTCCTTAAGGTCTTCGTCGGCGGCGACGGCAGCGGCTCGCGCGCCGCCTCCATCAGCTCGAGCTGCTTCTTCAGCGCCGCGTACTCCACGTAAGTAACGTGGTCCGCCGAAACCGCCGGGTTCGCCTCGACGACGGCGAGCTTCGTCTTCGTCCTCGCGAGCTCGTCCTTCGTCTCCGCGAGCTCCGCCTCGAGCGCCGCGTTCCGCGACTTGAGCGACTCCACATCCTCCGCGGCGGCGAGCTGCTCCGCCTCGAGCGCGGCGACGCGCTTCTTGAGCTTCGGGACCTCGCCGAAGACGTTCGCGGCGGCGACGGCGGCGGCGGGGATCCGCGTCCGCGCCTCCTCCGCCTCCTTCGCCGCCGCGTCCGCCGCGTTCTTCGCCGCCTCCGCCTCCGCGATCGCGCGCTCGCGCTCCGCCGCGGCCGCGCGCTCTCTCTCGAGCGCGGCGTCGAGCTCTTCTCTCGATTTGGACGCCCTCGCCTCCGCGCTCGCCGCCGCCGCCGTCAGGGATTCCACCTCTTCCCTGAGCGCGCGCGTCTCCCTTCGCGTCGCCGCCGCGGCTTCCTCCTCGCCGCTCTCGAGCGCGACCCGCCTCGCCTTCTCCTTCTCGAGCTTCTCGCTCGCCGCCTCGAGCTCTTCTCGCAGCTTGCGGATCTCCTTCGCCTTGTCCAGCTCCGCGCTGTCGGTGACGAAACGCACGCGGTCCTTCAGGCGTTCGATCTCCCCCTCCGCGCCGTCCGCCAACCCGACGATCTTCTCGTTCAGACGTTTCACCTCGCCGTTCGCCTCGTCGAGAAGCTCCGAGAGCCGCCTCGCTTCCGCCTCGCTGAGGTCGATGACGTGGCGCAGCTTCGCGTCGTTCACGTCCGACAGCCGCGCCTGCTCCGCGTCGTGCAGCTCCACGAGGCGCTTCGTCTCCGCGTCGTGCAGCTTCACGAGCCTGATGAGAGTCGTTCCAACAGTACGAAAAGAGTACGTTCGTCGGTCAGTTGAAACGACACGCGATCGAGTGTTGAAACCGAGCGACGGGTGAGAAACAAACGTTCGCACAAACGAACGCGCCTGCGAACCTCCGCCTCCAGCCGTTGCACCTTCCCCGGGAGCTCGCCGCTCGCGACGCCCGCGGCGGCAGCCTCGCTCCGCGCGTCGATGAGCTCCCGTCGCGTCGCGTCGAGCTGCTCCGAGAGCCGCCTCCCGCGCTCGTCCGCGGCGCCGAAGTCCCCCGCGGCGAGGTCGAGCTCCTCCGCGAGCCGAGCCGCCTCTCTCTTCGGGTCGTTCCATACAAAGCGATGTCGGGGTGGAGTTCAAAGGCGTCAGTTGGCGTTGAAAGGCAACGCGGGCGGGGATTGAAAACGAGGGATGGGCGGAGAGAGAGGACGGCAAAAGTCCTTAAGGAACGGCGTTCACCACGCCGACGGGGTCGTATGGGGACCAGTGTATAGAACGCGCCTTCGCCTCCTCCGTCGCCTTCAACGCCCTCTGCAGCTCCTCGTCCTTCATCGCGGCCGCGACGGAGTCCTTGTCGCGCGTCAGCAGGTCGTGCCGCAACGTCGCGAGCTCTTCGTCCAGCCCGAGGCGCTTCGCGCGCTCTTCGCGGTACTGATCCTCCCTCGACTTGAGCCGCGTCTCCGCCTCCTCCACGCTCGACTCAAGGTCGCCGATTTTTCGCTCCGCCGCGGCGAGCGATCGCCGCGCGCTCGCGTACGCGTTCCCGTGCTCCGTCCCCAACAGCATGAGCTCCCGCCGGTGCCTGTCCTCCGCGTGCGCGACCGCGGCGCGCAGCGCGTCCGCCTCGACTCTCGCGTGGTCGCTCCTTCCCGCGTGGTCGCGAGTCGCCTCGTACAACGCGCGGAATTTATTCGCCTCCGCCGCCGCCGCCGCCGCCGACGCGTTCGCCTTCGCGCGCTCGTCCTTCAACTCCTCGATCTCCTCCAGGAGTCTGAGCTGTTCCGTCCGCGCCTGTGAATGCGCGCGCTCGATCCCCGCGCGCGCCGCGCGCGTCTCCTCTCTCGCGCGGTGGACTTCCTCGTACGCGGCGCGGTCAAAAGCTCCGTCGTCGTTCGCCGCGTCCGCGTTCGCCGCATTCGCCGCCGCGAGCGCGAGCGAAGGCGAAGGCTCGACGCCGCCGGTCTTGGTCTTGTCGTGCTCCGCCTCTCTCTTCTTCCGCGCCGCCTCTCGCGTCAGCGCGCGCTTGACGTCCTCCATCGCGTCAGCGACCGCCGCGGCGAGCGGCTCCAGGTCGGCTCTCAGACGCGTCGTCGCCGCCTTCTCCGCGTTTACGCGCTCGGTGAACGCCTCGCTCGCGCTCGACAGCGCCTTCGCGGCCTCGATCTCCTCGCCCTGGCGCTGCTGCAAGACGAGCGACGCGAGGCGCAACTCCTCGAGCGCGTCCGTGCAGTTCTTGTCCGCGCTCTTCGACGGCGTGGGGTACCACTTGCGATGCCCCGCGAGCCTGACGCCCGCGCGCTTGATGTACGCGTCCGCGTCTTGGTAGGAGATCAGGTCGTTCTCCTCCTTGACGTTCCACCATTTCGTCTCCAGCGAGACGCGCTGCCTGTGGCTGCGCTCGATGTCCGCGTCGGAGGACGTCGCCCTGCGGACGAGGTCGCGCAGCGACGCGAGCTGCTCCTGCACGAGCGCGGCCTTGTCCTCGAGGTCCGCGTGATGCGACGACTCGTCGTCGAAGAGATCGCGCCGACGACGACGCGTCGACGGGACGTCGCCGCGGTCCCCGAGTGGGGGGGGGACCGGCGCGAGCCCGTACGGGTCGTACGGGTCGTTCACGCCCATCGCGTTCGCGAGCGGTGTCCGCGCGAGCGACGCCCGTCGCGGCAAGCTGTGCGCGTCCGTCGGTACGTTCGAAGACTTCGTTGTTATGTCACCAACGGCCAGACGACACTTGAAAAGTGCTTTTTTCGGGTAGTACGGAATGCGTACGTTTCCTTACCACGACTCCATACGGAAAGCGCATTCACCTGGCATTCACGCCTGTGATTGGTCGGTAGACTTTCCAGGTGTTATTCCGACGCGCCTCTCGTTCATATTTTTTCACGCGGCGCGGATCGTTTTTTTCCCCTTTCGAGATCGCCCTTGCAATCGGCGCGCGATCACTTCGCTTCCGCGCGTGAACGCTGATCAGAACCCCTCGGGAGCTTATCAACCCCCGTCACTCGCAATGGGCGCCGAATCCGCGCCGATCGTCCAGCAGCCGACGTTCAAGTTCTCCGATGCGGAGAAGAAGAAAATACGATCGGTGTTCGACAAGTGCGACGCGGACAAAAACGGCGTCGTGTCCCTCGAGGAGCTCATGAACGCGGTGACCGGGAGCTCGTCCATCGCGGAGACGCTCGGCATCCCCCCGGACGTCGCCAAGGGCACCGACAACGGCCTCAAGGATCTCTTCCTCTCCCTCGACGTCGACGGGTCCGCGGGCCTCGACCCGGACGAGTTCGCGCAATTTTTCGCGGAGCGCCAAGAGATCTTGATGTTCCTTCCCGAGGACGGCGACGAAGCGCGCAACGACCTCGTCCAGGAGCAGTGGAAGAAGGCGTTCTTCTTCCCGAACAAAGATAAGTTCGCATCGATCCTCGCCGGGATCATGCACCCGCCCGCGATGGACGCGTGCGTCGAGGGCCTCGACGACCAGTGCAAGCTCCCGCCGCAGCTCAAGCCCTTCGGCTACTACGCGTACACCGTCGGGCTTCCGATCGAGAGGTTCGAAGAGGCTGGCAAAGAGCTCAGAGCGCTCGTGAAGCAGCTCGTCGTCGAGAAGGGCGGCGCGTACGACGACGCGAGCGAGGCGGCGTGGACCTCCGTGTGGAGCCTGTTCGTGGGCATCATGAAGCGCGGCTACCGCGACGCGCAGGCGGATGCCAAGGTGGCCGCCGCGGCGAACGTCGAGGCGGCGAAGGCGGCGGAGAAGGCCAAGGCGGACGAGAAGGCCGCCGCGGAGGCTGCCGCGAAGGAGGCGAAGAATGCGGCGGACAAGGCGGGAACCGAGGAGGCCAAGGCTGCCGCGGAAGCCGCCGCGAAAGCCGCGGAGGCGAAAGCCGCGGAGGCGAAAGCCGCCGCGGAGGCCATCAAAGCCGCCGAGGAGGACAAAAAGAAGAAGGAGAAGGAGGCTGCCGCCGCGGAGAAGGAGAAGGCGGCGGAGGAAGCCGCGGCGAAGAAGCGTCGCGAAGAGCTGGCGAAGAAGAAGGAGGCGGAGAAAAAGGCGCGCGAGGCGGAGCTCGCCAAGATGTCCCCCGAGGACCGCGCCGCCGCGGAAGCCGCGGACAAAGCCGCGGAGGAGGCGAGAATCAAGGCGAAGCAGGAGAAGCTCGAGAGGAAGGCGTCGGAGCGGAAGCGGGCCGATGCCGGGTGCTGCGTCGTCATGTGAGCGTGTTTAATTTGACGCGCGTCGCGTCTATGTGAACGTCCGCGGCCACAGCGGACGTTCACGCCTACGTTTTTGAATTGTTGACCCACCCTGTACATACAGTGTGCGCGTGCGCGCGGCGTGAAGTAGACGATATGTTTAGTATTTGTTTTAATCATGTTGATACGCTACAGTAGTACAGCACGAACGCGCGCGAACGAACGCGGCGCGTCACCCCGTGAACGTCCCCACGGACGCGAGGAAGTCCGCGTAGTCTAACGTCTGGTCCCCGTGCGCGACGGCGTTTTTATCCTCGGGCACGAACAGCTTCGGCAGGCTCTCTTTCGAGTCCACGTGCTTCGCTCCCGCGACGTCCACGACGACCGCGCCGTGCTCCTCGAGCCACGTCACACACGCGGCTTCTTCGTCCTCGCTCGGCGGCGGCAGCGTCTCTCTCGGAACGACGGCGGCGGTCTCTTCCCCGTCGCGTTCGCCGCCGAGAGCGCCGCATCCGCTAGCCTTCGCGTCCATCTCCTCCTCCGCCCTGTCGCCGCTGAACCCGAGCACGTGCGCGAGGTGAGTCACCGGCACCGTGGGCTTGCACACCGTCGCCATCATCGTGACGTGTTTAAACCGCACCTCCTCGGTTCGGACGTCCATGAGCTCCTTTCCCAAGCCGAACTTTTTCGCGGCGACGCGCAGCCGGAACCAGTCGACGGCGTTGTCCTCCTTGAGCGCGCTTCTCACCGCGAGCGCGTGCGCGATCGCGGGATGCGAGCGCATCGCGCACGCGGTCGCGAGCACGGTGTTGATGTTCGACCCGGTCACGCCCGTCACGGCGCTGTACAGAACCCTGTACGCGAGGAATTCCATCTCCTCTCCCTCGACGCCTTCGCCGTAGAGCGTCTTGAGCACCGTCTGACACTGGTTGAACTCCCCCAGGTCGTCGTTCTGCAGCGCGACTCTCGCGTGGTGCTCGTACACCTCCGCGGTGAACGCGTTGCGGAGCCTCTGCACCGTGCAGTCCTGCCGCAGCGCCTTGAGCTGGTCCGTGAGGTAGTGGTACGATTCCCCTTTCGCGGCGGATTTCAGACGCGCGAGGGATTTTTCAAGCACCGGTTGCGGCCGCACCGTCGCCGGGTCGGGCGCGGACGTGAGACGGAAGTACGACTTCTCCAGCCTCTCGCACGTGCCCTTGATCGTGAGCGCGTCCCACGTCTGCTCTTTTTCCGTCGTCGTCTGGTTCTCCATCGTACCCGCGGTGGACAGCATCATGCTCTCCATGCGTTTTTTGCGCTCCGCGGCGGCGGCGGCGGCGGCGGCGCCGCCTCCCACCGTCGCGCCGTCGCCGAACCGTCCGCTCCGTTTCGCCCGTTTCGCCTTCTCCGCGTCCGTGAGCTCATCGCCGAGCTCTCCGAGGTCGCCCCCGACGCCGGCCGCGATCGGAGGCGCGTCGTCCTCGTCGAACCCCGCGAGTCTTTTCTTCTTCCCTTTCCCCGCCGCCGCGGCGGCTCTCTTCGCGGCTCTCTTCGACTGCTGCGGCGCCGCCTTCAACGGCGGGCCCGGCTCGTCGATCTCGTCCTCTCCCCCGGACAGCTCCCCGTACCCGTACCCCCCCGCGTGCTGCGCGACGACCGGCCGCGCCGCCGCCGCCTCCGCCGCGGGTCGGTACCCGAACCCGGGGACGTACGTCATCTCCGTCTCCGGTCCCCCCCCCGCGCCGCCGCCGCCTCCCTCTCCCGGCCTGGGCACCGTCGCGCGGTCCCAGTCGCGCGTCCACAGCGTGTTCGTGTTCGACGCGTCGTTTATCATGCGCTTCAGCTCGTCCTGGACGTGATCCTTCGCGGAGGGGTCCGCGCGGCACGCCGCGAAGCATCGCTCGACGAACGCCTTCAGCGCGGGCGGCCACTGCCTGTTTCCGCCCGAAGCCGCCGGCTGCTGCGGCGCCGGCGCCGGCGCGTGTCCCTGCGTCGACGCCATCGGCTGCGAGGACGCGGGTCGGAACCCCGGGAGCGTCGCGCGCGGCGCGATCCCGGGCGCCAGCGACGGGTTCGCTTGGATCCCCGGAGGTCTCGGGAGCTGATACGACGGCGTCGGATGCGGATGCGACGCCGGCGCGGGGATCTGGTGCTGGTACTGCGGCTGCGGCGCGGGGATCTGATGCTGGTACTGCGCGTGCTGCGCGTGCTGCTGCTGCTGCTGCTGCTGCGCGTAGTACGCCGCGTGCTGCTGCTGCTGCGCGGCGTAGTACGGATGCGCCGCCGCCGCCGCCGCCCCGGGCTGGGTCGGCGGCGTCTGGTACGCCGCATTCGCCCCGCCGACCGGCTGCTGCCCCGTCGCCGCGTAGTACTGCCTCCACGCCTCCGCGTTCGCCGCCTGCGCCGCGGCCTGATGCCGGTAGTACTCGTCCCACGCGCGTCGGTTCGCCTCCTGCGCGGCCGGGTCCGCGGGGATCATGCTGGGCGTGCCCCCGGCGCCCCGCGCGGTGTGTTCGCGGCCGGAAAGAATCGAGCCCTTTTGCGCAGCTCGGGCGCGGTCACAGGCGAGGGTTGAACAGACAGTCAGGTCACGTCGGCCTTTCGCGTGTCTACCTACCTACGTCGTCATCGTCATCATCTAAGACGTGCTAGCTAGCTATCAGTCGAAGTCCACGACGCCGGTTCCTCGTCGTCGTCGTCGTCGCCGTCGCCGTCGGACTCGTCGTCGTGCGACGCCTCCTCGTCCTCCTCCTCCGAGTCCGGGGTCGCGTCGGAATCCAAACACGAATCTAAATCCAAATCGTCGTCGGCGTCGTCGTCATCGGCGTCCGACTCCGCGGGTTTCCGCGGCCGGAACGGCACCGTCGCGGCGGCGCGGAAGAAATCCTTCGCGGGCGGCGGCGGTGCGCTCCCCTCCGTCGCCGCGATCTTCTTCTCCGCCTTCGCGCGAAGAGGCTCTCTCTTCTCGTCCCTCCCCCCGCCCCCGCCCCCGCCGCCGTCGCCGTCGTCGTCCGTCTCCCACCACGGTTTTTTTCTCGTCATCGGCACGCCGCCCTCCGCGGGCTCCGCCGCCGCCGCCGCCGTTCGCTTCGCTTCCGGACGTTTCAGCGCGACCTCCTTCTTCGGCCTCGCCTTCGTCGTCGCCGCCGCCAGCGGCGGCGGCGGCGCGTCGTCGTCGTCGTCGTCGTCGTCGTCGTCGTCGTCGTCGTCGTCGTCGTCGCCTAAGAACGCGGACAACATACGCAACTCGACGCTGTCGCCGGTTTTACGACGCTTCCCTCCGCCGTCGCCGTCGTCGTCGTCGTCGTCGCGGCCGAGGCCGAACTTGTTCTCCGCGGTCCCGCGCTCCGCCCGTTTCGCGGCCGCGGCGGAGTTGAAGAACTCCCTCGGCAGCCTCCCTCGCGGTCGATCCGCCGCCTCATCCTTCGCGCCGTCGTCGTCGTCGTCGTCGCTCGCTTCGCCCTCGATCACCTCCACCGCGCCGTCGTCGTCCTCGCGCTCTCGCCGCCGCGCCGCGGGCTTCGGCTTCCAGAACACCATCCCGGGGAGCTGGCACAGCCGCCGCGCGGTGTGATCGCTCGCGTCGTCCTCGAACGGCGTCCAGTCCGCGCGCGCGTCGGACTCGATCTCCTCGAAGGTCGTCTTCTTCTTCCCGCCCGCGCCGTAGGTCACCGCCACCTTGACGTTCCGCTCGCGGCCGTCGATCTCGAGCGCGTCGCCCTCGCGCAGCGGCCGCCGCGGCTCCGGCGCCGGAGCGTCTTCTCCTAAAGACGCGTCTTCGTTACGTTTCTTCGACTCGGGGGTCGCGCGCGCCACCGGCGGCGCCGCCGCGGGCGCGCCGAGCGCGCGCCGCACGAAATCGGGGAGGAACCCCGTCTGATCGCCGTACTCCTCGTCTGAGTACGCGGTGATGTCCTCCCACACCTCGTCCGCGATCTGCTTCTTCGCGCGCCGCGACTCCGCGAGCGCGGCGGCCGCGACCGCGTCGAGCGCGCCCTCGCGCTCGAGCCTGAGGCGCTCCTCGAACGCGGGCTTCGCGTGGTGCACCGCCATGACGCCACCCTTCCACTTGCATCCGTTGTACAGCGACACGCACCGGCCCAAGGACTTCTGGTTCGTGCGGAGCTCCACGAACGCGTACCCGCGGCACGGCGGAGTTTTTCGGGCGATCGCTCTGCTGCGCTTTCTTCCTTGAGAGACTCGCGGCGCGGATCCGTCGTCGTCGTCGTCGTCGTCGTCGCGACGGTAAAACGGCGAGTCGAACTTCTCGCGCATCACCGAGCACTCCACGACGGACCCGAACGGCGCGAACCTCGACCTGAGCTCGTCGTCCGTGAGTTCGCGCGGGAGGCCGCCGACGTGCAGCCGCGCGCGGACGCTGCCGTCCGGATCGGGCGGGAGGACCGCGGCCATCGCGGCGGCGCGCGTGGAACTCTGCGGCGGCGCGGCGGCGCGGCGGCGGCGCGAGGATTCGTCTGTACAAATTTTGCTTGACCGCCTTCGGACGTTTCCGAGACGACGCGACGTCGACGACGCCGTCCGTCATGCGTCAGAGCGGCGCGCGCGGGGAGGATGCTGCAGGCCGAGATCGAGCTCCAGGACCCGGCGGCGGCGCGTCCGTCGCCGGTGGACGACGGCGACGACGTCCTCCTGAAGCCGTCGTCCAGCGGCGCGCGCGACCGACGCGGCGCGCCGCTGTTCGACGACGACGCCGCCGACGCGCGTCATCGTCCCGGCGCGACGAATGACCCTCCGGCATCTCGCGGCGCGCTCGCGCGCCTCGCCGCCGCGCTCGCGGCGGAACCTCTCCTCGCGAAGACGCTCGCGGGCGTCGTCGTCGGCATCGTCCTGGGCGCGATCGTCCGCGCGACGGACCCGACCCCGCGCGCGATAGAGCTCGTCGGCTTCCCGGGCGAACTCTTCATGCGACTCCTGCGCGCGCTGGTGCTCCCACTCATCGTCGTCTCCATGGTGTGCGGCGTGTGCTCGCTCGCGAAGGGCTCGGAAGGGTCCGCGCGGCGCGTCGCGACGCGGCTCCTGGCCGCGTACGCCATCACGTCGCTCGTCGCGTGCGCGCTCGGGCTGCTCGTCGTGAGCGTCGCGCGCCCGGGCGACGGCGTGTCGTTCGACGCGAACGGATGCGCCGGCGCCGGCGCGACGAACGGCACCGTCGCCGGCGCCGCGACGTCGGACGACGACCACGCCGCGGACGCGCACAGGGGCGCGCTGGACGCGATACTCGGCACCGCGAGAGCGGCGGTGACCCCGAACGTCGTCGCCGCGGCCGCGGACGGCAACATCCTCGGCGTCATCGTCGCGTCGCTCGCGTTCGGGGCGTCGCTCGCCGCGGTGGGCGAAGACGTCGCGCGGCCCATCGTGGACGTCTTCTTCAGCATGAACGTCGTCGTGCAGACGATGATCGCGTGGGCGTTGACGTTGATGCCGGTTGGGGTGTTATCCCTCGTCGCCGGGAGAGTCGCGGCGACGTGCGACGCCGGCGCGGTGCTCGTCGCGCTGGGGAAATACGTCGCGACGGTGACGTTCGCGTTGGCGGCGCACGGCGGCGGCGTGTTGCCCGGGTTGTACGCGCTCGCGACGCGGGGGATGGGGGTTACGCGCGGCGGAGGCGAGAAGCGGCGGTGGGCGTCGCTGGACGGCGGCGAGGGAGGGGGTGGGGGTGTTACGGGCGACGGCGGCGGCGGGGAGGTGCACGGGGCTGTCGAGGTGTTACGGAGGAGCGCGCCCGCGCTCGGGTGCGCGTTCGCGATCGACTCGTCGTCCGCGACGCTGCCCGTCACGCTTCGATGCGCGAAGACGCTGGGGATACCGACCGACCTCGCGGAGTTCGCGCTCCCGCTCGGCGCGACGATCAACATGAACGGCACCGCGCTGTACGAGGCGCTGACGGTGATTTTCATCGCGCAGCTGCACGGGGTGAAGCTCGGGATCGGGACGACGATCGTGATCGCGTTGACGTCGACGATCGCCGCCGTCGGCGCCGCCGCGATTCCGAGCGCGGGTTTAGTCACGATGCTCATAGTGCTTCAGGCGGCGGGACTCGAGGAATTCAGCGGCGACATCGGGATTCTGATGTCCGTGGATTGGTTCCTCGACCGGTTGAGGACGGTCGTGAACGTGGAGGGGGATCTGTTCGTCGCGAGCGCCGTCGCCGCGTGGGAGGGGAAGGAGGGAGGCGGCGGCGGCGACGACGGCGGCGACGACGACGACATTTTCGACGAGACGACGATTCGAAACGAGGCGTAGTAGCGTGGTAGTAGCGTGGTAGTAGCGTGGTAGTAGCGTGAAACCAACGACCGACGAACCCAAACCAAAGCGCTTCCTTCACAGCAGCCCGCGCTGCTGCCTTCCCGGTATTGCCTGCCCGGCGCCGCACGTGGCGGCGTAATCGGAGCAGCACCCCAAGAACCCCGCGGGCTGCCCCGGCGCGTTCGCGTTCCACGTCGAGCAGTCCGGATCGCAGCAGCACACGAACGAGCTCTGATCCGAGGATTGCAAGCACGAGTTGCACTGCGGTATGGACGCGCAGCTCCCGGGTTGCGTTTGCACGGGGGAGACGGCGCCGCCGGGTTGAGCGCCGAACCCGGGTTGAGCGCCGAACCCGGGCTGCGCGCCGAACCCGGGTTGAAACTGAGACGGTTGACCCACGCCCGCGCCCGGTTGACCCACGCCCGCGCCCGCGCCCGGGACGCCGCCCACGACGCCGCCGCCCAGACCCGGCTGCGCGACCCCGCCTCCCGGGAAGCCGCCTACGCCGCCGCCCGGCACCACGCCTTCCTCGA
>Ga0181559_10002430_pt1 | contig 18388 bp, 10 predicted proteins | sample 011ome_21_FD_133752 | JGI IMG/M metagenome (GOLD analysis project Ga0181559, IMG submission 133752) | Coastal salt marsh microbial communities from the Groves Creek Marsh, Skidaway Island, Georgia - 011508AT metaG (megahit assembly) | ecosystem: Environmental > Aquatic > Marine > Intertidal...
CGCGCCGCCCTTGCATTTCATCGCCGCGACGTCGTACGCCTCCGCGGCGTGCTCCTCTGTGTCGTATCCCCCCAAGTACATCTGTTTCCCGGTCTCTTTCACCCAGATGTGCGCCTCCCATCGTCCGCTCCGCTTGTGCTTCGTCACGCCGCGGTACTGCGACGAGCGTTGTTTCCCGTCCGGGGTGTTTGGCGGGATCGCGTCGCACACGAACTGCAGGTCGTGGATGTTCACGAGGTCATCCGCGTCGTCCGTCCCGGGCGTGGGCTTGCTCGTCGCGCTGACGCTGCTGTGGTTATCCGACGACAGCAGCCCGACGCTGTTCGCGCCGATCTTGCTCTTCTTCGTTCCCTCGCTCGGGTTCGCGTTCTTCCCCGCGCGCGCGCGTTTGTTGTTGTCGTTCTTCTTCTTCGCGTTCGCTTTGTCGGCGTCTCCGGCGGTTTTGTTCTGGATCACCGTCGACGTCAAGACCGCGGTGAAGACTTCCTTACCCGCACCGCCCATGTCAAACGCGGCACCTTCCGCGATCGCGCCCTGCACTGCGGCCGCGGTCGCGCACGCGCGGCGGATCTTCTCGTCGTCGCCGAGACTGTCCGCGGTGGCGCCGTTCAGGGCGACGCCCACGCCGCCGCCGGGGGCGTGCTTCCCTCCGTCGATTTGCCACTGCATCTTCATCAGTTCCGCGCTCACGCCCGCGGCCTGTGGGAGCGTGTTGCCGTCCGTCATGTGTGCGTGTGCGCCGTTCTTCTTGTCGTCGAAGCCGAGCTCTGTGGAGACGGGGACGACGTGGAGTCGAGGGCGAGAAGGAGGGACGGACGCTGAAGAAAAAAGAAACGAAGGGAAAAGGAGCAACGACGGGCTTGGATCTGGAGCGTGCGCGCGTTAGACGCGCGATGGACGCGCGCGATACGCGCACGCCGACGCGTCGCGCGAATAATGAGGCGGTCGCGGCGGGCGCGCACCCAGCAGCTCCGTGTCCGATAAGAACGTCGGGTGCGTGTCCCAACCGGATATGACACGCGAAGAAAGCAGTTCCTGCGCGTTGGCGTCGACACCGTTCGCGTCAGGCAGAGCTTCCATGTCGCGCACGCCGCGACCTTTCACCAGATCGCGCACGCGCGTCGACGCGTTTCGCGATCGTCAAGCGAACCTCCCGACGAAGATGGGAAGGGACGCACCGCGCGGCGCGGCGTCGCGTATGAGGGCAGCCTCGCGACCTTTCGACGCACACGGAAGAAAGAAGAGGTCCCGAGCGGGGGCTCGTCGCACCTTCCGAGGAAAACCCGCGCGACAGCCAATCGATGCCCGGAAACGACGTTTTATCGGTCGGAGCCCATGTTTCGTTGTCTCGTTTTCGGGGTCATCCCAGGTTGGAGGAGGCGAAAGGGCATTTTTGGTTTCGGAAAAATCAGCCGAGGACGACGCTTGACGAGCGCTCGTGCAACGCGCGCTGCCGGGACGACGGGTGTTAACGTGTACATGATATCATTGGATTTAATATAGAGGCGAAGGATATTTAATCGCTATCCTCCTCCTCAGACGAGGATGCCTCTTCGAGCCAGGCGATGAACGCCTTCGCCTTCTCCAGGAACCTCGCGTCCGCGTCCGGCTCGATCGCCACCGCATTCGTCTTCTTCTGTCTCCACGCGAAGATCGCCTCCTCGGAGAGGATGTCCTCGTCGAACAACACCTTCAGGGTCTGCCCCGCGCAGCCTAAGAACCGCACACCGCCCGTCCGGTTCACGAACGGAGACGCGGACAGCGCGAGCGCTTCGACCTTCTCGATCGCGAGCACCTGCTCGGAGCGCTTCTTCAGCAGCGACTCGATCAGCTCCGTGTTCGCTTCGACCACCTTCGTGAGCGCGGCGAGGAGCTCCTTGTCCGTGCCAGCCATCTCCGCCGGGTGAATCTTCGGCGCGTCCGCGGGGAGGCCGTTAGGCGCGGGCAGCACGAACGACATCGCGGACGTCAACACGAACGCCCCTGTCTCCGCGAGCGACCGGCCTTTATCCTCCGCGAGCTTAGTGAGCGTCGCGACCTCCGCGGCGGTGTCCCTGCCACCGCTTTGCATCTTGAGAACCGCGAGTTCGACGTCTTTCTGGTAGTCCTCCTCGGCCTTGTTCTCCTCGTCCTCCGCGCTCTGCCCGAGCGTCGAGCGTCGCAGCGTGCGCAGGGAGTAAAAAATAGCCGTCCCGTCGCGACGGAGACGACCTAAGAACTGCTGGAGATCCTCCCAGGCGAGCAAGCGACCGAGATCTTCCTGCAGGAGGAGCGTGTCCACCGCGGGACAGTCCGTACCGTAGATGGACGAATAATCCACGACGAGGACGTTGAGCGGCGGCGCGCGACCTTGCAGCGAGTCCGGGACGGTGAGCAACGCCTGGTTATACAGACGCTTCACCATCGGCTCCGTGCCGGAGCCGCACGCGTACGCGATGCCCTTGGACAGCATGATGAGGGTGTCGATGTCCGCGTCTACCGCCTCCGCGAGGCTAATCTTGAGCATCGGTCGCAGGGTGATCAATCCGATCTGTCCCTCGGTGTCGTCGCCCATCTGCGCCTCCTCTTCTTCGTCTTTTTTCTTCGCGCGCTTCTCCGCCTTCGCGGACTCCTTCATCCCCCTCTCCGCTTCCTTGAGCTTCGCGTTGATCTTGTGCACGTCCTGCTGCCACTGTTCCTGGTTTGCGAAGCCCGCGAGGTCCATCGCGACCTTCCTCGGGTCGATGCAGCCGACCATCGTGACGCCCTCCTTGGACAGCGCGCCACGGATGCCGTCCACCTTCGTGGGCGCGCCCTCGCCCGTCGCCCATTGCGCGCGTAAGCGCGTGAAATCCGCGTAGGACAGGTTCTTGAAGATCGGCTCCACCGTCTTACGCAAAGACTTGACGTCGCCCTGGATCTTATCCCAGGCCCCGCCCGGACCTTTGATCCCCATGAGATCGTTACCCTGCCGACAGGACAAGTGTCTCAGCAAGAGCAGCGGGAGACGATCGTCCTTCATCACGCGTAGGAACTCCGCGTGGTTGTTGAACATCCCGAGCGGGCTCACGGGACTGACGGTCTGCTTCTCCGCGTTCCACACGTGCAGCGTAGACATCGGGAGGTCGTACGGCTCGAGCGAGATCGTGATCTGCCGCGCCGGGTCGGGACCGTGCCACCACTGCTCGAGTCCTTCCCAGGGACCTAGCGTCGCCGATGCGAGCACGGCGGCGATCGGCATGTGCGCCTGAATCACGCTCACGACGCCTAACACGTTCGGGTCGAGATGGATACCCATGTTCGGCTCGTCAAAATACAACAGGAGGTTGTTCTTGTGGTAGAAGCTCCCCGGGGCCGCGGTCGCCGCGGCTTTCATGAGCGACGCGGTCGTGTTGAGATCCGCGATGATGATGTCCGGCTTACCCGCGCCGCGGTCCTTCAGCTTGTAACCGACGTCCGCGGCGTACTCGAGCTGCTGCTCGATCGTGCCGCTCCCCGCGCTCAGCTTCTCTCCGATCGCGGCTTTCGCGCGCATGGCTTTTCTGTTCCTCGCCTTGTCGCGAATCGAGTACGGCCGACGGACCTGGTGTAAAGTCCCGTCGCCGCTGTGGTCTCTCGCCGCCGTCCAGTACGGCGCCGCGTGCGCTTCGCACTCCTGACCGACGCGCTTCAGAACTTGCTTCGTGGGGACGGAGTACACCAAGATCGCGTTCGGGTGCTTCACCTTGAACAGACGCAGATGCACCATGAGCGCGGTGAACGTCTTACCGGACCCCGTCGGCGTGGAGAGGACGACGTGCAACGGCAGCGGCAGCTTCTCGTTGTTCTCCACGGCTCTGTTCACCGCGGTGTAGTGCGCGTCGAGCTCCTCGAGGAGGTCGTGCTGGTGCTTGTACATCCGCGCGACGCCACCGGATTGCGCGCCGCCTTTATTCGTCCACAGGTGCATCGCCGCGAAGGCTTGGTCTTTGATGCGGTCGGAGCACTGATCCCACACGATCTTCGCGGCGATCGCCTCGACAGAGTCCGGCCCGTGCTTGAGGGCTTCGCGTCGCAGGAACAAGTGATCCGCGGGCTGCGCGTCCACGACCGCGTTGAGCCATCGCACCGTGTGCTTGCCGTACTCGCGCATCGCTTTGATTTCGTCTAACACGCCCTTCGCCCAGAGCGACTGCAGCCTTTTCTTCTCCGATTTGTCGTTCGACGCTTCCTCGTACTTCTTCGGGAAGCACTCCTTCACGAGGTTCTTCCACAGGTCCGCTTCTTTCCTCTGGACGTAGAAGAACTCGAAGACCTTCTGCTCGAGAAGCGCGGGGGGCGCGTCGAGAGCGCCGTCCCACGGCGCGATCTCGCGCATGATTCGGAAACCGGTGCTGCCTCGAACTTTCGCCACGAGGTCGCTGTTGTCGATGTCCGCCCAGTCATGGCTCGTGAGACCGGAACCGACGTCGACCTTTAACGTGCTGTTGTTAGGATCGAAGATGGGGTCGACGTCACCCCCGATGTGTCCATCGTCGTCGTCGGAGTATTCGCCGTCGCTCATGTGGCGTGCGGCGTGTCGTTGGAAAAGACCGCCCCGGCGGCTCAGATCGCGAAGAAGAATAACGCGCGTGAGAAAAAGCAGTTCAGTTAGGGTTCGTTGCTGTCGCGGATAGGATCGAAGGCGATCGAATGCCGCGGCACAATCGTCGACGCGCGCTGCACTCACAACCGGCGCATATCACACGATGGCGGTCCGACGACGCGCGGGGAGCGCGCGGAAGATGCCCGCGTTCAGCCGGATCATCAACTGCCACACCGAGGAGGAGTACGCGAAGGTGTTCAGGAAAGCGGGCGACGGCGGGTTGGTCCTCGTCGAATTCGTCGCGGGGTGGAGCACGTCGAGCAAGTCCATGGCGCCGTACATGACGACGCTCGCGAAATCGCCGGAGTACAAGAAGATCACGTTCGCGCGCGTGGACATGGAAGCGCTCCCGGGCGTCGCGCAGAAGTGTAACGTGAAAGCGCTGCCGACGTACCAGCTGTGGAAGGGCACGGAGAAGCTCGACGAGATGTCGGGCGCGATGCCGGCGAAGCTCGTCGCGATGTTGAAGACGCATCACGTCGCGAAGAAGAAGAGCGGACCGATGGGCTACGTCGCTCTCATCGGAGGCGTCGTTCTGACGATCTTCGCGCTGTTGAAGGTGAAGGACACGATCGAGGAGTGGGAGGCTGAGGAGGAGGAACGCGCCGCCATCGCGGAAGCCGAGGAGGAGGCGCGGCGCATGGCCGAGGAGGAGGCGATTCGCGCGCGGAAGGAGCGCATGCGGCGGCAGGCGCAGCAGGCGAAGGAGAGGTGAGCGATCGCCCGGGTGACATTTAGAGAGAGAGAGTGGCGCGATATTACGCGCCGTGTGATGAAAATGTACGTTCAATCAATCGCTGCCGTCGTCGGTCTAATCAAATCGCTCGTCGTTCACAACCCGAACTCGCTGAACATCTGTCGCTCTTGCTGCTGCTGCTGCTGCTGCTGCTGATTCTGGGGCGGGATCCCACCCATCTGCGGCGGCATCATGCCCCCCATCTGCTGAGGCATCATCCCGCCCATCCCCTGCGGCATCATGCCGCCCATCGCGCCGCCCATCTGCGGCTGCTGCTGCGGCATCATCCCGGGGCGCATCCCTCCCATCATCTGCGGCGGCACCTGCCCCATCTGCCCCATCTGTCCCATCTGCCCCATCTGTCCCATCTGTCCCATCTGTCCCATCTGTCCAATCATCTGCGGAGGCATCTGCGCGGGGTACCCGCCGCCGAATCCCCCGCCCATCATCCCGCCGTTCGGCATCCCGCCGCCCATCATCCCGCCGTTCGGCATCATGCCGCCCATCGTCCCGCCGTTGCGCATCATCCCTCCCATCATCCCGTTCTGCTGCGCGCCCGGGAAAGCACCGGGCTGAGGCGCGTCGAACAGACTCATGATGTCGTCCTTGGACACCTCCGGTTTCGCCGCCGCCGGCGCGGCGGCGTCCGCGAACGCTCCCCAGTCGTCCCCGCCCCCCGGCGACGCCGGGTTCGCGGGCGCCGCGGCGGCGGCGAACGCGTCGAACCCGCCGGCGCCGGCGCCGGCGTTCGCCGCGATCGTCGGGGCGTAGTCCGACGACGGCGCGGCCAAGCCGCTCAGCGCGTCGAACCCGTCGGTCGCGCTCGACGGGACGCCGGACTGCGGCTGCGCCGTCGACGCCTGCGCGGCCGCGGATCCGAAGTCCGCCCACCCGCCGCCGGCGTCTCGTCGCGCGGGAGGCGCCGCGGGCGCCTGCGGCGTCGGCGACGCGAGATCGAGCAGGTCGAACATCCCGCCGCCCGCGGGCGCGGCCGGCGCGCGCGCGCCCATCCCCACGTCGATGCGCGGCGCGTCGTTCACCGCGCGCGCGGGCGCGGCGTCCGCCGAGCTGCCGTCCCCCGGCGTCGGCCCGTCGATCGTCCTGTCCGCGTACGCTCTCCTCTCGTACTTCGCGCGGATGAACCGCTCGACGGTGGGGAGATCCGACGTCTTCGGCTTCGCCCCCGGCGGGATGTTCTTCTCCCAGTACGCGTTCGCGCGTTCGTTCCCCATCTTCTCCATGAACGCGACCTGATCTTCCGTCCACTTATCGAGCTGCGTGCTCCTGACGCGCGAGATGTGCACGCCCAGGCCGCGATGTATGCCGCTGCAGTTCGTGCACATGAAGACGCCCAAGTTCAACGACGCCCACCTCGGCAGGCGCATCGGGCAGTCCACGCACAGGATATTCTCCGGGCGTTTCAGGCACGCGTTCAGGCGCTTCATGAGCGCCTCGTGCGCGCGTTCCGCCGCCATCGCGTGCGTCCGGGGCCGGTCCCCGAGCGCCGTTCAAACTGTCACGTCACACGAGAACGCGCGAGATCGAGAAGAGACAGCAGATCGAGCGAGCGAAAACTCGCAGCTTTTTCCGACCGACCGCCCACAATTTCTCGAAAAGGAAGACAGATGGAGACAATTTCATGGTTCGCAGACCGTCAAACCGCCTCGGGCCAATGAGATACTTTCGCATGATATGATATCGTTTGTGGAGTTCGAGGACGAGGAGCATTCGCCCGTCCTCCGCGCGGCATAACTTCCAGCGCGCGCGTGGAGGACGCCGCGCGTGTCGTCGCGAGTTTCTTCGAGAACTCGCTCCGCGCGACTTCGCGCGCACGCGTGAAACCCGCGCGTCGTCGTCGTATCGCGACGCCGCGGAAGGCGAAGGCGTAGGGTTTTTTTTTCCTTCTCGAGCGAGAAGAGAGAAAGAATGACGTCGGCGCCCGGGGCGAACGCGGGGGAGAGTATCGCGCCCGCGGGCGCGGTCGAGGTCAAGAAAGAGGAGACCGCGGTCAACAAAGAAGACTCCGGGGACTGGCTGGCGGACATCTTCGACGCCGTGGACGAGGACGCGATCACGTCCCTCGAGATGGGAGACGTCGCGCTGCCGCAGGATATCCTCGCGAAGGTGGACGAAGGATCCGCGTCGGCGGTCGCCGCGGGGAAGAAAGAAGAGGGCGTCGGCAAGCGGGGGAGGGGCGAGGGCGGGGAAGAGCTCTCGAAGGTGAAGAAATCTCGTCGGGAGAAGCTCAGGCGCGAGGCGCTGAACGACCGGTGCGTCCGCGCGCCGCGCAAGATCGCGCGCCCCTCTTGTCTTTTATCACGCGCGCGTAGGGTTTTTCCCTAATTTCAACAACGCCGACTGACGGACCCGCCTCCCCCCTCTCCTATCCCTCGATCAGGTTCATGGGTCTCAGCGCGCTGCTCGACCCGAGCAAACCCCCGGCGACGGACAAGGCGACGATCGTCACCGAGGCCGCGGCGGTGATCTCGTCGCTCAGGAAGCAGCTCGCGGAGCTCGGGGAAAACCTCGAGAAGCTGACCGCGTCGAACGAGGCGCTCGAGACGGAGAAGAACGCCCTGGCGAGCGACAAGGCGAGCCTGATGCGGGACAAGGTGGCGCTTCAGCAGGAGAAGCACAAGCTCGAGCACCAGCTGCACGTGTTCATGGGGTCGATGCCGTTCGCGTCGCCGCCGCCCGGGATGATGGTGGTGCACCACCCCCCGGGGGCGCCGCCGCCGGGCGCGGCGATCGTGTCCTCCACCGCGAGCGGCGCGAAGGTGGGCGGGCACCCGGGCGGGATGATGCCGATGATGTGGAGCTTCCCTCCCCTCGTCGTGCAGAGCACGACCGCGGAGGAGGACGCGAAACTGCGAGCGCCGGCGGCGTAAGGATTCATTCTATTCGTAACGAATATACTCGTACTACCATCCAAGACGAACGGCTCGTCTCTATCGCGTCGCGCGGCGCGGCGTCTAAAGCGGCGTGCGGAGCGGGCTATCGTGTCCTAATCTTATCCTAATCGCGCGAACCGAACGTCGTCGCGTCACGTCTCGTTCCCCTCGTCCGGGATCTTCTCGTCCGGCCACGTTGGCGGCATCGGGTGCCGCTCCAACCGCGCGAAGTGCAGCCCTCGCAGCATGCTGTTTATCTCCGCGTACGTGGTCCCCGCGCCGAGGGATCCGGGCCCGGAGTCCGCGCTCATCGGCTCGTGCTCGTCCATCGGCGGGCGCGTCGGCGACGGCGACCGCAGCGCGGGCGCCTCGGTCTCGTTACCGACGGTCGCGCGCGTGGAATTCCCGCTCACGACGTCAGACGTCGTCGTCGCGACCGCGTCTCCTCCCGTGTTCAGCCGCTTCACCGCGCGCTGCAGCTCCTTCACCTCGTTCTCGTCGTCCGTCGGCTCGAGCGCGCGCTTCGAGCGCGTCGAGCGCGTCGACCGGCGCGTCTCCATCGTCGCCTCTTCGCCTCCCCCCTTCCCCACGTGTCGTGTCAACAAAGTGGCCCAACCGCCCCCCCCCCGACGACGTGTCGTCGACGCGGCGCCTCCGTCTCGATTCCCCGGACCACGCGAGTTCACGGACGGTCGAGCGGGTGCACGTCGTCCACGGGACGGCGTCGACCGCGTCGCTCTCGATTCGCGCGGCGCTTCCACCAGCCGTGGCTGTGCCCTCGCTTGTGAGGACCGAACGCCCCTCGTTTTCAATAGTTCGTCGTAAAATGCGTGACTCAAACCCAGATCCGAGACCATTGCTCCTCGCGCGATGGGGAAGACGACGGCCGCGAAGAAACCCTTCGGGAAGAAAGCCCCTTTCGGCACGACGAAAGGGGCTTTCGGGAAGGAAGGCAAAGGAGGGGCGAAGGGGAAAGGGAAAGGGGGGAGACCGCTCGCGAAGATGGTGCGCCGAGATTCGTTCACCGCCGCTGTTCGTCGCTTTCGTCTCGACACCCCCCGCGCGCGCTGAAGATTGACATCGCCCCACCCACTCGCTGTTTTCCAGGAATGCGGACAAGAGAAGACGAAGCGAGGGGGGGAGGCCGTTTTCGACGACAACGTTCGCAGGTGAGCGCCCGAAGCACCACACGTCGTAGAATCGAATCCGACGACGCGCTTTTACTTTTTCTCACCCCCGCCCGCGTCTCTCGCTCTCTTCCAGGGACTGGGTCACCGGATACGGCAAACGCAAGACGCAGCGAAGAAAGTACGCGGTCAAACAAGCGGAGGAGAAGGCGAGGAAGGAGCGGCTGCAGGAGCGTAAAGAGCGACGCGAGGAGTTCCGAAAGACGCACGGGCTCACGGACGACGCGGGCGGCGGCGACGGCGACTCGAAACCAGCGGGGGCGGTGGACACCGAGGTCGTGGAGTACGACTCAGGGGTCACGGTAATCGTCGAGGGGATAGATTAACGCGCGCTCTCTACTCTCTACAGCAGGGCGACATCACGGGAACGATCGCGCCGACGCGGCGCGTCATCAGTAGTCGCTCCAATCCTTTTTCCCCCGCAGCGACTTCTTTTCGCTCCCTCGCTTCTTGTCGGCGAGCCGAATCTTGTTCGCCTTGTTCGCCTGCTTCGCCACCTTCTTCGCCTTCGCCTTGTTCGACTTGCTGTTCGGCAGCTTCGACGCGCGGTTCAGGCACGACTGCATCTTCTCCAGCGCGTCGTCGATGTTTTTCGACTGCGTCCGGTGCCGCGACGACTGCATCACGAAGTCCCCGTCCTTGTTGATTCGGTTCTTCTCTAAGATCCGCAACCGTCTCGAGACCCACGGGTGGAGCCAGTCTTTGTTCGCGTCCAAGTTCAGGCGCATGTCCACCTTCGTGTTGACTTTGTTCACGTTCTGACCCCCCGCGCCGCCGCTTCGCGCGAACGTGATGACGACGTCTTCCCTCGTCAGCGCCCGAGGCGGGTCCGCGCACTCCCCGGGCTCCGGCATCGGGAGGGTCTCGTCCACGCGAGGGCCTTGTATCCCTCGCAGCGACGCGACGTCCTTCTCGGTTTTGACCGCGACGGAGTCGTCGTCGTCGTCGTCGTCGTCGTCGTCGTCGTCAGCCTGCGAGAAAAGGGAAGGGGAGCGGCGGAGGTCAGAGGACGAGCGAACGAGTGCACGAGGGATATCCACCCGAGACGACGCGCGGGGTGTGGACGGACGGACGCGAGTTGGGAGGGACGCGAGCGCACCCACGGGTTCACGTCCTCGTCGTCGTCCCACTCGTCGTCGTCCCGATCGCCTCCCCGCCCGTACGCGCGGACGACGCGAAGCGAGACGCCCCGCCCGACGCCGCCGAGCCGCGTCGGCGAAGAAGGCGCGGACGCGCCGACCGCGATGTCGCGGCTCGCCGGGCGCCACGACGCGTGCCACCTCACCGCCGCGACCGCGCGGGACGCCGCGCACCGGGGAATCGGCGCGCGAGCGACGGAGACGCACGGGGGCGACGCGAGCCCGCTCGCGCCGCTCACGGCCGCCATGACAGCCCTGCGGAGCATCGGCGCCCGCGACTGTGTGTCCTCCAGTCGTTGCGTTGCGTTCGATCGGTTTTCAAACATTCTGTTTCCTCGAACCTGACGTTCGTCAGTCATCACAGAACGTCCGGCGCGCCTCGGCACGGGACGACGCGAATAAACGACACGGCCGTCGACGCGATGACTCACAACGCGACGCACGACGCGTCCAACGCGCAGCCGCTGAGGGAGAACGTGAACCGGAGACGGAGGAACCGGAAGAAGCCGTCGCACGGGAAGGATCACGCCGATCGCGCGAACGTCGTCGTCTCCGTGCCCGCGGACGCGGTCGCGGACGACGCGCACGATCTGCGCGAAAACCTGAAGAATACGACGGACTTACGAGACGACCTGCTGCGCCAGCGCGCGGAGAAGGAGCACGAGCGCGCGCGAGCGCGCGCGCAGGAGCGAACGCGCCCGCAGCCAAAGTCGGGAGAAGCGTCGCATCCGACGCCGCGAGCGAAGACGCAGAACAAGAAGGGCCGCAACACGCAGGACTTCTCCCCGAGCCTCGCGCCGCCCGGCTTAAAACTCGTCGTGGGCGACGCCGCCGCGAAGACCTTGGGGCGGAAGATGCACGGACGCCACGTGACGTACGTCCCGAACTTCTTCTGCGCCGAGGCGGACGAGAGCGCGCACGCGACGCTTCTCGAGGAGGTCTCCGCCGCGGGGTCCAGCGAGATGTGGATCCCGTGGCACGAGAAGAGCCACTTCATCGCGAACGATCGCGACCGGCACGGGAAGTGGAAGCAAGACTCGCCGATGTTCACCGCGGTCGTGGAGAAGATCGCGGCGTACTTTCAGATGGACGTGAAGGCGACGCGGTTCAACTTGTATCGCGACGAGGAGGAGTGGAAGCCGTACCACCACGACGCCGCGGCGGTGAAGAAGGACAAGGCTAGGACGCAGAATTGCACGATCGCGGTGTCGTTCGGCGCGACGAGGGACGTCGCGTTCGAGCACGCCAAGACGGGCACGACGGTGTTCCTCCCTCAGACCAACGGCAGCTGCTACGCGTTCGGCCACGACGTCAACGTGGAGTGGCGGCACGGCGTCCCTCAGGTCCCGGAGGGCCTTCGACGCGCGGAGGGGAAAAAATGCGCGCGGGTGTCGATCATCGCGTGGGGGTGGGTCGACCAAGACCGCGACGACGTGAGCTCGTTCGCGAACTGACGTCCGTTAACGAGTGTATCAGCGCGTGAGCACTTATTTTTGTAATGAGCTGGATTTTCGACCCTCGAAGCCTCGATCAACGACTGCATTTAATAGGGGCGAAAAACGTCCTTGACGGGTGAAATTCGCGCGTGCTCGCTTTCAAAGCTCGCGAAGGGTCGGCAAAAATTGACCGCGCCTCCTTCAAAGTTCCACGGCCGAGAGCTTAGCCCGGCGAATCTCTTCACGGCAAATGTGTTGGTCCACGCGTTTTCACTTTTTTTCGCGCGCGGGGCGACGGCTTCCGCGACGATGGCACGCCGACGCGACGACGTCGGCGTCGTCCAGGTGTGTCTCAGCGCGCTGTTCGCGGTAACATTATCCCACGCGTGCGTCGAGGGGTATCGCGCGTACGAGACGTTCAGCGCGAAGGACCTCAACGCGCTGTCGGAGATGATGATGACTCAGGTCCGCGTCCCATCTTGTTTTTATTCCGTCGCGGACGCGCTATCCGCCTTCCCTCGCGCCGTCTCGCTCAGCCCGCGATCTTCCCCCCCCCCGCGCGACGACAACGCGCGATCTGACGCGGTCCACCCCCTCTCACGCGCGCAGGGCGTGCGCTTCGCGGACCTCGCGCCGTTCGCCGTGACGTACGCGAGCGGAGTCACCGCGCTCGCGATCCTCGTCACGGCGTCTCCCTTCCGCGCGCCGACGGCGCTGATGCGACACCTCGCGCGCGCGATCGCGGCGCTGATCGTGCTCCCGCTGACGCTCCGCGCGCGTCTGCGGCGGCGAGCGAGCGCGCTCGGCGACGACGCCGGCGACGGCGCGGACGGCCGCTCGTCTCTGATGACCCCGGAGCTCGAGCGGCTCGTGACGGACGACGACGTGCGCTACTTCCTCGACGAGCTCGCCGCGCACCCGACGCTTCACGACCGCGAGGAGCGTTCAGTGCGCGAACCGCGCTCGAGGGCGAACAGCGAGGAGCGAGGCGTCAGCTCCGTCGACGTCACGATGTCCGGCGGGTGGAAAGGCGCGCCCGGCGGCGTCGAGGCGGCCGCCGCCGCCGTGTCGGCGGATGCGGCGGCGGAGGAGGAGGCGGCGTGGACGGTGATCCACCGCGGGAGCACCGGGACGGGGACGGACTACAGGATGCTGCGGCGGAACGGCCCGGCGCCGGGGACGAGCGAGGGCGGCGATCGCGGGTTAGCGCAGTTTCGGTTGGAGGCGGTCGTGCGAGGCGTCACCGCGGAGTCGTTGGCGAACGCGCAGATGAACGACGTCGTGCGAGCGACGTGGGACTCGACGTTGATGCACGCGGATCAACTCGCGTCGTCGCGGCCGGCGCCGCTCGCGGCCCCGAGCGAGAACAGCTTCGTGGAGGAGGCGGAGTGCCAGAGCGAGGGAGCGGACGCCGCGCACGACAGGACCGAGCTCGCGTTCTGGCGCATGAAGTTCCCGATGCCGATGGCGCCGCGGGACTACCTGTTCGTCAGGCGCCGGTGGAAGAGCGAGGACGGCGCGTTTTACGGCGTCACGAAGGACGCGACGGGCGTTCGCGAGGCGAACCGCATGCTTCAGAGGACGGGGCTGAGCGGCCGCGGGTACCGCGTGCGGCGGATATTCAGCGGGCAGCGCATTCGTCCGCTGGACAGCGCGCGCGACGCGTCGTGGTCCGACGACGACGCGAGCGCGCCGTCGACGCCGACGACGGTGCCGACGACGCCCGTGGCGGCGTCCGCGACGAGCTCGCCCGCGAGCTCGGGGTTCAACGCGGTCTCGCCTCCGCGGCCTCGAGCGCGGTCGAAGTCGAGCGGGAAGAACGAGCCCGCGGCGGAGCTCGTGAGCGTGTACCACGAAGACAGCGGCGTCCCCGCGGCGGTGATATCCATCGGCGCGTGCAAGGGGCTCCAGCCGTTCATGCGAAAGTTGGAAAAGGCGGCGAGGGGCGAGATGAACGGCGGCGGCGCCGGCGCCGGCGCGAATAACATCCGAGGGCGCAAGCTTCTGCGGTTCCGACGGTTGCGAAAGAGGATAACCTCGAAAGCGTGGGACGGCGTGAGCTTGGACTACCGGAACTCGCACATCGCGATCTCGTCCGACGAAGAGAGCACGGGCGAGACCGCGGGCGCGCATCGCGGAAGTCGATTCCGTTTCCGGCACCGAACGAGGATGGCGCTGTCGCGGCTGAAGAACGGTCTGCACAGGACGATTCACCGCGCGCCGCCGGGGGCGCACGGGAACGGCACGCTCAATCACGCGGAGGGACGGCGGCGGCGGCTCATGGTTCGCGCCGCCGCGTTCGTCGCGCTCATGCAAAAGATCAAAGACTGAATTTGTTTTCGACGTACGACGTACGAATGCTCATGTTCTAGACTATTTTAATGTGATACTCACGGCTACATCTAGCTAATCTAAGTCGCCTTCTCGTGCTCGGACACCCCCGGGTACCAGACCACGCCGCCGCCGTAGCAAACAGACCCGGTCGTGTCGTACAGCACGAGCGCCTGACCGGGCGTGATCGCGCGTTGCGGGTCGTCGAAGTCAACCTGGAGCGCGCCGCCGTCCGAGCTCTCCTCGTCGTCTTCCCGGCGTAGGTCTTCGTCCGCGCGCCAGTACTTCCCGCGTTCGAGCGTGATCGCGCTCCAGTGCGGGACCCGCCTGACGAAGCACTGGACGATCTCCGCGCCGTACCTCGTCTTCGCGCCGAACCGTCCGCCGTCGAGGCCGTCCGAAAGCGGCGACTTCCCCTCGACCCAGAAGCACCGCGCCACGGCGGCGGTCGCGACGAACAACGCCGGGTGATCCGACCCGGGGGCGACGTACACGTTGTTCACCCCCGCGCGAGAGTCCTTCCCGACGACAAACCACGGCGCCGACGCGCCGCCGACGCGCGCGCCCTGGCCGCACGTGTAACGCGCGAGACCTTTGTGCGCGCCGACGACGGCGCCGTCGACGACGGAGACGAACGCGCCCGACGCCGCGTCCGAATCGGTCGCGCTCGCCTCGGACGTTCTCCCTTCCTCGGGCAGGTACTCGTGCACGAACTCTCCGAAGTTTTTCTTTCGTCCGATGAAGCAGATCCCCCGGCTGCTTCGTCGCGACGTCACCGCGGACGGCAGCTTCGCGGGCCCCGCCGCGATCGCCCTGACTTCCGTCTTCGTCAGCCACCCCAAGGGAAAGCACGCGTTTCTCAACGCCTCTTGCTTCACGGACGCGAGAAAGTACGACTGGTCCTTCTCCTTGTCCTCCGCAGTGTGCAGGCAGAAGACTCCGTTTGGACCGCGCACGATTTTCGCGTAGTGCCCCGTGCACAGGACGTCCGCCTTCACGTCGAGGAGGCAGTGCTTCAGGAGCGAACCGAATTTGATGTGCCGGTTGCACGCGAGGTCCGGGTTCGGCGTCGACGCGCCGCCGTCGAAGTCCCTCAAGAACGGCTGGAACACCGCGTGCCAGTACTCCTTCACGAAGTCGACCTCTCTCAGCTCGATCCCGACCGATCTCGCGACCGCTGCGGCGTCGCGTTGGTCCTTCTCGAACGCGCACTCGCCGCCCGTCTCCTCGGCTTCGTCCCAGTTTCGCATCAGCACGCCGACGACGTCGTACCCGGCTCTCTTCAGGATCCACGCGGTGACCGCGGAGTCGACGCCGCCGGAGATGCCGACGGCGATCTTCGGAGGCGGCTCGCCGGTCGCGCGGTGCGGCAGGTGCGGTGCGATTCGCGCCGCGAGCGGCTCCCCGAGCGCGTCCTCCAGGTTCCGACGCGCGGCGCGGCGGAATTCGTCGATCGCGGGGGCCTCGCCCTCGCCGTCGGTCTCCTTCGCGCCCGCGCACCCTCGTCCCCACGTGCGACAGGGCGGGGTCTTCGGCGTCCCTCGCGGGCCTCCCGCCGAGGCGAGAGGCGGGAGGAGCCGACCCAACGCCCGGCGCATCTCGCTGTGAGAGGGGAGAGCGACGACAAACAGCGAAAAGCGCGAAGTTCATCTCGACAGCTCCAAGAGAAAAAACACGATCGCTCCCAGATCTCATTGCGCCGCACACTCGACGCGCGCGACGAGCGTTAACGCCGCTCGAAAGCGCGCGCGCGCGTTCTGCCCACGCATAACTACGACTTGCGCGTTGGCATTTTCGACCGCGCGCGCGTTCACGTCGCGTCCTCCGCTCCCCGGCGCGAATCGCGTCTGAAAAACGCTTTTCCCGAAACGATGCCGCGCGCGCGCGCGGTCCCCCGCCGCGCGTGGCTCCTCGCGCTCCTCGCGCTCCTCGCCGCGCCGCCGTGCGACGCGCACTCGCGAATCTTCCAAATCACGAGACCGAACGCGGACCACTCCTCCCTCGAGGTCGTGGAAGGCGGGCTCCGCAGGCTCGAACAGCTGGGGGACCGACGCGTCTCGCTCGTGTCCGTCGTCGGCGGCTTCCACACCGGAAAGTCCTTCCTGTGCAACGTCCTGAACGCCTCCACGTCCGGGTTCGAGCTCGGGCCGACGCACGAGTCCACGACGATGGGCCTGTGGCTCGGGGAGACGGGCATGATCTCCGAGGTGGACGGCAGCGAGATACTCCTCGTGGATACGGAGGGCTTCAGCGCGGCGGGCGTGGCGGAGGCGTACGACGCGCAAGTCTTCGCGCTCGCGACGTTGCTCTCCTCACATCTGCTGTACAACTCCGTGAAGCTGATCACCGCCGCGGAGGTGGAGTACCTCGAGATCCTCGCTCGGCGCGCACGGCTGTGGTCCCTTCGCGCGGACCTCGAGGACGAACGCCGCGAGGACGAGCGCGAGGACGACGACGCGTCCGAGGCCGAGGCCGAGTCTGAGGCCGAGTCGCCGCCGCCGCCGCCGCCGACGACGACGATTCCCCCGCCGACGTTTCCCCCGCTCACGTGGGTCGTCGAGGACTTCTTCCAGGACCTCGGCGACACGACCCCGACGGAGTGGCTCCTGTCGTTCGTCGGCGACGGAGGCGTCGACGACGCCGGCGCGATGACCCAGCCTCCAGGACGACGACCGCTCGTGGACGGGAACTACACGCTCGCGCGGCTCTTCGGCGGCGGCGACGACGTCGACGCCGCCGCCGCCGCGCCGCGTCGCGTGAACGCGCACACGCTCTTCCTTCCCGCGTCCTCGCGGATCGCGCTTCGAAGCTTACACACCGTGCCGTACGCGGAGCTCGAGCCGGAGTTCCTCGAACAGGTCGACGCGCTGCGCGAAGACGTGCTGCGGAACGCGGAGGCGAAGCTCCCCCCTCGCGCGCTCGCGGCGTTGCTCCGCGCGCTCGTGAAGTCCGTGAACGCCGGGAACTTCCCGTCGCTTCCGACGCTGTGGTCGTCCTGGGAGGGACAGCTCCTGTCGCAAGCGCGCGACGCCGCGGTCGACCTCTACGTCGCCGCCGCGGAGGTCGCGCTGCGGGGCGACGTCGGCGCGGCGGCGTCGCCGCCGCCGCCGCCGCTCGCCCCGGAGGCGTTTCGATCGAGGCTCGCGAAAGCGAAGGACGACGCGGAGGACTTATTCAAAGCGAGCCTCTTCGGGCTCGAGCCGCTATGGCGATCGCCCCTCGAGTCCCTGCGACGCGAGCTCACCCTCAGGGAAGCGAAGGACGTCGAGATCAACGACGCGGCGGTCGAGCGCCAGCTGGACGCCGCGGTCGCGGACGCGTTCGAGGCGGTGGAATCCGAGATCGACGCCATCGTCGTCCCGCAGCCTCCCGCGGAGCTGAAGCGCATCGCGAGCGCGCGCGTCGGCGAGGTGGAGAAACAACTCGCGATGCGCATCGCGATGTACGCGAAGAGCGCGAACGGCGCGCACGCTCGAACGATGCAGCGGTTCCGATCGTTCTCCGCCGTTCGCGTCGTCGCGGCGAGGGTCAAGAACGATGACGCGGAGGCGGAGATCCTCGCCGCCGCGGACGCGGCGTCGAAGCGCAGGTACGACCTGGACATGACCGCGTCGACGATCCGCGCGAGCGCGGATAAGGCGACGACGCGCGTCGCGAGCGTCGACGGCCCCGGGGCGCTTCCGATGGCCGCTCTGGACATCCGGTCGTTGCACGCGGCGGCGAAACGCGCCGGCTTAGACGCGTTCGACGACGCCGTCCTCGGTCGACGCGAGGACGGCGACGACGCGCCCACGGCGTCCCCGACGGCGTCGCTGCTGAAATCGCCCAACGCGGCGATGCATCGATCCCACGCGGAGCGCGAGCTCGAGATTCGCGGGCACGAGTGGACGCGTCGGAACGAAGCCGCCGCCGCGAAGCTCGCGTCCGACGCGCTAGAGCACGCGACGAACGCGGTGGAGGCGGAGACGGACCGCCTGCCGCTCCCGGACCTCGCGGCGTCGCTTCGAGAGAAGATCGAGCGCATCGCGCGTCGACACGTGGACGAGTTTAACGCGAAGACGTCGC
>Ga0181559_10002438_pt1 | contig 18369 bp, 16 predicted proteins | sample 011ome_21_FD_133752 | JGI IMG/M metagenome (GOLD analysis project Ga0181559, IMG submission 133752) | Coastal salt marsh microbial communities from the Groves Creek Marsh, Skidaway Island, Georgia - 011508AT metaG (megahit assembly) | ecosystem: Environmental > Aquatic > Marine > Intertidal...
AATTTAATTCCGTAAGTAAGCAAGATGCAACTTGGGAGTTTTTAGCAAATGAAGCATCTAAGGTTCGTGTGTTCATGGGTGGTGAAAATCATCAGGAAGTTGATTTCAATTCATTGATGGAATATGGATTCATGAATAGACTCCATAAATATGCGGGTTATCGGCACTATGTGATTGAGTTGAGTCCAGCACGTGCTTATTATCTGAATCGTTATATAAAGTATTCCGACACACATGCCCGAGATGCTTTGAAAGGAGTCTCTTCCCCGAAATACATGAATTTATTTGAGAATTTGCACCGTTGGAACCAAGGCTTGGATGAAGACGAACGCATAACGGTTCATGGTGTTGATGTGGAGCGTTTTTATGATTTATCTTTTGAACGTCTTGCAGAAACGTTGCGCAATAAACTGAATACATCCATATGTCCAGACTCAATTCTCCCGGATGTTTTGGCCATCGTTTCCTATGCCAATAGGAGGTTTAACGATCGTTTGGCCCATTATAAAAAGAAAATTAATTCGGAGGAGTTCAATTTAGATGAGGATGAAACATCTCCCACGGAATTCTTTTATCGATTTGACTATCATGAATATGTAGATCGAATTGAGCGCGATTTGTTGTTGTACAAGGATTGGTTAGACGCAACTGCTTTTCATGAATTCAGTATGGCTTTGCAGGGTGTAAAAGAATGCAATAAATGGGACGATGATTCTAAATCTGCTTCTCGCTTTCATTGGAGAGAAACCGTAATGTATGGTCGTTATGTTGCTGCTTTGGATCAATATCCCAATGGCAAGTTCTTTGGACAATTTGGGCGTTGTCATATTTCAGAAACGCCGTCCGATGTTGACTGTGGTTGGTATGCTTATGAAAGTGTCGTTTCCCGCTTGGTAAGTCAATATTTCAAAAATAAAGACTCCGTTATCACTATCGGTTATTTTTACAAGGATAAAAATCCAACAATAACCGCTGAGAATATTGAGAATCAAACCGTTTTAAAGCGAGAGTTGCAACAATTACTCAGGCCTTATAATGCGGGTATGGTGATTTATGACTTGAATGATCGCGACACAGATTTGCAAGAATTGCGAAAGAAGTTCCGGTTCGTCTTAGTAAATAATACAACGGATGCAGCCTTAAGCACAGAGAAACCAACAGAAGATTATGGCGACTCCATTATTGGCTCAAAATGGCCTGTTAGCGTGAGTATGTCCTATATTGGCGTTTCATACTGGTCTATTAAGAACCCAGGGATGGAACAACACTTTAGAGATCAAAATTTTGATTTAAAGTTTCCCTTTCAAATGGGAATTCAACACCAATTGAATTTAAATTATGGTCCATTGGTTTTTGGAATTGGTGGGTATTATTCGGTAAAAACGGATAACGATGAATTGTTCGCGGTACATTCCGATAGTTCTGGTGCATTGTTTTCCCAGTTTTGGGGTGTGGATGCTTTAGCCGGTATCCACCTTGAACAAAATGCATGGATTATTGATATAGCTGGTAGAATAGGCCCAGCTAGATTGGAATATACCTACAGAGAAAAGGTGGAAGCGGCAAGTACGGTAAGTCCTGTAAATGGTTTGACCATTCACAATCAATCTTGGAATGCTGGCATAAGTGCCAACTTGTTTTATCGAATCGCTAATGAGGCCGGATTTGGTCTCCAAGCCAATACGTTTTATAACATAGGTAATGGAACATGGATTTATTCGGGTTCTAACCAAACGTATCAAAATCTATCTATGAATAGCGGTCTTCAAGGTTGGAGTGTCACGGCCCAAATTGCCTTATTTTTTTCAAACTAAATTAGAATTACCTTTGCTTATATGTTGAAGTCTATCCCGATTGCAAATGCGATCACTTTAGCAAATTTGACCTGTGGTTTATTGGCCATTCCTTTAGCATTAAATACTGAAACGAGTCATTACGCCTTTTATTTGGTTATTCTTGCTGCGATTTTTGACTTCTTCGATGGAATGGTGGCCCGACTTTTAGGCCAAGAAGGTCCGTTAGGGCAACAGTTGGATAGCTTAGCAGATTTGGTTTCCTTCGGTGTTGTGCCAGGTTTAATCTGGAAATCTTGGATGGAAACAAAGGGTTATTGTCCGCCTACAGGTTTTTGTATCAATTCTTACATTTGGCTATTAATTCCATTGGCTTCTGCCTACAGGTTGGCCCGTTTCAATGTTGAATCCAGTGGTTCCACATATTTTACTGGAATTCCTACGCCGTTAACGGGTATTACATTGGCTTCTTTTGCATTAATTGGGTCCTCCATCGGAATAAATGCTGGATTCTTAGGCATCGATTCGCTTCCTATTTTGAGCTTCCCAAAAATGATATTCAATCATGTATATCTTTGGTTGTATTTACCATTGGTTGCCAGTTTCTTTATGATTTCGGATTATCCCATGTTGTCGTTGAAGTTTAATTCTTCAGACGGTGTTAATACTTGGCGTTGGTTATTCATTGGGGGTTCAATCCTTTTGATACCTTTATTGGGCAATGCTGCATTTTTTGGAATTTATTTATGGTTTATATTGGCCTCATTTATTGCATTTAGAGGTAGAACAAATAATACTGAATCACTATGATAAAAATTGGAATTATAATGGGTAGCGACAGCGATTTACCGGTAATGAATGCCGCTGTTGAAATATTAAAGGAATTAGGAATTGCCTGTGAAACTACGGTGGTTTCTGCTCATAGAACTCCAGATAGATTGGTTAATTATGCCAAGTCGGCATCCGAAAGAGGCATACGCGTGATAATCGCAGGGGCTGGTGGAGCTGCTCATTTACCAGGCATGGTGGCTAGCTTTACTCATTTGCCTGTAATTGGGGTTCCTGTAAAAACGAGCACGCTAAGCGGTTTAGATAGTTTATACTCCATTGTACAAATGCCTCCTGGTGTTCCGGTAGCTTCTGTTGCAATTAATGGAGCAAAAAATGCGGGGATATTAGCGGCCCAAATTTTGGGTACTTCAGATTCAGAAATTGCACAGAAGATTCAGAATTTTAAATCCACAATGGAAACAGAAGTTCTTAATAAAGCCGAAAAATTAGAGAGTTTAGGTCCCGAGAATTACCTCAAAGAAATGCCTAAATAATCATAGATATTGGAATATGATTATTGTTGAGGATGTTTTATTATCAGAAAATATTTTAGAACGCAAATTTGCGTGTCAATTGGATAAATGCAAAGGAGCCTGTTGCATCGAGGGAGATGCAGGCGCTCCATTACTGCATAGTGAATTGGCGGAAATTCAAACTAGAATGGAAGCCATTGAACCTTTCATGACGGATGAAGCAAAACTACAGGTTCAAGAAAAAGGCTTTTACACTAGAGATCCAGATGGAGATTTAGTCACCGAATGCATGGATGATGGTGCTTGCGTATTTGTGCGCTACAACGAAATGGGTCATACACAATGTGCAATTGAGCAGGCCTTTGCAGCTGGAGTAATTGATTACAAGAAACCCATTAGTTGTCATTTATATCCCATAAGAGCCAAGAAATATGGTGCCTATATTGCTATGAATTATCACGATTGGGAAATATGCGGTGATGCATGTAAGGCAGGTTCTGATATGAATATTCCAGTATATGCGTTTCTTAAAGAAGCTTTAACCCGTAAAATGGGAGAAAAATGGTACTCGGCATTAGAAGAAGTAGCCGCAGCCTGGGAAGCGGAAAAAAAATCACCAAACAAATAAAGGTGTTAGCAGAATAAACTCGTTAATAAACCAAGAAACATCAATTGCTTCAAGTGCTTTGAAACTGCGTTATAATCTTCAGCATTTTTCGAATTCCGCAATTTGATCAAACTTATCGACATCAAGGGTAATGCAATTATTGCAGATGTTAAAAGGAAAACAATTTCTTTACTGTGGTAATAAATAATTCCTAATATGGCCACGCCAATAATCAGCATGGTCGCAGCAAGTATTTTGGTGTATTTAGCACCCATAGTAATCGCAAATGTAGTATGTCCCTCAGCTTGGTCGCCTTTGATATCTTCAAGATCTTTAACGAGTTCTCTAGCAAATGTGATGAAAAACGCGATACTGGCATATTCTGCAAAATACGCTTTGGAAACTTCAAAAACCCCGCGTGATGCAATGTATACTACCATTCCTGCTAGTAATGAAACAAGTAGATTTCCCATCAAATACTCACCTTTAAAATCGCTGGAGTAAAAATATAGTAAAACGGCTATTGCCACACATAAAATACCCATGCCCAAACCGGTGAAAAATCCAAGAATTAACCCAATAATTGATAAGAAGATATAATAAATGTATAGACTCTTGGCGTTAATATGACTATGTGCAATTTGTGTGTTGGGTTTATTAATGGAGTCGGTGTATTTGTCGAAAATATCATTAATTACATATCCTCCCGCTGCTACAAAAACGCAGGCTAATGTTGCTGTAATGGCTTCGGGTAATCGGATATTTGAAAGGTCGAATCCTGAGATTCCCGATTCCGTTCTAGAGGCAGAAACGTAAAATAACAATTGAGTTAATACGGTTAACAATAGATTTATAGGTCTCGTTATGCGTAAAAACAATTGCATATGGTTATTTCTTCGGAAATTTCATCTTATAGTCCACATTAACACGGCCTTTGGATATACCTTCCATTCTTCTTTTTAACATATTCCGTTTTAGTGGACTGATTCTATCGGTAAACAAAACACCTTCGATATGGTCGTATTCATGTTGAATAATACGTGCTGCCATACCATTGAAAGTTTTGGTGTGTTCATTCCAATTGCGGTCGAAATAACGAATGGTTAGCTCTCCCTTTCTTTTAACATGTGCTCGCACATCGGGGATGCTCAAACATCCTTCTTCGAATTCCCATTCTGTTCCAAATTCCTCTTCAATTACTGGATTAATAAAAACTTCTTTAAACCCTTTTGGGTTGATGTCTTCAATTTCGGAGCCATCAACAAGAAACAGGCGTATAGATAATCCGATTTGAGGTGCGGCCAAACCAATACCATTGCTGTCGTACATGGTTTCAAACATATTGTCGATTAGGGCATTTAAATCGGGATATTGAGCGTCAATATCACTTGCTTTTTTTCTTAGAACGGGTTGGCCGTAGGCATATATAGGAAGGATCATGATGAAAATTGTTGTAGATAGGTTTGTAAAATTAAGGTTGCCGCGACAGTGTCAATCAAGCCTTTTTCTCTGCGCTGGATTTTGGTTTTTCCCATTCGGATGATTTGGTCTTGGGCTTCTTTAGAACTGTAGCGTTCGTCAATCGTGTGAACGGGTATTTCGGGGAAATTTTGTTTGAGCCAATCAATGAATTTACGAACACGCTCCGTACTATGTGTGTCTTCTCCAGATAATCTTTTAGGCATACCGACCACAAAAGCACTAAGCGTTTCTTGTTGTAAATATGTTTTAATCCAAACTTCGAATTCAGTTGATAATATGGTTGTTAATGGCTGCGCAAATATATTTAACGGATCGGTTTGGGCGAGTCCAAAGCGTTTTTCGCCATAGTCGATTGCGAGAATACGTGCCATACTGCAAAGATACGTCAGGAATTGAGAGGTATCTTAAATTACGGTAATTTTATAAATGCCTAATAAACAAAAAGGCGGCCCATGGGCCGCCTTTTTGTTTATTTACGGAACGGATTACATCATGCCACCCATGCCGCCCATGCCGTCCATTCCACCACCGTGTGAATGTGCAGGTTCTGGTTCTTTGATTTCGCTAAGTACGCACTCCGTAGTTAAGATCATACCGCCAATAGAGGCTGCGTTCTCAAGAGCTACACGAGAAACTTTCTTAGGGTCAATAACACCGGCAGAAATTAAGTTTTCATAAACTTCTGTACGTGCATTATAACCATAATCGTCTTTTGATTCTAGTACTTTTTGAACAACAATGCTGCCTTCGCCACCTGCGTTGGCTACGATTTGGCGCAAAGGCTCTTCAAGTGCACGACGCACGATAGCGATACCTGTTGTTTCATCATCGTTAGCACCGGTTAAACCATCCAAAGCGCTGATTGAGCGAATAAAGCTCACACCACCACCTGGTACGATACCTTCTTCAACAGCAGCACGAGTAGCATGAAGAGCATCGTCTACACGATCTTTCTTCTCTTTCATTTCTACTTCAGTAGCGGCACCAATGTAAAGAACAGCAACACCACCTGCCAATTTTGCTAAGCGCTCTTGCAATTTTTCGCGGTCGTAATCAGAAGTTGTATTTTCAATCTGAACTTTGATTTGATTTACACGCGCATCGATATTTTCTTTTTGACCTGCACCGTTGATGATGGTCGTATTGTCTTTATCGATGGTGATTTTTTCAGCTGTACCTAAATCTTCGATGGTTGCATCATCCAATTTGCGACCTTGCTCTTCAGATATTACGGTACCACCGGTTAAGATAGCAATGTCTTGCAACATTTCTTTTCTGCGATCACCGAATCCAGGAGCTTTAACAGCTGCAATTTTGAGTGAACCACGGATACGGTTTACAACCAAAGTAGCCAATGCTTCGCCTTCAATATCTTCGGCAATGATCAATAATGGTTTGCCGGTTTGAACAACCTTTTCCAATACAGGAATCAAATCCTTCATGGTGCTGATTTTCTTGTCGTAAATTAAAATGTAGGCGTTTTCTAAATCGGCTTCCATTTTATCTGTGTTGGTCACAAAATATGAACTTAAATAACCACGGTCGAATTGCATACCTTCAACAACGTCAACGGTTGTTTCTGTACCTTTAGCCTCTTCAACAGTAATTACTCCGTCTTTTCCTACACGTTGCATAGCTTCTGCGATAAGCTTACCGATGTTTTCATCGCTATTTGCAGAAATCGTAGCCACTTGCTCAATTTTAGAATTGTCATCACCAACCGGGTGAGACATGTCGTTCAATTTACTAACCACAGCCTTAACCGCTTTGTCGATACCGCGCTTTAAGTCCATTGGATTTGCTCCTGCTGCTACGTTTTTCAAGCCAGCAGTAACAATAGCCTGAGCCAATACTGTTGCAGTTGTAGTTCCGTCACCTGCAATGTCTGCAGTTTTACTTGCTACTTCTTTCAACATTTGGGCACCCATGTTTTCAACTGGGTCAACCAATTCAATTTCTTTTGCTACTGTAACACCATCCTTAGTTACGTGAGGTGCACCGAATTTCTTATCAATAACTACGTTACGTCCTTTAGGACCTAGAGTAACTTTTACTGCATTTGCCAATGCGTCCACTCCGCGCTTTAAACCGTCGCGAGCGGTCAAATTAAAATCTATTTTCTTTGCCATAACTACTTTAAAATTCTAAAATTAAACGATTGCTAAAATATCAGACTCTTTCATGATAAGGTAATCGTTACCTTCAACACTAATTTCTGTTCCTGCATATTTACCGTAAAGAACAGTATCACCAACGGAAACGGTCATAGGTTCATCGGGCTTGCCCGTGCCAACGGCAATCACCTTTCCACGTTGTGGTTTTTCTTTTGCGGTATCAGGAATAATGATGCCTGATGCAGTGGTTTGCTCTGCGGCAACCGGTTCTATCAGAACGCGATCGGCCAAAGGTTTGATGTTAACTGACATATTGATTTTTAGTTTTTATTGTGTTTGTAATCCCTTCAATACGAATTCCGTGCCACGCGGTTTTTTTGGCGTTTTTTTTAGGGAAATGGGATTTTAGGTGACAAAAATTCGTGATTTCTGTGTCACTTTGTCAGAGGGAGGTCGCACAATGGAATAACGGCATCCATTTTTGGCATGTTCATACTGAAAAACTCCAAAGCCCGTTCTCTATGGTAGGTTAATCGTTGATCTTGCCCTTCATGAAATAATAGAAAGGAGAGTGATTCTGAAAGTGCCTCAGGTGTTTTGCCATGGATAGCAGCTTTGAAATCTATGGCATCTTGTGCTTCGGGGAATTTATCATGGTTGTCACCAAAAAGAACTGGAACTCCGTTGGAAAGTGGCTCTATAATGTTATGTAATGCATTGCTAAAGCCACCTCCAATAATAGCAAGTGCTGCATAGCGGTATAGGAATCTTAACTTCCCAATTCCATCTACCAGAAGAATAACATCGGGTTTTGGTGCAATTAACCATTGTGATAGTCGCTGAAACGATCCCGGTAATTGGGTTTCTATTTCACTTAGATTTTTTTCACTAACATCATGAGGGGCTACAATAAACCTGTACTTATTTTTGTTTAAAGGCCATATTTTAATCAGTATCTTTAACTCTTCTTCCCATGAACTTCCCCAAATTATATTCTTTTGAGAGTTTAATAAACGGTCTATTTCAGAATCGAAAATATTTGGTGTGTTCAACCATTCGGCTGTTTGTAGAAATCGAATATCTCCGGTTAAAATGGGTCTTGTATTAGGTAAAATCTGAGAGACCCTATTGAGGGTATTTTGATTTTGACAACAAATTGCAAGGGCTTTATTTAATTCCTTTCGCCATGGCTGGGCCCAAAATTTATTTAGAAAATGACCCTCTCTAAGTAGTGTGTTCCAATAGATAAAGGGAATATTTCTTTGATTTAATCCATGAAGATGATTCAACCAAAACTCATACTTGGCAAATATGGTTAAGTCGGGTTTTAGCAGTGAAATAAATCGTTTTGCTTTTTGATGCGTATCGTGTTGGATGTAATAGAAGGACCAATTGCCAGGATTTTCAGCGTGTTCGTAACCCGAAGATGAAAAAAAGCTGATGTGAATTTCAATATCATATTTCTTTTCAAGTTCAAATAATAAAGGAAGTAGCATTTGGTATTCTCCAAGGGAAGCCGCATGAGCCCATATGCGCTTACGAGATTTATCGGGTAATTGTTCGAGTTTTTTGAGGGACGTTTTTCGCCCAAGCAGCATTTTACTAATTTTTCCTTCTTTAGGAAGGAAAATGGACACTATTTGAAGTATCCATTGACTCAGAATAATTATAATTTGATATGCAAGCCTAATGGGCATTATTCCATGTAATAATCTACTTCATTCACGCGGTCGCGGTAATGTATAGGGATCATGATACTGAATACTCCACCTATGTAGGTGTCAATTACCTTACCTGAATTTGGGTTCTGTGAAGCGAAATCATAGGGATGAACGCGAGTCCCTTGTCCTTGACCGGCTTCAAAGCCTAATGTAAAGGAAATAGCATCGTTATTGATATATTGGAGTTTTACCTGTTCAAATATTTGGGTTCCCTGTGTGTGTCTGTTGTACCCCCCCTGGAAATTCCCATCTATTTGAGGTACTTGATCTATATCGAATGTAAACTTTGTAAAGTGATTGTAGTAACCAATTCCACCTCCTGTTTGCAATAGCCATCGGCTGTTTCTGGATTTGAGTAGTAACCAGTTTTTTAAGGCAAAAACTCGAGTTGAGAATCCACGTTGATAGGTTCGGATGACGGCAGGATAACCGTTCATATCAATTAAAACTCCCGAATCATCGGTCATGGATCCATAGATTCCGTCTTGATTGACGTTCGAGCCTAGGTAGAAGCAATATTCGGCTCCAATCGACCAATTGCTGCGGTGTGAATATTCTATTCCTAATGGCACAGATAGGTGCGTAGGGTATCGTTGAGACCAATCTCCTCCGGTACCAAAATATCCGAGACCCGCATGAAGGAAAAACCAACGCTTTTCCTTCTGAGTTTCGGGACCTTCAATACGCTGAGCATTGCTCGGCAAAGTACCGAAAATGAAGATTATTAGAATGTAGCGTTTAAGAAACTGCACGCACCAAAGTTAATTAATTTGTGTCAATGAGACACGTTTTAATTGCTTGTACAAAGGCTTGTGGTTGTTCGGCGTGAACCCAGTGACCGGCGTTCTTTATGCTAATGAGTTTAGCGTTTGGGAATATGTTCTGTATTCGTATAAAGTCGTTTTCGCCAATATAATGGCTATTTCCACCGGCGATAAACGTACAGGGTAGATTATGAGTATTTTGGAATTCAATTCCTCCGATAATTTCTTGGTAGTGATATTCAATGGCGTCAACATTGATTTTCAATTGGTAACCTCCCTCAGGCCTACTTTCTATGTTTTTAAGTAGGAACTGACGGATTGCCATATCGTTTGCATATTCAGAGAAGGCTAAATCGGCGTCCTTTCGATTTGCAATTCGATCAAAAGGAATTTCCTTAAAAGCTTGAATGAACGATGTATGGCTTGCTTTATAGGCTTTTGGAGCAATGTCGACCACGATTAGTTTAGAAACTTTATTTGGATAAAGATCTACAAATTTCATGGCGGTTTTACCACCCATTGAATGTCCAATTAAATTGAATGTGTCATGGCCAAATTTATCCGAAAGATTTTTTAAATCCTCTGCCATCGCGTCATAACCGGCATCATCGTCGTGAAATGATTTACCATGATTACGTGCATCGTATGTGATTACAAAAAAGTATTCGGCCAGATTTTGGGCTATGTTGTGCCAGTTATCTAGCATTCCAAAGACACCATGCGCAATATAAAGGGGAGGCCTATTGGCCTCCCCATATGTTTTATGATTTACTATTCTCATTAAGCAAGCACTTCGGATACGGGCGTGTAATCCAAACCGAATGCCTGGCTCACACCTTCATATACCACTTTGCCGTTAACCACGTTCAATCCTAAGCGCAATTCCGCGTTATCTTGACAAGCCTGTTTCCAACCTTTATTGGCCAATTGAATGGCATAAGGTAATGTGGCATTTGTAAGTGCCAAAGTAGAAGTGTAAGGAACCGCACCTGGCATATTTGCAACGCAATAATGCACAACACCATCTACTACATAAGTAGGTTCTGCATGAGTAGTGGGCTTGGATGTTTCAAAACATCCCCCTTGATCAATTGCTACGTCAACAATAACCGAACCTGGCTTCATAGTAGAAAGCATGTCTTTGGTAATCAATTTAGGCGCTTTAGCTCCAGGGATAAGTACACCTCCAATTACTAAGTCAGCTGTTTTTACCGCTTCTCTGATATTGTATTCACTGCTATATTGTGTTTTTACGTTGGCGGCCATAATGTCGTCTAATTGACGCAAACGATTCAAATTAACATCCATTATGGTTACGTCGGCACCCATTCCCGCTGCCATTTTTGCAGCTTGTGTGCCTACAACACCACCACCTAAAACGATGACATTGGCTGGTTTTACGCCAGGAACACCACCTAACAAAATACCCAAACCACCCATTGGCTTTTCTAAATATTTTGCACCTTCTTGGATACTCATTCTTCCAGCCACTTCACTCATTGGAACCAATAAAGGAAGCGTTCTATTTACTTCTACGGTTTCATATGCCAAACAAATAGAACCCGACTTAATCATTGCATGGGTTAAAGGTTCGTAAGATGCGAAATGGAAATACGTGAAAAGTAGTTGGTTTTCACGTATAAGGGCATACTCCGATTCAATAGGTTCTTTAACCTTGACAATCATTTCAGCAATAGCGTACACTTCTTCGATGGTATCGAGGATTTGAGCACCTGCCTGCTTGTATTGATCGTCGGAAAATCCGCTTCCGTTCCCTGCTGTGTGTTGCACGTAAACTGTGTGTCCGTGCTTAACGAATTCTTGCACACCTCCTGGTGTAACCGCTACGCGGTTTTCGTTATTTTTGATTTCTTTAGGTACCCCGATTATCATAAAAAAATGTGGCGCAAATATACACCATCAAATTGAATTACTCATAGCCATTCCATGAGTTGATAATACGTTGCTTATGAATGATTTAACTATCGTTTCCGTGCGTTGGAATTTGATTAATGGCCTAATTGAATGATTGGATTTAAGCCATTTGAATAAAATGGAACTGAAATTTAAGTCGAGTCTCTGTAGTACCGTTACATTGAATTCTTCTAAGGCAGCCCCGTTACAATGTTGTTCGTATTGCCCTTGAATTGGTATGACTATTAACGGCCTTTGAGAAACTGCGTTTTTCTTTTCCCATCATGGTAAGAATTTTGTTGATCCAATAATTCAACCAAATCAAGAAGTCATAACCGTGCCCCCCTAATTTTGCTATTATTTTGGCACTGCCTTTTGTGGTGGCGTCAAATACATCCCCGTGGAATATCCAAGTTTTTTTTACCGTCTAATTCGAGAACAAGTTTGTCGTCAATGGTTAAATTTCCAACCTTCGTTCCGGAATATTTTCTTAGGGCTTCATCGTGATTTCCTGTGATGTAATAAACCTGGGTGCCCGTTTCCATCAATTTAAAAACTTCTCGAATCACTTGGATATGTGCAGGCGGGAAATATTTTTTTCTAAACGGCCAGATATCAATGATATCTCCATTTAAAACTAAAATACGGGGTTGAATGCTCTTTAAGTATTGAACAATTTCAACAGCGTTGCAACCGAAAGTGCTAAGATGCAAATCGCTCATTACGGCGACCTCCATTATCCGTTTATTTTCAATTCCCATATAGAATCAAAAATCTAACTCTAACAATATCGAATCGTTTCTATGGTGTGAATATTTTAACAAAAAAAAATTACCGCTATGTTAAGCGGTAATTTTAATTTCATAGTAATGTTAAATAAAGTAAAGCTTTGTTTACCAGCCTAATTTCTTTCGTAACGATTTTGGCAATCCGTTTTTGTTCACCAAAACCGAGATAGTCTTATATTTTAAATAGGCTTCACTCGCATACAAATATCCATTGGCAGGATTTGATGTGCCCCATGAGTTTTTCACCAAATAATAAGGTGTTTGACTTGTTTCCTCAATATACTTTGCCACGATATGCATTCCGTGATCATCCGTAGTATTTTGGTTGTCGAATGCCAACTGACGAACTTCAGCGGTAATCAATTTTTCTCTATCAGGTTTGGAGAAAGCATTGCCTTTTTTCTCTGCGCCGGCGCTGTTAAACAAACGATCGTCTTTGCCGATTTTTCGGATTAGTGAATCGTGCTCTGGTACGATTGCTAATGCATCACGAAATGAGAATCCCTTTTCACTAACATCGGTTGCCCAAGCTACGGAATACCCTTTTTCTAGAGAACTATTTACCGCACCCATCAAATCATCCAGTGTAACATTCCATGCAGTTTGCATTGCCCAGTTGTCGGGTACCTCAATGGCAAAGGGTGCATAATAAGGGTGGTGTGTAAAAGAAGTTAACATGGCATAATCGTTCATGTTTAATTCTAAGCTTTCAGCGAAAGATTTTGGCGTGTAGGTTTTACCTTGATATTCAAAAGTTTCTGGAATAGCGCCCAAATAGGCATCAAGAATGCCTTCAACTGCCTTAATCCATTCGGTACCAATTTGACCTGGTTTCTCGTGAGCAATTGCATCAACAACCGGCTTAAGAACAGACATCATTTGGCTATGATCATGGCGGGTCTTTCCGTTAACGAGGCCCGAATATACCGATTCAGGTACAATGCCATATTTAGCAATAATATACGGGATGTCGTGTCCTTCACCTCCTTCATCGAATTGATGATTTCCTCCCATGCGAACATAAGTTATTGCCTTTTCAATATAGGCATTTCTTGCAACGAACATTTCGCTTAAATCGTGATTGCCTTTACCCATTCGAATCAATTCCGATTCTAAAAAAGAGAGTGTGCTATAACTCCAACAGGTTCCGGTTCTGCATTGATCTCGAACGGCGGTTTTGTCGATACTGTGGATTTCTTTGAAGCGATATTCGCTATTGGGCTTGTTGGAAACCTGCGCCATTACAGGTAGCGTGAATAAGCCACTTATGCATAATTGGATTAGTTTTTTCACTTTCCAAATATAGTGAAAATGCAAACAAACGAGGGGTGCCTTGCTGATTTAAACCGGGAGAGGTGCTTTCAATGCGCCGCTTTTGAACGGACTTCTGTAGGTATACGTATATTTTTTTTGGATAAACTTCGCATATAGTTTGAATAGAAATAACAAGATTTTAGAACGGGTAAATACCACAAATGAATTCTCAACAGGCTCTGCGCCGAGTGTACTTTTGATTTCTGCACCGGTACGGCCAAGATTGATTTGATTTACGCCTAATTCAAATGCTTCTTCCACCAATGTATAAAGCATCCGTTGGTATAGTTTTCCGGAATGGTCTGAGGATTTATTTAAGCCTAAATGCATGGCAAACATGCGGGGACCATCGAGTATATAAGAGATAAATCCAATAATCTCATCGTTTTCAGTGAATCCAATGACGCGGTAGTTTTCTTTCAATGATTTTGAATAGCAAATAAGAAGTTCGGGTAAGTTTTTCCCAATAGCAATAGTTTTATCCTGAAGTGTATCCGCAAGAAGTGAACCGCAATGAGCTGCCCAAGTATTAGGAGGAGATTGATGAAGATATTTGATTTGTACCTTTTGAGTATCCTCAAAAACTTTCTTTGTTCTAACCCTATATTTAGAGGAAAATGCGGCTAAATAATCTTCAAATGAATTCCAGTGATTTGGTAAAGAAATCACCATGAATGGTTCCGCTTGGACTGTTACAGAATCAGGAAACTGTTCGTATCCTAGGGTATTAACAGAAATTATGGGACAAGAATTTTGAAGATTTGAAAATTGGTTAATTCCTTGCCCTGTTTGAAGTTTTGGGAAGGTAAGGCCCGGTGCGCATGCGTTGCCCACTGTGCGTATAATGCCTTTTCTACTGAATGCATTAAATAATTTTATTAAAGCACGGCTTATGTATTTTCCTGTCGGACGGTGTAATTCAAGAATGCTTGTGGGATAGTTTCGATTTCCAATTGAAATCGATTCTGATTTGTTGGGAAGTCCGTCTAATAATTGACTTGATAAGCCACATTCTAAATTGTCCTCTAGCATAGTTTTCACTTGTTCATCTAATCCCACCTTGCAAAGGTTGAACAATACATTTGAATTTTTGTTGATTGCATTTAATGGATTCGTTCTACAGCTTGAATTCATCGTTTATTTTGGCATTTTGGTGCAATACGTTTTGATTAAGACGAGAAGCCTCTATTTTTGTAGAATGCCTATTTTACGTCAAGGGTTAATCATTACTGGACTTTTATTATCAGCAATAACCAATCCGTTGCTTGCTCAAAACAAAGCTCTAAAGGGATATCCGATCCAAGATCGGTTGGATTCCTACAAGAAGGTTCGACTTACAACAGATACCAATAAGCTGAGTGAATCGGAGAAAAAGTGCTTGTATCATTTAATAAAAGCTGCAGAACAAGCGGATCTTATTTTTTGGCAGCAAGCCTATATGGAAAAAGACCAGGCACTCAAAAAAGTGAAAGACTCGGTTTTAAGGTCCTTTTTAGAAATCAACTACGGTCCTTGGGATCGTTTAAATAACAATCAGCCCTTCGTTCAAGGTATCGGTGAGAAACCTAAAGGAGCTAATTTTTACCCAGAAGATTTTGATCCAAGTGTGGTTGGTGAAATGGAAGCAGTTCGTATTTTAAATCCCTACACTGTGGTTAATAGAGTTTTTCAAGTATCGGAAGGAAATCCTCCACCGATGCCGGAAAATAACGATCCGAATTCCGGTCAAATGCCGAAAATGATGGAAATGTTTCCTTTGAATTCTACAACACATTCCAACACGTTTGCTGAAATTGAGAATTATAGCCAACATTATCAGAAGAACTTGGGTGAACTTCAAAAACAAATGGAGTTAGCGGCAAAAGCAATAGAAGGAGAAGATCAAAAACTTGCCGAATATTTGCGTATGCGTGGAATGGCGCTTCTAGGTGATCAACTCATCGAAAGTGATATTGCATGGTTGCAGTTGGATGCACATTTAGATATTATTATTGGCCCGATTGAAAATTACGAAGACAAACTGACCGGGCAAAAAACGGCTTTTGAGGCTTACGTTTTGGTAAGGGATAAGGAATGGGGTGAAAAACTCAAGCAATATTTAGTTTGGCTGCCTAAGTTACAAGCTGAACTTCCCGTAGAAAAAGAGTACAAGCCCGTTTTAGGACCTACTGAACCTGAAAAAGATGAAAACGGTGAGTTGATTGAAGAGCCTGAAATGCCTTTAGATATTCCAGGGTTCCCGCCGCTTATTAAACCCAAAGAGCCGCAAAGTCAATTGGCGGTATTTGACGCGGTTTATTACGGCGGCGATTGTAACGCTGGAAGTAAAACCATTGCCGTGAATTTGCCTAACGATGAAGTGATTCAACAATATTGGGGAACGAGACGTTCACAATTGAAGAATACCATGAAGGCTAAATTCGATGAAATTGTAATGCCGATTTCAAAAGAAATTATCCATAAATCACAACGAAAGAATATCCATTTTGACGCCTTTTTCAATAATGTAATGTTCCATGAGGTAGCTCACGGATTGGGGGTGAAAAATTTGGTTAAAGATCCCAATAAAACGGTTAGAGAGGCATTAGGACCTGATTATTCCGCAATTGAAGAGTGCAAAGCCGATGTTTTGGGTTTGTATATGGTTACTTCGTTAAACGAAGCAGGGGTTTTACAAGGAAATATCGATGATTTCTATATCACCTTCGTCGCTTCGGTTTATCGTTCGGTTCGATTCGGCGCATCTAGCGCTCATGGCCGCGCAAACATGATAACGTTCAATACACTTATGAATAGCGGTTGTTTAGAACGTACAAAGAAGGGATTGATTGTAAAAGTTCCTGAGATGAAAATTGCTATTCGAAATCTTGCGGCGGAATTATTACATCTTCAAGGTGACGGAAATTTGGAAGGTGTAAAGAAAATGTTGGCGGAACGAGGTGGAATAGATGAATCGCTTCAAACCGAATTGAATCAAATTCAAAAGAATAAAATTCCAGTTGATATCGTTTTTGAGCAGGGAACAAGTGTATTGGGTTTGGATCGCTTCAAAAAATAATTAAACGAGGTAAAGGGTAAACAAAATGATAATGAAAAGATGGATTTCGCTTACAGGCTTGAGTTCGGCAATTTTAGCCTTGGTTTTTTGTAGCAATAAACCAGTTTCAGGTGATGAGCCACTCCTTAAGCGTTTAATGATTACTTTGAATGGGCAGCATTATGCTCCAAAGACTATCAACGATGATTTTTCATTATTGGCATTTGAAAATACCCTTGAAAACCTAGATGGTAGCAAACAGTTTTTTACCCAACAGGATATCCAAAAGTTAAAACCATTTGAAAAACAAATAGACGATCAAATCAATGCAGGTCGCTTCGATTTTTTTGATTCGGCTTGGAATACTTTGATGTACCGTTTGGATCAGATTGAACCTTGGATTGTAGAGCCATTAAAGACTCCATTGAATTATAGCATAGAAGGCAATTTTGAGGTTTCTCAAGAAAATAAAAATTACGCTCTGAACGAATCGGGTTTGAAAGATTATTGGACACGTTGGACACGTTACCAAGTGGTAGATCGACTTTACAGAAAACAAAAGCAGCAAGCTGATTTGAAAAAATCTAAAGACACCGCAGGAAATGTAAAAATTGTACCTTTTGATACCTTGGAGTTAAAGGCTCGTAATGAAACCAAAACCTTTGTGGAAAATTGGTTCAAACGATGGAGAAAGATGGACCGACAGGACAAGATTTCTTTTTATGCCAATACTATCGCTGAGATATACGATCCACACACCAATTATTTTCCGCCAGCTGATAAAGAAAACTTTGATATTTCTATGACTGGTAAGCTAGAAGGAATAGGTGCAACCTTGAGTGAACGTGATGGTTATGTGAAAGTAGAACGTATTGTTCCGGGTAGTGCAAGTTACAAGCAAGGCGATTTAAAAGCAGGCGATTTAATACTCAAAGTGGCTCAAGGCGAAGAGGAACCTGTCGATGTCGTTGATATGAAATTGGATGATGCCATTCAGTTAATACGCGGGAAAAAGGGTACCGAAGTCCGTTTGACAGTAAAAAAGCCAGACGGGGTAATCAAAGTTATTCCGATCATTCGTGAAGTTGTTGTAATCGAAGAAACCTATGCAAGAAGTGCTTTAATCAATCATAAAGGAAAACGCTACGGTGTTATACAATTACCCAGTTTTTACGCAGATTTTTCTTCGAGAGGTCGTGGTAGGAACAGTGCGGGAGATGTGCGATTGGAAATTGAAAAGCTCAAAAATGAAAAGGTAGACGGGATTGTACTCGACTTGAGAAATAACGGTGGTGGAAGTTTGGCTGATGCCATAGAAATGAGTGGGTTGTTCATTGCGTCGGGCCCGATCGTTCAAGTAAAAGATTCGGAGGGCAATATAAATGCAGCCAATGATTTTAATCCAACTACTTTATACGACGGACCATTGGTGGTTATGACCAATGCATACAGTGCATCTGCCTCTGAAATTCTGGCTGCAGCCTTGCAGGATTATAAGAGAGCCGTGATTTTAGGTTCTAAAAGTACTTTC
>Ga0181559_10002439_pt1 | contig 18362 bp, 9 predicted proteins | sample 011ome_21_FD_133752 | JGI IMG/M metagenome (GOLD analysis project Ga0181559, IMG submission 133752) | Coastal salt marsh microbial communities from the Groves Creek Marsh, Skidaway Island, Georgia - 011508AT metaG (megahit assembly) | ecosystem: Environmental > Aquatic > Marine > Intertidal zone...
CAATTAAAATACTCCCCTGACGACACACTCATTTCATGCAAAGCTTGCAATCGCAATTTCAGGTAGACTTAAATGTTTGCGCTTGCAGCTTCGGACTAGTTGTGTTTTTTTTTTGCGCGCGCACTGGGTCACAAAGTACACATCTGTGCAATCACGCCGTAATCGTCACCGCTCTTAATGCAAAAACAGCAGCAGCAGCAACGACAACAACAACAACAACTTTCCCCACTTGACGGCAGATCTTTCATGGGCCTCGATGAACACGATTTGACCGATTGCTGTTTTCGAGTCGAGGACGAGTATTTTCGTGCTCATAAAATCATTCTCTCCGCGCGTTCTCGCGTCTTTGCAGCCATGCTCCGCGCGGGGTGGAATATGCGTGAAGGCACCGAGGGCGTGATTACTTTGAGAGAGATCAAACCGAAAGTGTTTGAAATTTTGTTGCACTTTGTCTACGCGGATGAATTACCGAAATACAGCAAACGCGCGTACAGAAGATTTGTGCTCATGAAAGACGAGAAAAAGAAGAAAGGGAGCGAACGCCTCGGAGACTCGGACGACGAAGACGATGATGTTTCAGACTTGGAGTCAGATTCCGAGGACTCTGACGACGATGACGATGATGACGAGGAAGGGGACGAGGAGTTCTTGAACGATGACGACCGCGTGCGACGACGACGAGACGCAGGAACGGCGCAAGCTAATTCAGCAGCTGCGGGGACGAAGAGAGTTCAAGTCTTCGATAAAGGCATTCGTCAACTGATTGGTGAAAACAACGCACAACACAAAGAACTCGATTTGGGTATTCCAATGACACAGCACTTGCTTGTTGCTGCTGATCGATTTGATCTCGGCCGCCTTCGTGCGATTTGTGAGACGAGATTGTGCGATACGATTGATTTGGAATCTGTGATAGGAACGCTTGTATTGGCTGATCGAAACCATGCGCCCAGTTTGAAGCAAGCTTGTTTGCAATACGTTGCTTCAAATTTGTCCGACGTTATTGGAACCGAAGCGTACAAAGAAATGTCGATGACGTGTCCGCACTTACCCAGCGAAATTCTGCGTACTGTGTCGTCGTTACAAAACGGGGGTGGGAGAGGAGAACGAGGTACCGGCGAAAGAAAAACCATCATCGTGAGTTCTGCAGCGCAAAACGCATATCAGCAACAGCAGCAACAACAACAACAGCAACAACAACAACAGCAACAGCAGCAGCAGCAGCAACAACAACAACAGCAGCAGCAACAACAACAAAGACAACAACAACAACAACCGCCTCAGCAGCCATCCATCGATCAAATGATCCCTATCCCCCACTATCCTTCAAGAAGTGTAACCGAAGAAATTTTGCGCCGCGGCGAAGCGGAGATTTTGAGATTGACAAATAACGCAAGCAATAATAATGCCGCTCCCTCTAACAACGCTGCGGCAGCAAATGCTGTCGCAGGTGCACCAGTTGCTCCAGAAGTTGTCAACAACGACAACAACAACAACAACGCTCCAGTGGCTAGAGCAACTACTTTCTCGGATCGCTCCCGAGGCGCTCGAGGTGGCGTGGCTAATCCAGTGGACGCGGCGATTGCGGCAGAGGCGGCGGTAGAAAATCAACAAGGAGTGCCGAATAATATGACTGCCATCCATAACGAAGCTATGTTACAGCTTTTCGGGACTTTTCACCACGACGCGCAGCGCGAACGTCGATCCGAGCATCGAAATGTAGTGCAAGCGGGGGCGCCATCGAGAGGAGAACATCGCGCGCAGGATTTCGGTGGGAGCGTTCTCGAAACCACACGATTTGGCCGCAACTTAATTCCTCCGATAGGCAATCGTAGCGTTAGTGGCGGTGACTTGTTTAGTTCGCTCTTGGACTCCTCACCGCACCTTGCCGTGGCGAGGAATACCAACGCCGATGCGAACAATAATTCCGCGGCAGTTCCCGCAAGCGCTGTAAACGCAACTGAGGGCGATGCCGTCCCTGGTAATAATAACAGTAATAATAACAATGGTAGTGAAAGAGAAGAACGCCGCGTGAGAAGACGCACGTAGAAGAAGATTTGAGAGAAATCAAGTAAAACAAGATGTTGTAATATTAACTTTTAAAAAATCGGAAGGAAGGAATCACAAATGATCAGAAATGGTCGCCGGTCTTTTTCGCGAGTTAAAATTATCTACTATCATCACTATGCATAAGCTATGGCCAACCGTTTGTTTTCCAATCTGTGTTTTTAGCGTACGTGCCCCATGTTTTGCCCGTGTATTTGCCTAACACCTGTCCTTCGCGAAACTTTGGAGGTCCACCTTTCGCTAACAACCCTTGAACGATTGGTTTCCCTCTCTCGTCCATCGCATCACCGCTGAACGTGTTCGAAGGATCTAAACTAAATTTAAATTCGCGATTTTTGAGCACGTTTCGTAAGTTGCCGTCGATGACGCCGTGAATCATGACCCCGTAGCCTAACTTTTTCCTCACCAAGCGTTTATGCGGCGGTTCCGAACCATCGAATCGCGCGCGGATATCGCCACCAATAATACAACCAGGCAAGTCGAATATCACGTCTCCTTTCCAATATTTAACCAATTCAAGGGCGTCGTCCACCATCGCGTCTGTCAGCGTTCTTTGCGGCTCGTACTCCAAAGCCTTTTCGTTCACGTTGTAGTCGTACAACGCCGCGCTCAAATCAATCTTCTTCATACCTTTGGTTAACCTCGTCAAGTCTTCGTCTATGGCATCCAATCCATCAAGATCCGTTCTTGAAGCGCCGATGTTTTCCTTATCTACGCATCCACCGTGTGCGGACCATCCGATGGACAAAATCGCGCCAGGCACGAAAGTCTTCACTTTGTCCACAAACGCCGACGGATGAAACGGCACCAACAAGTTATCGTAGCGATCTTCGCCTTGCTTTTCAATCTGGCCAGTTTGTTCGTTTCTTCCGTACGTCACTTTCGCGCTCGGAATTGGCGGATCTCTCACGTCCGCTTCCCTCAGATTCACCTCGTACGGTGACACTTTCAAAACGCTTCCCATCTGCGGTCGATACCCGCCCGGACCGGGCAACACTTCCCCGCCAACAATCAAAGGCCCCTTGATCCGTTCGTACTTATACTCTTCGCTCAACAAGATCAACGTCGGAACCACCGCCCGAGGATCTCTAAACGTCACCATCAGACCTTTCTCTCGATACGCGTTCAACTTCACGAACGTCGCCAAGAAATCGTCAAACGTAAACGACGAGCTCCTATACGCCGAACGCGAAACCACCGGCACCGCGTACGTCTTATCCTTTCCAATCTTCCGATGTCCAATTTTTCTGTTCCCGATTTTATTCGACACCGTTGTCTCCGAATACGCCACGTCCACGTTGATCACGTTCACTCGTTCCAAATCCATGGTTTCTCTCAACATCGTCGGCGTGTCGATCCGAAACGCAATCGTGATCTCGCTCGGGTTTTCCACCTGAAAGTGTCGGCACATGCGCTCCGTCGTCCACTGCGATTTCCCATCGTCTATTTCCACCCGCGTAAACGGCAAAGACAAACCCCCGGCGAGGCCTTTCCTCGTCTTCACGCTCGCGACGGATTCTTTCCCCGAGAGCAACAGAAGGCTCGACACTAAAACGAAGAGTAAAATCTTAAACGCGGGGCCGGATTTGAACGTCTGGTAGCGCTCGGACCAGATTTGCTTCTTGAGTTGGAAGTATAAATCGTCCTGCGCGGAAACTTTGTGCTCTATGGCGGCATCGCCGCCACCACCACCACCACCGCCGCCGCCGCCGCCTTGGGAAGAGGGCATGATTTGTGTTTTCTTCTTCCTCTCTCTGTCCCTCGGCTTTTATGTGTTATATGTGCACAAAAACCGTCTTCTTCTTCTTCTTCTTCTTCTTCTGCGGATTACTTCCTTCGGAAAACTTCCCAGGAGGGGTTTGTTTAGGGTTTAAACCCTAAACCCTAAATAAAGTTGTGCAAATTTTTTCTTCCAACTTTTCCTTCTAATAAAGCTCCATTCGCTCGCGCGATGTCGTCGTCGTCGTCGTCGTTCCTCTCATTAAAGTCGACGACAAGAAACAGCGGTAATAATCGCGTCGTCGTCGATGACGTCTTCTCTGGCGTCCTCGTTCGAGGAGGAAGAAGAAGAACAGAAGGAGTGCAACGACGACGGCAGAGGTGTTTCGTTTCGGCGAAGGCGACGATGAAAACGACGACGAGTCAACCTCGACGTCGCACCGAAGAGAGAAGAAGGTTTGGTGGATGTCACCGTTGCTACTACCACCGCGACGACGACGACGACGAGAAGGATGTTTTCAGAAAACGACCAGTCGTTTTGCAACGACGACGACGACGCGGGAGGGAGAGAACGAGATGTTCTTCCTTTGCTGCGAACGAGCTCGGTGAGGTTGCGATTTTTGCCGCCTCGAACACCCAACACCACCACTTCCTCGGGGTGAACGAACTCGCGTGGTTATCGTCCACGTTGTACGCGTTGTGTTGCTTTGGGATATGCGTTCGAGCGAAAATGGGCGACGAGAAGTCAATCGCGAACGTTCGAAACTACTCGACGTTAGTACCTTTGGCGATATTTTACGGCGTGCTTTTGATTCGATCGTGGACGGACGACACGTTGGCGCTGATGATGCCCGGGAGTTTAGAGGAAGGTTTGCGGACGGGCGAAGTGCAATTCATACCGAAACTCAGCGGCATCAGCGAACTTTTATCGCAAAAAGCCGCCTCGGCGTCCGCGTGGGCACACTTCATGCTCGTCAATCTCTTTGTCGCGAGGCACGCGACGTTGCAAAGCTTGAAGTTTGATTTGCCCGTCGCGCACACGCTCGCGCTGTGTTTAATCACCGGGCCGTTGGGACTGTTATCGCACGTGCTCACCAAATCGATCGTTTTGAAGTTGAGAAATATGAAGAAGAGCAACACCGCGTAGAATAAATGCTGTGTAGTAGTAGTAGCCATATATAATTGCTGTAGTCGCTTAGTAAATTTCATGGGCAGTAGCGCACAAATAACGTCAAAGCGTGTAGTCTTCGGTCGTTCTTCTTCACTTTTATGTCACGTCACGTTTTGTTTTTCTCCATTAAATACAGATATGACAAAGTTCACCGAACACGCCATCGGCCAACGCCGAGGCGCTCGAGTCAATCCAGAGTACATTCAAGACGTGATCGCAAACTCGAATTCTTTCGTCCCCGCGGATTTATCCCAAGGGTATCGAGAAAACAGAAAGACCGGGAAGTTGGAGTTGATAACCGAAGCCGGCGACGCGGAGATGGAGTACGAGACGAAGTGCGAGAATAGAATTTGTTTCGGGACGTTTACCGTATCGTCATCGTCCTCGTCTTCGGCGGCACACGGTGACGCTTCGTCGGAGTTGCTCGTGAAAGTGAACAAGAAAGAACGCTTGGGAGATTTTCACGTGACGCAGCGTTCCAAACGCGCTATTCGCGACATGGTGAAAAGATTCGATTTCGAAACCTCTCTTAGTTTGCAGTGGCGAGGCGAGTGGCACCGCGAAACGAAGACGTTTACGATTAATAAGAAGACGAACGACGACGGCGAGGAGAAGGTGCAGAAAGAAAATGGAGGCGTGTTTCGCACGGCAGGCATCGCGGAGTGCTCGTACGATTTCGAGACGAAGGAGACGAAGGTGTACTTTTCGGAGGAGGACGCGCACCGACGGTTAACAAACAAACACGAGTTTGTCGGTCAGTGCGCCAACGCTATCGAGTTCTTGAAGCGCATGAGCGAGATTGAAATCGCGAGAGGGAAAGATAACGATAGTGGTGGTGATGAAAACGTCATCGAGTTGAGTTTAGAAACGCACGGAGTCGCGGAGGATATCGGTGCCGATTTGATCGCGGCAAAGTTGAGAGCGAAGAAAGAGAAGGAGAGTTTACTTTTGAAATCGGAGACGGAGGAGGAGACGGCGAAGCGGATGCAGAAGGAAATGAATAAGGTGAAATCGAGAGTGTTGGATGCGGTGAAGTTTGCAAACTCTGTCGCGGAGAAGAGGAAAGGAGGAGCAGACGATGGAAAAGAGGACGGGAACGACGACGGGAACGATGACGACGACGACGACGACGAGAAGATGAAGAAGAAAAAGAAGAAGTTGTCGAGATTCGATGAGAGCGACGATAGCGATAGCGATTAGGTGTTCACATGAATTTAAAACGATATAAAATAGCGCGCGCGCCGTGCGGCACATGTACAAATGCATATAATACAAAGAAGCTAATCATACTAATTACTAAAATTTACGCGAACGACAACAACCCTGTGTCTTGCAAGAACCTATCGGCCATAATCGCAAACGAAGCTAAAAACACAAGCGCTTTGATGGGAATTTTGGTCCCAAACTCCATACCTACATTGTGGAAAGAATTCCGTTCTTCGCTGGTAAACCAAATAAAGCACATTACCGAAGGTAACAGCCCGTACAAGACAGGTGCGCCGTACGAACCGGCGAATTTCGTCGCCGGTAAGAAGATATCGGACGCAGATAACGCAATAATCAACGGCAAGATTAACGTCGCGACGTACGAAACTTTTTTGGCGCCTTTGGCGGTCAAACCTCTCTCCGCGAACGATTCCTTGATTTTCGGCTCTATCGTACTCGTCACGCCTAAACAAGTGCCGATGAAACTCGTGCTTATTGCGCAAAAGCTAAAACCACCAACAATCCATCCGACGTCCGATTTCAAAAGCAAATCTAGCGGATCTTCGAAGCCTAATCCACTCGCCACGGAGGTGTTGTTGATTGACAACGCGACCACAAGGTACGCGATGAACATAAAGAGAGGAACACAACTACCAATCACGATTGCTTTTCGAATTTCTTTCAAATCACCATTCATGTATGCACATATAACTGGCACTAAATCGTGGTAGATCAACGATAAGAACATGACTGGCACCGCCTCTGGCAATTTGCTTGCGTCGTTGATGAGATTGAAATTTTTGAAATCCGCGACGATCGCGCCTTCGTATAAAATACCGAAAAACAAACTCATCAAAACGATCGTCAACACTCTGTTGATGTTATCGATGACGTTCACGGACCCAAACGCCATTACTGCTCCTAAACCGACGGTAAAAGCAATCGTGCTCGCCTCGAGCGTCAGCGCCGGATCGATCGTTTCGATAATCTCGCCCGCTTTGGCGATGTACGCGACCAACAAAGTCGTCGAGGCGAGTAAATACGTCGCAGACATGACATACGAGCCGGTTGAACCTAACGTCGTCATCGCCATGTCCGGTAACGAAATCACCACGGGTGAATGCCCCCTACCGTGTTCGAACCGCACCTCGTCTCTCTCTCTCATAACGCTCACGTTAATCTCCGCCAACAACAGCGCGGAGAGCAATAACAACGTCCACGTACCGACGATTCCGGCCACGGAAGGCACCACGCCCGTCTCTGCGCACACGCTCGGCAACGCCAATATACCCGCACCAACTGTCGATCCGGTTATGAGCGCCACCACGCCGAACAGCGTCCCTTTGCTCTCCACCGTCTTATTTTGCAATATCATCTCGTCGAACGCGGTTGGCGGGGAATAACTATCCAAAAAAGCCTGGTCCGCCTTCGACGCGTAGAAACTGCTAAACTCTTTTTTCTCGTCCTTCTCGTCGATTAAAAACGTCTCGAATCGCGTCACCTCTTCCAGTTCACAAAACGAAGACTTTGCTTCGTTCTCGTTTTCATTTTCGTCGACAACCAACTCGCTTTGTTTCAGTCTCAACAGTTTTGTCCCCGTTCGTTGTTCTTGTTCTTGTTCTTGATCTTGTTCTCGTCGCTCGCATTTCTCGCTTTGAATCGCGCGCGTGATGCACGGCACAGCGCGTCTCTTTGCTCTCGTTCCTCGTCCTCCTCCGCGTCTTCTCGCAGTCGCACTCGTCGTTGATTTCGCGGCGACTCTTGAACGCAACATCCTCTTTCGTTTCCGTTAGAGAGTAATCTTTTTTCTTTTTCCCTCTAAAGACGAGAAGAAAGAGAGAGGAAAGAGGTTTCGTGTATCTTCTAAACGCGAGAGGAGTAAAAACGGAAACGCGCTCTTCTCCCTCTCTCTCTCTCTCGCAAGTGCGTTCGTTCGTCCGCGTGAGCGCGTTTTATGATATTCGCGAGCGCCCCTTCGCCTTTTCCGAAAAAAAGTGAAGGCACCTCTTTTGGTCTCTTTTCTGTCCCTTCTTGTTTAGGGTTTTAAACCCTAAAATCTTTTATTTGTGGATTTCCACTTAAAATACAACTCCCGCGTTTTGAAGCGAATACAAATAAACACGCTCGTCGCACAAACAGACGATACGCGTCGTCATGAGCTTCTCCTCCGCTTCTTACTCGTCTTCTTCTTTATCTTCCTCTCTTTTGTTGAAGAAGAAGAGTGGTAACACTGATATTAAAAGCAGACAGACGCGTCGTTGTGGGAATTCGATTGTCGTTTCTCTTTCCTCGAGAAGTGATGACGACGACGTCGGAGGAGAAGAGTTGATGATGAACAGACGCGCGACTTTAAAAACGATGATGATGACGACTGCCGCTGCTTTCGCGACGACGACGACGACGTCTTTTGGCGGCGTCGCTTTTGCCGGAGGAGAATCTCTCATCAACGTTGGCGATGTCGCTCCAGATTTCACGTTGCCGAGCACTGGTGGTGGTTCGATTGCGTTGAAAGATATTTTAGCCGAGAACGACTACGCGGTGGTTTACTTCTACAACCAAGACGGCTCGACCGGTTGCTCGATCGAAGCGGAAAGATTCAACCAAGCGCAAGACGCTTTCAAAGCGAAGAAAGCGCGCGTGTTGGGCATTTCCATGGACTCGATCGAATCCCACGAAGGCTTTTGCGACAAGAAAGGCTTGACCTTTTCGCTCTTGTCCGACGGCGACGGAAGCATCTCCAAAGCGTACGGCGCCGAGTTGAACTTACCCGTCTTTGGGAAGTTTTCCGACCGCCAAACGTTCTTAGTCGGTAAAGACGGAAAAGTTAAAGCGCACTGGAAGGAAATGGGCGCCAAGACGGACGAGGAGAAGATGGCCTCGGTGAAAAGTACCGCGCACGTCGAACAAGTTTTGGCCGCCATGTAAATTTAATATTATTATCATTCTACTTTCAATTAACTCACGCAGACCTAGTTTTTTTAAAGCGCGAGAAGAGAGAGTGAGAGAGAGAGAGAGAGAGCCGTCTCTTCAAATGCCTCTCGCACCGCGAGCGCGCGACGACGCGCGGTATATTTTCGCTTTCCCACTTCTCGCGATACACATAAAACAAAACACACTTTCCAAAAAGAACCAAAAAAAGGGGAAAAATAAATGCGCCCTGTGTTCACTCCAAGAATAGATCGTTACATGTGATTTGAGAAAGGATGAATCTTATTGAAAAAAAGCAAAAGAAAACACCCACAAACAAAAGTCGAAAAAATAGTTTTGGGAGATTTAGGGAGAATTCTGAGACCAGAAAGGCAACAGGCGTGTGCCCCAAAAATCAATCCATCCGAAAAAAATCTGAAAAAAGAAAGGGCGTGTGTCCTTTTTTTTTCAACAGAAATTCACGCGCGCGTGGATATACGTATACACATATGATCGCAACATCGCAACATCGCGGCGACATCGCCCAACAACGCGATGGGCAGTCGTTGTCGTTATCGCGTTGTTCGCGTTATCGTCGTCGCGCGAGCAAGAAGAAGGAGAATAAAAACAGAGCGATTTCTTCTTCTTCTTCCTTGTCGGATTCATCGTTCGAATCCACGTCGTCGTCCGACGACCGATCTCTTTCGAATTTGGATAACACCAGCGCAGGGAACGAGACTTTGATCGTCGGCGTTGGTGGTGGAGAATATTACTACGCTTCCCAAACAGCGCCGGGAGGATCACCGACGACGAATACGAAACTTTCCATTCAAGACCGATTGCGATTGAGGTCTGGGAATAAGTTTAAATCGGTGGTGTGTTTGGGATGTTCGCCGAGAGCGGTGGTGAGTGATTTGTCCTTCGACGGGGAAGAAGAGGTGTTTGTGGATGGCGAGGACGTGTTCGGAATGCACGACGAGTATCTTCCGTCGTCGTCGTCTTCATCATCATCATCGCGAGAAGGAAGAGGTAACAGAAAGGAAAAGATGAAAGACAGCGTGTCCTCGGAACTGATGCAAAAGTCCGCGTTCGCGGTGGAAATGGCGGTGAGGAAGATTCGATCCACCTATTTCGCCGCGACGACGAGGGAGAACAAACATTTCTTAGTCAGAGAAGAGCGAGATCCGCGAGACGGGAGGGTGATGCATCTGAGCATCCGAGAGGCGAAATTGAGCGAGCGGTTGCGGAGACGGATGGAGAAGGAACAGATGAGCCAAATAGAACGGATGGGGAGAGGCTTTCCTATTTTGGATGTTTAATTAAGCGCGTATAGTTATTCAAAAGAAAAAGCACAAGCCTCGGGGTGTTGAACAAACGCCGTGGCGTTGTCGCTGTGGATTTTTGAAATGTAGAATAGTATTGTGTTGTAATCTTTATATGTAGAGCGAGTCGAAAAGTTATTGCTAAATCTTAAAATACATTTTGCGCGTTGCTTTTAGAACAGAGCGAGTTGTCCTAAATGAGCTATTCTCGCTGCTATCGTCATCTTTCTCGTAAACGTTTCAAAACGCGTTGGAACGCGAAGGCTTCCGCAGCCGTGACGTTTTTCGAACCGTCTTCGCTCTTAGTAAACTTTTTCAAACTCGATTGGCTTAAATACGTGTTCAAAACGATTTTGGTGCTATCTGGGTTACGAAACGCTTCGGCAACGCGCAAGCACGAAAACAACGCGTCCGCGGCGACCTTTGTTTGCTTGAAATCGTCGGCGAGTACAGAGACGGCGTAAAATAAAGCCGCTGGATTGAACTCTTGCAGTCGACGAAGTATCGCGACGAGGAGTGCTTTCGCATCCTTCGTAGTCGTTGACGTTGACGTTGATGTTGACGACGCGTTCGCGACGATATCAGCAAACGCAGACTTGACGCCGATGAGTGCTAACGCGATTTCTTTGTCGATTGAATCGACAGAGATATTTAGCGATACCTTCTGTGCGGATTCGTACGGAAGCAGCAAAGCGCACTTTGTCGCCTCTGAGAGCGAGTCGTTACTACCAGAAGACGCCATCTTCAACAATTCCAACGCGCACGTCTCGGAAAGAAGCGAAAATTTCGAGTCGTCTGCCAGTTGTTTCTTTCTCTTCTTCAATTTAGTCGTCGAAGCGAGCGCAAAGCACTCTTTTGCGAAGGAAAATTCACCAGATTTTTTCATGAGATTGAACCACATCGACGACAAGGCGCTCTCAAAGACGACATTTTCTCCGGTACTGTTTTCATCCAATCTCGCCCAAGGCGCGATATCTTCCCACAAGAACAAAATGTCGCGGATAGCTTCCATTTGGTTCGCGTTTGAGGCTTCGCACGCGTCGAGAGCGTCGTCGATGAATGCTTTTGCATTCGCAAAACTCACCAAATCAGATTCTGAAATTTTCTTCGTCGGCGCCAAAGCTTTCAAACAACTTTCACTTTGAATCAAAAACAAACGAGGAACGCCTGTCGTCGTCGTCGTCGTCGTCGCGACAGGAGCAACAGCAGTCGTAGCCGCTGGTACGGACTGTTGCGATGGTTGTATTGGTGGTTGAGCAGCTTCGTTTACTTTCTTCGTATCTTCATTAATTGAAGGAGAAATCTCTTTTCCTTCTTCACCGTCGCGCGAAGCGGCGGCGGCATCCGCGGTGGCGGTAGGAGTATCGTCAACATTCACCATCATCATTTCAGAGGCGATGTCCGAAATCCATGGAACCTCGTTACTGCTCAGTAAATTGACCACGAACGTGCGATCGTTCTCATTCACGGCTTCACCGACGAATCTCTCCAGGCGAGCAATTGAATCTCTGCGTACAGTGTTCAATACGGACACGGTCTCCTCATCGTTACAACCTTCGTCCGAACCAAAGGACTTTATGATTACGTTTTCAAGCTTTTTTGTATCGAATGGATTTTCATCCAATGCGATTTCGAGCGCGTTTGAGCACATCGTACAGAGAAGAGACTTGTAATCTTCATCGTTGTGCGTGGAGGAAGCGTAAATCTCGGCGACGGCGAGAGCAGAAATGAAAGGTTCGCTGTTGTTCAAAACCATCCATGAAGACACGACGTCTACCAACGTCGCGACGCTTGCTTCTGCGCACACGTCCACTTTTTCTTCCAGTGCGTCGAGTTTATCAGGATGTAATCGCGGTAACGCATTTTCTACTTGATGCACAAACTCGAGATTTTTCACAGAGCGTTTTGCTTCTACTATGAACGCTTTCAAATCATCGTCGCCTGATGATGAAGTCGAATTTTCGAGCTCGTAAAGAACATCTGAATATACCGTGATCTTCAACGCACGGGAGGCTTCGCTGAGAAACGTATGGTCGTTAACGTCTGTTAACAATAAGGATTTCAGGAAATTTGAATCCAAAAATGAAAGCGCTGAACACGCGCTTTCCCATCTCGATTCAGGCGTCGACCGTTTCTTTTTCGTTGTGGTCGTCGTAGCCTCTTTCAAGACACTCGTCACCGCCGACGCGTAGATACTTTGGGATGAAACCATCGAGTTGGCAAATGCTTTCGCGAGAGCAGAGGCGAGCGCGTTCGGAAATTCGGGGTGCGTTTTTGAAGCAACCTCATTTGCAAACAGTCTCGAGATTTCTACCGCAGAAGACTTCCCGTGTATCGCGCCGTCCGATTGAAATATTTGGAACGCGTCGAGAGAAGGGACGAGTTCTTCGAACATATCAAGAAGTAACAAGGCATCATCGTACGAGGCAATCTTGAAATATGAACGCAACACGTCGATGCGTCGCGCGTTTGAAACCACAGGCCAAGCGATGCGAGTCAAAACATCAGCCAAAGAAGAGGATTTCTGTTCCTCCGTTCTCGTTTTCAAAGCTTCCGCGTACGCGTTCAGCAACGTTTCATCGTTTTCGAAATTTGATTCCAACAATGTCTCTGTTCGGGAAATATAAACGTCTCGCGGATCAACGCCGTATGTGTCTGCAAGTCGTAGACAAAGTTTTAAAACAGTTTCAGGCGGTGTCGACGATGTGCTTAATTCTTCGTCGTTGCCTGATTTCGATTTCGGCAGACGGGCTAAATCCGCATCCGAAACGCCGCTACTCGCCAATTCGAGAATTGATTTCGCGCGGTACCCGTACTCAACCTTCGAATCATCGGCTGCAACAAACTCGTTCGCATCAAAGTTTTCTTGTCCGAGTAAAAATGCCAACGTCTCTGCATCTGTCATTGCGTGAACTCGACTGCGATACTTATCAGCCAACTTTGCGTCAACAGTTCCACTTCGTTGCAATGCGTTTGTCAAATCGCTCATACTTGCAGAGGTGAAAGATGATGCATCGTTACGAACCGTCGCGTTTTCATCGTTACCGTCGTCTAGCGCTCTCGCGGCTCTCGAAAAGAATCCAAGAGATAATAAAATGCGAAGTGCGCGCCCGCTCGAAGCTTTCGCAGCGAGTGCGTCCACGGCGTCTCCGGCAATGTTCGGATCCTCGATCATAGCAAGGTAGCCGAACGACTTCGCACACGCGAGCTGTGGCAATTTCGGGAACTGTTGCTCACCGCACTCTTGTCTTTTTCCCGTCGACGAAAACTTTCCAAGTTCGTCGATTTTCTTGAGCATGCATGGCTCCTCTTCGCGCAAAAACGCCAACAACATTTCATCCGATGCCTCCGTGCCTTTCAAGCCGTGATCATACAACGAATTAGGAGAGGAAGATAGTGATTGCTGCTCTTCCACCTGCGCTCTCTGCCACTCTTCTAGAAGTCCGGGTACGTGGGAGGCAGGACAGTGCGAAACTGCGAAAGATATTAAAGTCAATCGCGTCTTCACCGTTAACTGATCGCTACTACTCCCGAGCGCTGCGCAGAGTCGCCAGCACTCGCTATAATCATTCGCAATGAGGCGTAAAGACATTCGAGCGGACGCTTGCAGATCTCTATGCGCGGAGAACGCGTATTCGGCACACATCAACTCGATGCGAAGTGAGGATATGCCGAGACGGTTTCCAACATCGATCAGTTCATCGAGGCGCAAATAGTTCCTTTTTGGGTTCCCAGTGAGACACGAAGATAAAACGCTCTCTCGATTTTCCTTCGCATTTTCAAATTCAAGTGGAGCAATGAAGACGTTGAAAGCGCCAAGTTTTCGAAGCGTGTCTATCAAATATAGCTCTTCGAGCACTTCTGCAAAATGCGATCCAGTCTCCTCATCAAGCGGAATTAATCTCAAGATGGTTTCAGCATTTACGATTGTCTGGTCGTTGATAGATAATGCAGAGCGCGTCAAATCTTTTGCGACCTCAAGTAACAGTGGAAGTGCGTTTTTTTTGGTCGGTAAAATCGGAAGTTTATTACTTTCGGAACGATAGATGTGTTTCTTTGCCGCCGACCAGGCGTTGTACCGTAATTGACTCCGAACGAGCTTTTCTAAAGCAAAGAGTAGAATACCGGAATCTTCCTTGTACTCGACTTTTGGGAACGCACCGAGGAGTAGCGTTTCGATATCCTTGAACAAGTTGAGCCATCCAGAATCGTTGAGTTTCCGGATGTTCTCTTCGTCTAAAATATCAATCAAAAGTTCTTTCGCAAACGCATCATTCGCAGCCGATTCCGATAGTTCACGCAACGATATTTCAAACATATCTTTACGAGAAAGGATAACTTCTGCAGCATCGATAAAAGACATCAACATTTTTATAACTGTATCTTCTTCGTTTGTGATATTTATGTCGTCATTATCGTCATTGAAAATGAGATCCGATAATATCGACTTCAGCTTTTCTATGGACCGTTTATCGATACGGGTAAACGAACGTGTAACCTCTGTGACAACGCGTTCAATACCATTCAAACCACCGAAATATAACGTCGCATTGTTTCTATCATCTTTCGTAAACCATTGTAAAGCACGAGAGAAATAAGTCAATTGCGAAGGTTTATCATGCGCGATTGATACCAACCATTTTTGTAACAAAGTCTGCATTAACGTCGTACCATCGTCGTCATCAACAACGCGAAGGTATCTCGTCGCAACGTCGAGCATCGACCAAACGTTATCTATCGTGGTATTTTCATCGTTCAGCAATAACGATAGTTTCTCATTGTAGGATTTGTCGTGGAATTCTCTCAAGGAAAGCGAGTGAGTACGCATTTGTAAAAGCGCATCGATATCATCGTCTGCCTCTTCGAGAAGAATAATTGCGCGGAGCGCTGACGCGCTTTGCAACGCACTTCCAACGCTAGCGTCTTCCATACAGTTTCTCGAGGACGATGTGGCGGCAAATAAGAAGTCGTGCGCGTTTGATATCGACCCAGATCGTTCGTCAATCTGAAATGCACGTTCAATGACCCATTGTCCGATGTTCCTGGCATGATCCTCATCCTTCCCAGCGTCCATTACATGTTGTACCCTCGTGTGCAACGCAATTGATTTTGCACAGCCATCGTTTTGTTTAACAGTAAACGTCATCCCACACTCTTCGGGCACGATTGAATGTATCATTTCAGGAGATTCACACCAATCAGGAGTTCGAAGTTGAATTTGTTGTCCATCCGAGGAAGTATCCCCATGGTCTAGAATGTCGATTAATACCCTCTTGTATTCCGAGATGCGAGTACACTCTGAAATCTCGCCGAGAGTATCGAGCAAATCACGCTTCCGGAACCAATCCTTGTGTCTTTGAAGCAATATTTCTAATCCTCTGGCATTCCCGGCCCTCGCTATCGCTTTTGCAGCGTCTAGGTAATGAACAAATCGAAAACTTTCGTACGCTGAGGACGAAAAATTACCTAGATGCATTGCACGCAGCGTTTCGAGCCGATCCAACGCGCCGAGAGCCGCTAAGCGCACCCGAAGCCACCATTTCGAATCTTCATCATCGGCGCTTATATCACTAGCGTTGCTAAATTTATCAGTTTCAGCGACGACTCGTGAAAGCAACATTTTTTGTATTTCGTATGTCGGCGCAACGCGCAATAAGCACTCCACAACCACCCACTTTCGATCTGATATGAAAGACAACGCTTCAATAACTGCGGATGACGTAAACCCCGCGTTTTTACTACTGCTACCATTACCACTATATTTGTTCAAATCGTCGACGAGAGCAAACCATTTTTTCTTGTATAAAGCATTCGTGTCCAGCCCGTATAAATTTGCTAGCTCGAGCGCTTCATTCCAGCATTTCGTATCGAGATATTTCGCAAACATTTCTTGTGGCGTTCTTTCATCGATCGTGATCAATCGCCACGATTGGTCGTTTTCCGGAAATGACTCCAGCACACACACTCGCTTCAATTCTTTCTTACTAATGCTGATGCTCCTACTACTATTACTACTGCCGCTCTTGATTTCACAGATGCCTGAAACGTGTGCGAATGTTCCCTGAAATAAAATCTTGCAGTTCGGATTGTCTCGCAAAGTCATCTCGCCAGACTCGTCGTTTGCAAACGCCGAGAGATTATTAGAGAGAAGAGTTGCGGACGAAAGCTGTATTTCCCCGTTGAATATTTTATCTGCTTCATCATCCATACGCGTAATGCTTCGATACTGATTTTCACCGATGAACTCATCTTCACCCGTAAGATCTGTTTCCCACACCGACGCGCTTTTCGTATTCCCGTCGCAAACACCTATTCGAGTCGTCGCGGTTGATGCGTCGGAATCTACACTCACTTCGCAACGCGACGATGATGCTGCTCTGCGGTTACTTTTTACAACAGAGGAAGACGACGCTTTACCAGACGCGACGACTGGCAACTCCCCGTTGTTTTCTGAAATGCAACGAAAACTATACATTGTCACACCCGTCGTCGTTTCCCTTCCTTCATCATCTTCCGATGCTATGCCAACGATGGTGACCGTTCCCGTCTTCTCATCGACCTCAAACCCTTTCACAGAAACCATGCCTTCCACGTTCTTCAACGTAGTTTTTTTCATTTGATGCACATTGCGCACGACAACATCTTCGTCGTCGTTGAACTCAATCGAACGCAACTCCAACTGACACTGCTTTCTCTTCCCTTTTCTCTTCTTTGTACTATTCCCAAAAGAGAGTGCATTCATCCATCCACTCGAGTAGTAAAACGAACGCTCTACGATTGCACACAGCGTAAACGATTTTTTTCCTTCTTCTTCTGTCGTCGTCGTCGTCGTCGGGAGCACAAAGCCGCCGACGAATCGTTCGTCCGGTTTCATATCTTCCCTCCCATCCACGCATATCACTCTCCTCCCGACTCTCGTGTGCACGAACATTTGACCCTTACCAACCTGCGAGGTAAAAAATTGACCGTTATTAAAGAACGACCACTTTGCAAACGCGACGAATAAATCTTCTCTTCTCTTGTTGATGTTATTGATGTTGTTTTTATTGATGTTCTTTTCCCCGTCGCCGCTCGCGCGCAAAGTGACTAACGGCCTGTCCAAATCTTGTCCTCGAAAGACGTATATTTGCAAATAATCAGTCACCAAAACCATCGAGTCTTCCTTCTCGTCATCGCGCGACGAAGACGACGAAGGCGAAGAGCGAGGAGAAGACGCGATCGATAATCGCTCGCTGAACGAAGGCACGCAAATATTCGTTCCTTCTTCTCCTCCTCCGAGTTGATTCTTCTTCTCGACTTCCTCGTTTCGATGCGCAACGGTGGGAAAATCGTCTTCGCGCTCGTAGTGCACTAAAACTTCGTGCAGCATCGTCATCTTTTTCTTTCTCTCTCCGACAAAGAGACTATTCTCTTCGCGTCGCTCTTGCCTCGGTCGCGCTCTTTCTCCTCGTTTTAGATAGATAGAGAGACGAGAGAGACGAGAGAGGAGAGGTGAGAAAGGCGCGCGTGTTGCGAAAAAAAAAAAGTGGTGATTTTAAAGAGAAAAAGCTCTCCTCAAAGTCACAAAGACAGAGAGCGCGTGACCAATAATGTCGAGAGAATTCCAGTTTGAAAACGAAAAGTCGGTGTGCGTGCGCTCTCTCTTTCTCTCTCTCTCTCTCCTTTTCTCTTTCTTTCTTTCTTTCTTTTGCGCGTCTTTTGTTCTGTTTCTGCGATGCAAAACTTTCGATTTCCCCTAATAATAAACTGTCCCTTCTCCTTCTCCTCATCTGATAACGCTCTCTTCCTCTCTCTCTCTTTCTCTCAACAAACAGATGTTGGAAGACGACCATCAAACCGAACGCGCCGTTGAAAATGCATCGGCACGATCGATTTCGCGTCATCGTCGCGTTACAAGGAGGCGTGCTGAAAAAGACAGAGGAAGATGGCTCTCAGTCTGACTTGGTGTTTGAGACCGGGAAAGCGTATTA
>Ga0181559_10002443_pt1 | contig 18354 bp, 6 predicted proteins | sample 011ome_21_FD_133752 | JGI IMG/M metagenome (GOLD analysis project Ga0181559, IMG submission 133752) | Coastal salt marsh microbial communities from the Groves Creek Marsh, Skidaway Island, Georgia - 011508AT metaG (megahit assembly) | ecosystem: Environmental > Aquatic > Marine > Intertidal zone...
CGGCAAACGCTTCTTGTAAGCAGTGGAGCGGTGGGAGCGGGTGTCGCGAAGCTTCGGCTACCCGAGAGGCCCTCAGGCCTAGCACAGTTGCAAGCCGTCGCAGCAATCGGTCAAACGGACTTAATACAAGCCTACGAGGTTTCTCTAGGTAGACTCGGCAGGCATGCAGCTCAAGTCTTATTAACTGCCGCTGACCTACGCCGGAGGGGGGGGTACCTGAACGTTCGTAATTCCCTGAACCAGATTCATAGCTTTGGTGCGATAGCGATCATCAATGAAAACGACTCGGTAGCCGTCTCCGAACTTATGACAACCTTTGGTGACAATGATCGCCTGGCTTCACAAGTCGCTGGGCTATTACCCGAAGCACTCTTGGTCATCCTTTCAGATGTTGACGGTCTCTATGACGGTCCTCCGTTAGCAGAAGGTAGCAAGCGTTTGGACATTGTTCCCCAAATCAATGACAACATTCTTTCGATGGCTCAAACTCACAACAGCAAAATGAGCCGCGGTGGCATGGAAAGCAAACTGCAAGCGGCAAAGATTGCTACCTCATATGGACACCCAACGATTATTGCTCCAGGGCGTGACAATCAAGTCCTAGAAAAAATCTTAGCTGGCGAATCGGTTGGAACGCTATTTCTTCCCCCGGAACGATCCCTCAAAGGCCGAAAACGCTGGATTGGAAGTGCGGCTGGCACCGACGGTTCCATCGTGATCGATGGAGGGGCGGAATCCGCAATCTGTCAGAAGGGTGGAAGTCTACTAGCGATTGGAATTCTAGAGCTTAAAGGATCATTCACTCGAGGGAGCGTGGTATCCATCCACGATCAGAACGGAACAGAATTAGCCCGTGGCTTGACTAATTATCCTTCGAGTGAAATCAAGAAGATAATGGGAATACCAAGTGAACAAATATCTGAAAAGCTTGGACATCGCCCCTATGAATGCGTCGTGCATCGGGACAACCTTGTTCTTCTGAACGATTAAAACACCTGATCAACTACGGTTTTCTACATTCCACGGCTTTCCGCCTACGCGGGTATAACTCTCTGCATAGATCGCACCTCGTGCCATCACATCCTCTGGCCGTGCAATACTCACGACCGTAGAAAATAATTTGTAAATGCAAATCATTCCAATGCTCTCGGGGAAAAAGTTTTTTTAAATCGACTTCTGTCTGAACGACACTCTTACCGTTAGTGAGCCCCCACCGCTGTGCCAGTCGATGAATGTGGGTGTCAACCGGAAATGCGGGGACACCGAACGCCTGTGCCATCACCACACTTGCTGTCTTATGCCCGACCCCTGGTAATGACTCTAATTCCTCAAATGAATTCGGAATCAAACAATCAAATTTCTCAACCACAATGGATGATAAAGATGCTAGGTTTTTTGCCTTTTGCCGCGCTAACCCTAGAGACTTGATAAAAAGGTAGATCTGATCTTCACCCAAGAGGCTCATTTTCTCGGGTGTGCCCGCTGCATCAAACAAACGGGGCGTTACTTCATTTACTTTCTTGTCAGTACATTGAGCACTTAATAGGACGGCGACCAAGAGGGTAAATGTATCCCGATGATCAAGCGGTACAGGTGGATGCGGATATAATTCGCTTAGCCGATTGCGTATAAGTTCTGCCCGTTCGATTTTTTTCACAACCTGTTTCCTTGATATGAAAAACTGTTGGCAAAGCCTCTACCCCGCAAAATCTCGCATCGCAGGCATCATCGCGACACCACAATTCTATTTATTCAGCCAACTGGTACTTTTCTTCACTATAACGGTCTCGATTAATCTTGACTGTGAAGCGATTGAACTCGCATTAATGCCGGATAGGTGTCATGACGTTTTGATTCAAGAAGATGATTCAACCATCACTTGTGAAACGAAAGGCAGCGACCCCTACCTAGTTTGGAAATTAGATTCACCAATCTCCGGCGAAAGTGTTTTAACTTTTGATTACTTCTGCACAACGGGTATTGAATCTTTTCATGGCTATTACGGACCTCCAATTCATGCTGCTTCACGTTTTGATTTACCAAACGTCACGATCAGTGAAGGCTGGTCCGAATTCACCTATGACTTAAGCCTTGACGAAAACATAAGACTCACATCCTCGACCCGTTACCTACGACTTGACCCGGGAATTAAACCAAATACTAGATTTCAAATCCGAAACTTAAGAATCAGGCAACCGAATCAAAAAGAATTACAAAACGCAAAAGATCATCAAAATCGAATTGCGAGCAAGCGCGAGCACTCAAGAGCGTTGAAGAATTATCTTACAAATGCTTTTTCATCGGAAATCACTTCGGTAAAAATTTTTGACACTCAGATTGAAATCGCTATTTCTGAGTTTCACGTCACTGACGAACCGGTATTCAAGCTTGAAGAGTTTCCTCTATGGATAGACCCAGTCAGCGAAGGGCTTGATACGCAATATTCTTTCTGCAACACAACCAACACCTTATGTGTTCCGAGGTATACAAACGGCCGTGATCGGTGTCTGAGCGGTTGGCGTTTGAGAGCGCTAGGTACTGACGCAAAGTATGTAAGCAGCAGACGTTTCGCTGATACTGAAATGGAATTTCCAACGGCACATCGCTTTTCCTCACCCACTTTAAAATCGCAAAAAGGACTAAGCGGTATCAGTATCAGAGGTCCCCTGCAAGATCTCATAGATTTGGACGTGAGTGCAATAACGGTCAACTTCGTATTGAATCAATTTATAAAGCCACTGCCGAATCCAAAAATGCGTCCGATTCTTGGTTTGGATGAGAATCTTTTCTTTGACCCGAGCCCTTTTACTTCGTACGACAAAATCTTGAAGTTTGCGAATGACAATCAAATTACCGTCTCCGCAATCGTGCTAATTCCATGCGGACAGTCAACTCAGAATCGATCTCCACTGATTCATCCAGAAGCGGATGGGGGGATCTACGCGATGCCAAATCTTACGACTCAACGGGGCGTACACATCTACAGCCATGTGTTGAACGAAATTTCGAAAAGATACGGTAATCCAGACTCAGGACGAGGTCTAATCACCAACTGGATCGCCCATAACGAAATCGACTTTCATCACGTCTGGACCAATATGGGCCAGCAACCGTCGGAGATTGTGATGGAAACCTATTATCGCTCGATGAGACTAATTCACCAAATCTCCAATGCTAATTATCAAGGATCAAGGGTATTTGCTTCATTTACTCATCATTGGAATGATCTACATCGCGATGATTGGAAGAGAATGTCACCGTTCAAGACCATTAAAGACCTGCACAACCTATCCTTAAAAGAGGGCGACTTTGATTGGGGAATTGCATATCACCCGTATCCGGAAGATCTTTTTTCTACTACCGCATGGAACGATACGAACATACAAAGCAATGTCCAAAGTCCGTTAATCACAATCCAAAATATTGAAGTGCTTGGCGAATTTTTGCGGTCAGAATCAATGCGAAAACATAATCGAGACACTCGACCCGTTATTCTTAGCGAACAAGGATTTCATACTCCTTCATACTCAGAACACCACCAAAATTTACAAGCAGCTTCACTGCTATACGCCATGGATAAGATCCGCGAACAAAATTGGATCGAATCATTTCATTACCATCGCTGGATAGATCATCCTGACGAAGGCGGACTCAAACTCGGCCTGAGAACCCTTCCAACACCAGAAAATCCGTTCGGTGAAAAGAAACAAACTTGGTATCTTTATCGCGTGATCGGATCATCGACTGAAAATATTGCGCGTGTTAACTTGCAAGATATCATGAACGCAACGGATGTAGATGAAGCTGGAACATCCACTGAATGATCTTGGTAGAACCAATTGAATCAACAACTCCAAGGTATCCAAGTTGAACGATTGGCTTGACTATCCAGACAAAGATGCGTGAACAAAACACCTTCGAATCCATCGGAAACGGTTGGGCAAAGTGATCCGCGGGAACCCTCCGCTTCTGCTTCTGACTGTTCACTTACTCTCATTTTCACATAAGCATCGCGATATACGTTGGCAAATGCTTCAAAAAATGCCTCTGGATGACCTGCTGGAAGCCTGCATGCCAATTGAGCTGACGACTTTAAATAGTCTGCTCTCGGATGACGATCATAAGTCATTGTTGGACGCCCTAATCGTCCCACGATAAGTTGATTTGGTTTTTCTTGTTTCCAGCTTAAGGCACCTTTCGTTCCATCAACCTGCAATGTGAGATCATTCAATTTTCCGTGACTGACTTGACTCCAGGTAACCGAGCCGATTGCTTGGTTCTCCAATTGAATCAATGCATGCCCGTAATCATCAAGTTGGTGATGATTTGAGAAAGATTTCATCGTACACATCAAGGTTTCTGGCCGTAGTTGCGTAACAAATCTCAACAAATGAAATGCATGAGTTCCCACATCACCGAGCGATCCAGCACGACCGTTTTTAATGGGATCACTTTTCCAAGCTCCTCGCTCAGGAATGGAATCGGGTTTCATTCCGTGCATCCAACCCTGTTGATAAGATACTCGAACAGCGAGAATGTCACCTATTTCGCCATCTTCGATCATTTCTCTCGCTTGCCGCACCATCGGATAGCCAGAGTAATTATGTGAAAGAACGAATACTTTTTTTGATTCCGCTACCAACTGAACCAAACTTGCGGCTTCCGACAGTTCGGTGGTCATTGGCTTGTCACATATCACATGGAAGCCCGATCTCAATGCTTGAGTCGCAATATCTGCATGCGTGTGATTAGGGGTCGCGATTGACACAAAGTCAATTCGGTCAGACCTCGGCAACAACCTCTCCTTAGCGAATAACTCTTGGTAACAACCATAAGCTCGCTCTTCATTCACGTCAAAAATGGTCGCACTAGCTCGCGATTTTTCTGGGTCGGATGAAAAAGCACCGGCAACTAAATCAGCTTCCCTATCCAAGGTTGCCGCGGTCACATGAACGCGTCCGATGAAACCGTTTCCACCACCACCAATTAAACCCATGCGAAGTTTTTGTCGCTGACTCACCCGCTCACTCCTCGCTTACGTTGCTTCTGTTAATCAGACGATCATGACTCTCACCGTTCCGATACGCCGGGAATATTGACTTTTAGATATCGCCAATTTTTCAAGAAGCTCACGAGATCGTTCATTTGCTCCGGTTTAAGTGTGGCTTCAAAACCCTCTGGCATTAGTGAAATCCCTGATGTTTTGATTTGATCTATTTCGGTACGTAATAGGACTAAATTCTCACCACCGGCTTGCTGAATTGTGACACTCTCGCTGTCCTCTGTTACGTAGAGACCATCACACCGATTTCCATCGACTGTGAGAATTTGAGTTTGAACATATGAGGCATCGATTGCTGCATTAGGATCCAGAATGGCGTTAAGAAGATAATCACGTGACTTCGTTCTTGTGTCACTAATGTCGGGTCCAACATTCGTACCAATTCCATCAATTTGGTGACACGCTGAGCAATGAAGGGAAAATAATTCACGTCCATGAATCGGATCAGCCCGCTTAATTAGTTCAGCTTGGTAGGCTGCAATCACTTTCTGTCGATCTTGAGCCGGTTTCAATAATTTGACAGCTAAAGCTGCAACTTCAGGATTATTGTGCTGCCGCAATCGAAGCGAAGACTTTGGGTCAATTGCGTTGCGAGGTAAGCGACCTTCTAGCACTTCACTTAAAATCCAAAGCGAATCTTCAGTTCGGCTCAACATCACCTGTATCATTTCTTGACGAGTATGTGCCGGAAGCGTCAACCAGTTTTCACGCAAGTATTTTTTTACCCAATCGTTATCTACCTGCTGCAGTTGTTTCAGTGCTGCAGTGCGAAGTGCTTGAACACCGTCGCTCATCGCTAAGTCTTGCAAGACTTCTGGATTAATCAGCTGCATTGCGACCAAAAATTCCAAACCATCAGTTCGCAAATGTATGGCGACCGAGGTGTCCGCAATTTGCTCACTGATATGCAAACATTGGTCCAGAACGACTGCCTTATCTTGGTCTGAAATTCCTTCCAACGCTTTTTTTGCCGCTTGCCGTCCGCGACGAACACCACGGTTCCAGGCTATCAGCAAATGGAGTGAATCAATCTTTTCAATACTGTCCGAGAGTTCGGCCTTGTGAAAAAACTGAGCTAATAAACTCAACGAATCCACAGGAGCGTCGATTGCCAGCCGTTCATAGAGAATCTTCAATATTTCAATGTCGGGGCTATTTTGACCGGCAAGCGTATTGATCATCTGTGCGACGTCTGGTCTCGGGACGCTACTAATAACTTGTCTTCCGTAAGTATCGATCGATTTGCTTTCGGCAATTGCGGCAAGCCTAGCAACACGTATCGAACTATCGATTTCATCATTCAAAATCAGAGTAATCGCTTGCTCGCGCAACACCGCAGAACTTGTTTCCCGACTAATCTCGGGTAGCGATTTTGGCAAATTTCCGACCGCTCGTGCTATTTGATAACCCAGCACTCGCAGCCTTTCATCATTCGCATGAATCAAAATCTGAATATGGTTTTCACGAATCCTGTCAAAGCGAGAAAGTAAGTAGGCTGCCCTAGCTTTTCCCGAGGGAGCAATAGTAGGGTCTTCCATCAACTGTTCCCACACGGATACATGTTTAATACCTTCTTCCAGAAAAAACTGTGTGGCGCAATTTCTTTTCCAAGCGGAAGCAGAGCACAGCCAATTTGATGCATTTTGAAGCGTTATTTTTTGTGTAGTGAGTGGCCAATCATCACCTTGAACAATCTGCCAGATGCGCCCTTGCAAAACTCCATCGCGTTGATCAGGTCGATCTTTCAATTCAGGGGGCATGAAGTCAGGGTGCTCAATAACGGACCTAGCCATATCGGTAACAAGAATGCTCTGGCCAGCACCGACTGTCAAATCAACAGGTCGAAACAACTCATTCGTCGACGTCAGAAAGTCGTACTTCGTGCCTACTCGATTGGAGGCCCAAACGCTGCCAGCCCTTCTCAAGTTCTGGCGTTGAACCAAGTATGCAGTGGGTTCACATACGAAAAGATACTCTTCTCCACCTACGTACCATCCTGGCGCAAAAACTCCGCAAGCAGCACTGAATTGTCCACTGTGAAGATTACTGGTAGTCCAAGCAAGGCCCCGTGCACGCACCTCGGACTGCTCCCCAGATACCGCTACATCCATCACCAAATCACGTGGCGTCAGTAATGGATTTTTCTGTAACATATCGGTTTCGAAAATCGCCTGCATTGCAGGATTTCTATTACTGCATCCCATTCTGCGTCCAAAGTCATCGATGGTTAATCCGTATTGGCTTTTACCAGTGACGACTCCCCACGCTCCTCCTTCTGGGTCAAAGAAAAAATCGCCATCGCGTAATTCAATCGCATCACTGCTTACCTGAAAACGAGAGCTTTGAGCCTGAATACGACCACCGCGTAGCCCATTTGCAACATAAACCAGTCCGTTTGGAGCAAGGGTTGGATGATTCGCTCGAAGTTGCTGATTCTCCTGTGCAAATCCGTCAAACCATACTTCTTGTTCATCGCCAACGAGATCGCCATCCTGATCATCAATGAAAACTATTTTGCCAGCTAGTGTCACAATTGCCCCATTGCGATAGGGCTGAACTCCGGTTGGGAAATCTAAACCACCAGCAAATAAAATAGACTCGTCATAAATTCCATCCTTATCAAGATCTTGCAATACCTTCAGATTCCCATTAGGTAAATCGTTATCCGAAGAACGATAGGGGTAATCACCCATTTCAATGACCCATAATCGGCCATGCATATCTAGTCTGGAGCTAACCGGATCAGAAATAAGTGGTTCCGAGGCTATTACTCGTACACTAAATCCCTCTTCTATCTTTAAGTCCCCGATGGCTTCCTTCGTCGTACCCTCCGCGGCAAATACCGAGACCACATGAGTCGACGTGGAAACCAAAAAAAAGAAACAGGAAAAGAGAACTCTGTGTTTCAGCTGATCTATCACTCTCATGAAACCATGTCCCCAGCGAGTGCTCGTAACTAACGCTTCCAATATATCAGATTGGAAACATTTATTTTTATAACTTAATCCAAGCAGCAATCGAGTTGATCAATTTGGAGCTTGCGATAACTGGCGACATAAAGGTCAGAAAACTGATTCCTGCGGCCACTGGAATTGGCAAAACGATCCAGCAAATAATACTGAGCGCGATTAGCCAATGCAGTGAATCGCAAAGAAAGGGCCGCACCTTATTTTGATTCCGTTGTGCCCAAAGCACGATTAGGCCAAAGCAACTAAATACAAAGACTGGATAAACGGGAATCGCAACCTCTTGCCTACGAAGCAATAATTTTCTAACGATACCCGAAGACTCATCCCCCTCACATTTCACAACTCTTACCATTCGATAACCTTCAAAACCACCAATTGGAAAGAGCGTTTTTCTTGACATGGTTCCGCGCGAGATTAGCTGAGGATCCGACAACTTCTTAATTGCTTCCGTTAGACGCTTGCTCAGATCATCCCAAACAAAACTTGCGTTCTCATCCGAAAGCGAACTCTGCCTATCAGCTAGTTCAATTTGAATAGGATCATCAGAAGTGTTGTCATTTTCATGATTCCGCTGCTCAATCCATTCAGCCCATAGACCTGCGCTGTTTACAAGAAGCGAGTAACGTTGTACCCAACTCGACAACCAAATGTTCGTATCGGCCTCACTGAACTGACCTGAATTCCCTACCGCTTCAACCGATTCAACCACGGAATTTGCAAGAGCCACCAGTCGATTTGCTTTTACCGTTGACACCGAAAGATCGCGTCCCACTGACGCACCGGTGTCACTTTCATAAAACGTCAACCACTTTGTGTTTGCTTCTAAATCACCAAGTCTTGGTAACCTGAAATTAGTTAGATCTCTCTGTACATCTATCCGCACCAACAACTGCACCGTTTGCGAATAATTATCCAAGGCAAAGGGTAAATCTACCGACCAGCCATTTACAGATTTCCCAATCTGCACTGAAATTTCCTTACCGTTGCACCAAGCACCGACGATGTTTGTCGCTTTGGGCAGATCGACTGCAAGTGCCTGATCGTCTCCAGGGTAGACATCCCAATGCATCAGAACCAGTAAAGTTTCATCGTCATGAAAAACATGAGCATCAGAGCAAAAAGCTATTGCCTTTGTTTCAGTGGGCGAGATCGGCATAAGATCAATACGATAAGATTGATTTGTCGCACGATACGTTTGATATTCAGAAAATTGAATATCATCCACTAAGTGATCGGGCGGAGCGGCAACTTCAACAGAACTCGTGCGCCAGGCTGTATCTCGGCCATCCACTAAGCGGGGAACCGCGGCAAAAACGCTTCTTGTTGCAACATCGAGCATGACCACATTTGGAATACCGACGCGATTCACTCCCCCGGACGTCATACGACTTTGAATGGCAATTTTCCCATCCGTCACGGAGTCAATATCCACGGCAATTTGTATGACAGTTCTATTAGGGTCTATTGCTGGCAGGGATTGGATAAGCCTACCCCCCTCCACAACAATATCTTCACACCATTCAGAAGGTAACTCAATACACAGCGTGTCTGCCGACGAATCCAAGAACTGAAAGACTGCTTGCATCATCCATCTTCGCTCGGTGCGCGACAAAACGAGCAATTGATCAATCCTTCGTAAATCAGGACCTCCATCGACAGAAAACTCGCGAGAAACGATACGATTCTCCAGAGAGGAAACCTGATTTTTTTGGACCCAAGCGTCCACAACCCTAGAACCACTCGGTATCAGAAATTCTAAATCTGGTTCAACATTACGCGAGACATCGGACGGTAATAAGTGCATTTGCTTTTCGCTTACCGCCACGGAATAGTCCCGCGTAACCAAATACTTCTTCTCTGATTCCGTATTGTTTGAAACCAATTCGACGTCTGGCAACGCGACAGTCTGATTGGGGCTAAATGCGAACGAACCGAGAACCTGAACAACCGTTGGAATGTCACTGCCTTCGCATCGGATGAAATATTCTGTTCCTCCCTCCACCAAGTTTGAACTAAGCAGTTGTTCTCTACCGCCAACACTAATTTGATGAATATCTAAATCTTCACTGACGAAAAGTCGAGCGTAGTTTGGCTCAAACAGACTCGACAACAAATCGGCTTGATAATGCACACGAAGACGATTTTGTTCAAAATGTGCATGATAGATCTGCTTGCCTCCAACGGTATTTACCACTTTCGGCTTATAACGCAAAGACACCTCTGGTATCCCGTCTACGGGTACGAAGGCACGATCAATTGATCCAACATATCCATTCCATCCCGCCACAAATTGGTCAACCGACAGTGGTTCATTCTCTGCGTTAGAGACGGGCATAAATTGCACAGTTGATTCGCACTGTAAAGCGATCCAAGGATCAGCATTCTCTCCCATCGCAGACGCAATCGCTTCGGGAATGCTTATCTTTGCAAATAAATCTTCATCGGATTTCTTCCATTCTATTGCTTGAGACCAAACCATCCGAATAGGGTCTCTACGCCCGTTTACTGATTGCAGTGTTATTAATCGCCTCGATGGACTGTATAACTCGGAACTGACTAGCTTCCACGAATCACCTATCAACCTAGGCATTCTCGAGTCGAGTATGACAAATTGAAATTTTTCTCCACTGACTAATAACTCTGGCACATCGAGTTCACAATCGATGACAACATTATTCTTACCAGCTCTTATCCAATAACGCCGCCCTAATGCTGCATCTTTATCGGGTTGACCACCACTGGCGGCACGAGCATCCAGTTGGAGCAAATTGGTCGGCCCTAAATCATCTACCCAAGTGCTAGACAGATTCGCCTGATCCTTGATCAACCAACCCTGCACCCCTCCCAACCGCAATGCTGAAACGGCTGTTGTCGATTCAATCGTAATTTTCGCATTTGCTATAGCTGGAATAGACAACTCAAGTTTTTCCCACGCGTCTTGCGTTGTAAAAACAGGCTTGTATGTGACACGTATTTTAAATACAGGGTCCAATGCCACGTTGGATAATTGAACAAATCGGCCGTCGCGATCGAATGGCAAAATTCTAGTGCCGTCACCCAATAGCTCTATCCGTCTTACAGTGTCAAAAAGAAGCGGCAAGGTCAGGGATACCGATGCGTTGCTTCTTTCATATTCGATAACATAATCGGCCTCGACACGTTCAAAATCTAATTGGCCGGCCTCTAGATCATTATTTTTGGCAATCGACACTCGATAGTTTGCCGATAAAAACATCCCGGGGTTTTCAACTTCATTTTCCATGCCGGCGAATAAAGTTGAGTAGATGTCTTTTGGTATATAAACCATTTCACCAGTGAGATCACCTTCTCGATCGACAGGCACCAGAACGTTTACCGGAGCATTACTGAATTCGGTCGCTATTGGTGACGAATCTTGTGCTGATCCTGTTTGCTCAAGCACAGCAATCGCAAGGCCTAATAAAAAGACTTTACCTGCCGCATCAGTAAAAGAGAAATCACTGTCTGAATTTCTCTGTAGACCACTTGTCTCTTCGGTTTGATTGCCACTCCGCCGCCCCCCTGAGAACTCTTTCTGTTTCGTCGTGATTGCAAAGATTACACCGACCACAACGGGAACAACAATCCACGCAAAATAAGCAATCGCGAATGCTGTCCAAAAAAAACTGGCTGTACACGCTATTACAAAAAACACAAACGCCAAGAAAATCGATCGCCTGCCGATCCAACAACTGGTTGCACACAAAGTTAACGCACCGAGGCATCCAAAAGCTAACACGTGTTCATACCGACAAAGCAAAACTTCGGATTGAGGCGCGACGAGTGAATTGACAACTTGCTGATTCAATTGAAACATCGGAAAAAGTTGATCAACAACGAAGCTATCCGGCCGCGGAATAAGGCGGTACTGCGATGAAATGACTACAGCACCAGTGAGTTCGATTGAGGGAACTTCATAGGTTCGATACAAAAACCCAGCATCGTGTTTTCGTTCCCACGTAACATGTACGATTTCTTCTCTGAAGCTTGGAGGGATATGTAGCTGACGCTCTTTCGAATCCAATTGATATGTCTGATCTTGAGAAACTGAATGGGAAACCAGATCCCAACCGTCGGGAGTTTTGATCTCCAAATTAGTATTGGACCGTAGGTGATACTCTGCGTGAAGCTGATCAGCTCCATTCACTGAAGCCACGCACTTAACTCTCTCCTTCCAAACTAAGTTAACAGCATCACGTCTTTTTTCGCTCGAAATTTCAATGGATGGTTGATTGACCGGATCATATCGCAACCGCATCCAACGATTGAAAAAGGAACTTGCAGAAGACTTACCCGCAATCTGAAAGTAGTCCGCTCCAAGATTATCCGTGTTAGGAACAACGGATACGCCATCACTTCTTCCGACTAAAACAAACGCTGGATCGAGAAAAACCTCAGCATCTTGACTGGTAGACCCGAGACACGTTGGCAGTAAGAGGTTATAGCGACCCATGATTGGAAAACGTCTCTTAGCAACAATGAGACGCCCATCCAATGACAGATCTTTCAGGTCAAGCTCATGAGAAACCCCATTACTAATCGGGCTGACGAATACGCGATTGATTTGCACTTCATCGGACCCATCTTCTTTCTGCGAAGCCCATTGGTATTCGGGCAACTCATTACCAGCCCCGGTTCGCACGACAAGATTACCAATCGACTGACTCTGGGATGCGATTTGAAAAATAAGATTTTCAACTACCTGACCTTCCTCGTAAGTGACGAACAAACGTGACTTAATGCTGTAAGCCACACTCGGACGCACTAATTTCACGGCAGGAATTCCTCCGTCCTTGGGTGCAAACCAAAGGGTACGTGACCCTACCGAGTCGAAAAACTTTTCTTGCCTTTTATCGAGGCTTGGTTCGTCAATTTTTGAACGAGCCAATGCCGTCTCACCGCTCCACGTCAGCGCAGCAACGGGCGTCACGGAAGCTAGGGTAGTCGTCACTCCACTGGCTGATGTTCGAACAAACCAAGTACTCGGCATATCCAATTGGTTCTGAGAAGGCTTCAAATCACGCTTACCTTCTGCAATGATCACCAGCTGGTCACCATCGATGTCTTGTGATTCTGGCCATAAATCGATCGATCGATTTATGGCTGTCCCTTCTGAAACAGCGATAAGCCGACCTGAAAACTCAAAACGAACCGTATTCAAGTCCCATTCATTTTCGATCTGCAACGTAATGGGCAGGTCTTTTTTTTCACCAAGATTGATTGCCATCCGTGATTTTGCAAATATCGCCGTTTCGTCGACATTTAAGCTAAGATCAACTTCAGTAGAAACCTCAATGGGTCTCAGTGCAAGAAGAACACTTACCAACTCGTTCTCGTGGTTACCTTCTTGTATCCCAACGTTAGTTATTTGTGAGGTACTCGAATCTTGATCTCGAATCTTTACCGCATTCGAATCAGCGATCAGATTTTCACGAAGCGGGCCGGCAAGACTAATTGAAGTAGTTCCTGTTTCTGTTCCTTGCTCGTCAACTGTGGCCCATGAATTTGGAACCCTCCATTGCACAATTTGAAAAGGATCCAAAACTGAAACCAATATTTCTTCAGCCGTAGTGGCGTTGACACAGTCGAGCAAATTAATTTGAGGTAAAGCTACTGGCTTAGTGGTGGTAATATTTTTTTTAAACCCTTGTATTGATAGCGTAGCACTCAACGAAGACCTGCGACTCTCTTGATCAAAACCCTTGATGCGTAATCTCTTTCTTCCATCCGACTCACTCAACAACGAAAAAGGGACATTTTCACCGTCAAGTTTCACAGAGAGAATTTCATCCGACTGGATTAAGATTTCGAGAGGGTCTGCCATCCCACTTCGCTCTAAAACGACTCGATTGGTCCAATCGATACCTCCTTGATGCAAGTCGCATCTCATTTGAGATCGACGCACGATTGGAAACGATGAATTAATCTGCCGGCTATCAATGACTTGGAAGCTAACTTCCGAAACTCCACCGGCTTCAATCTTGTACCAATCGCAATCGTCACTCTGGATGAGTTGCCTTAGCTCCGTATCAAATTCATTAAGTTTGGTACCAACTACATTTTGAGCAACAAGCTCTAGGCCTGTTGGGATCGCGACAAAGAATGTGGATTTCTCCACCAAAGGGAGTCGCAACTTAAAGTCGATCGCGTTCCCAATCAATTTTCCCTGAGCAGTCCATAAATAATCAACCGAATTTTGAACCGAAATTTCATCACCTACGGTCACAAAAACCCGGCCCTCTGCATCGAACTGAAGCCTGGGCAATTTCGATTCAGCTCTGAAATTTGGAGCCAATTCGGTTGAACGAATGCTAACGCCTTGCCGGCCCAAACCTACCGTGGAACTGCCGGTTAATTGTCTGGAGAGTTCCAACCAACCTCGACGACAAACTAATTTTGAATCGAGCAACTCTACAACAAATTGAGATCCAATCACTTGATTGGTTAGAGACTCCTCGTTCTCAAAACTTTGTTTTAATAGAGCATCACGAAACTGATTAATCGAAACAGGCATGTATTCTTTTGATACAAGAACATCCATCTGAGAAGAGTAGAGTGCGATCGGCCTTAGCTCGCGGCCATCGGACATTTTCATAGGCAATGGCAAATGGTGAGCGGAACTACCTTTCTCAAGTGCCAAGCCTACCTCAAGCGGCGAAGATTCCTTTTGGGGAGTGTCTTGGCCACCGCTTTCTTCGTTATCGGGCAATAAGAACCGGTCGAGAGTATTTAAAGATGGCTGAACTTCTTGCGCATCTAGATTGCTGGGTAAGACACAATGGATTATCAACGCTGCAAACACTAACAAAAACCGGTATCCGGTTAAGTGACAATGCAGTGGGTCGCGGCTAAATTTGCAGCGCCTACGTTGAGCTATCAAGAGACCTTACCTCCTGAAACACCTTCTTCATCAATGACCAACTCAAGTGTCTGAACCAAACTACTTGGTTTGGCTATTTTTGACCCGAACGATCGCGGTCTTGATCCTGCCGAATCAGAAAACAATCGTCGACGAGAATTTGGTTTTAGAAGGCCTTTTACCGCAATCATCACCACCAGCAGGACGAGAGCCAGCAAGCCGTACTGCCCCGCCAGTATCACCGCATCCGGTGACAAGACGCAAATACCGGCTAGTAACATTAGAAGTGTTACCATCACTACTGGATGTCGAAACACACGTGAACAGGTAATGCCAACCGATAATAGAATGACGAATGAGCCAACAGCCATCCATAATGCAACTCGGGATACTAATATCACACGAAAAGCTTGTGGTTCAAATCCACGGTACAAGTACCTGTTTCCGCTTGGCATTGAATTCATACTCGCGGACACCAAATCCAGTAACGATTGATCACCGTAAATTGGATCTCGATACAAATTCCAGCGGTTATATCTCCAAGACATTTCACGACCTAGCATGGATGACGCCCACACGGCGTGCGAGTCTCGCGGAGCAATAATTTGCCAATACGATCCCAATGTAGGATCATTGACGGTCACCAATGGGGTAACTTCGATCGCGAAGTTATTGGGTTCTTGAGGGTACCGGATGCGCAAATCTATCAACTGCGATTTGTCTTGGTTGACCAATGGAACACTTAGCGAATTACCATTCAACCTAACACGCACAACTTTGCCATCTACAAATCCATTTACAGACACCTGCGTCGGATCCACTGTTAACTTCAATTCGTAAGAATCTCCTCCACTCACCCTTGCTAAAACCTGTTCGTAACGCGTGGTTGATCCAATAAGCGAGCGAACAATTGTCCGTTCAATTTTTTGATCAGTATCTTCCTCTTCTCTTGGCTTAATGCTTAATCGCAAAGAATCTTTTGGAATCTGTGAAAGCTCGAGAGACTGCAAACCGCCCTTGTCAAAAAAAGACAGACTTCTTGTGTCATCCCCGACCAAATTCACCACAACTGGACCTCTAAGGGTCATATCAGCGACAGCAGGTCGTGGTACAGAGATCGCCAGCAACTCGTTTTCTGAGTTAGCTTGATCAATTGGAATTTGATTTCGAAACCTCACCTTCATCGTACCACTGGTCAGACGATCAGATATCAGCAAGTACCGGTCACCTTCAAGGAACTGCAGTTTTGCTGGAAGATCGTCAACGGTAACGCTCAAATTTTCTGGTAGCTCTTTTAAATCATTAACAGAAAGGCTTTCTACGTTTTCGCCTCGCTCCACAACGGCCGGTGGTTTTGACGAAGGATTGACAAACGGAATCCTCAGAGACAACCTTCCCTCTAGATCCAACAAGGAGGAGACAACCCAGTCACAGGTTGTACTCATCAGATCGCCATCCAGTTCGACGGTCAGATCACTCGTCAAAGTAATTCTTGTAGGCTGTTCGATGAGATTTCCGACGATCATGGCGGCCTGTTCACCATCAATCAATCGATAGGATCTAATCTCTGAATTCGCGCTCCCGCTGCTATCTAGAGCGACCGTGCGATTCAAACCCTGTGATTCTTCAAGATCTAAAACAAACGCCATCCGGCCATCATTCACCAGATTGAAAGTGGAATCTCGGATCACCTGTTCTTTTTCGGGAATGACAATCCGCGGCAGCGTTAAAAATATGGGGGCGGTGTTTTGAGATACCTGCAAAACTCGCTGAAACTGAAAGATTAGTTGCGAAGCCTCTTCGTTAGATAATGCTGTAAGGTCGACCACGCTGAATTGATCTTCTTCGAAGGTGAGCAAAGGCGTTCCCAACTGAGACTCAACGATTCGGATCTCCCAGCCTGCATCATCAAAACGAAGGAGCCCATCGTCTGTTTCTCCAGAAATCTCAACTTGCATCCAAAGGGTGGCGTTGCGGTCTCGCGTCGTAAGTTCTGACCGAGTGTTGACTCGTAACTGTCTTTGATTTTCACTTAACCATACCGGCAACACGAACTGTGGACGCTCAAAACCAAAGCGATAAGTTCGATCAGTGCCGGCTTGATTGGCTGCGTTTTCAAATAAGTTGCGAACCCATTGGGCCGACTTCCAACGAAGCCTGTACTCACTTGGAGTGATAATCTCAACTTCACCTCGATGACGTAAGGCTCCGATTACATCAGGTGCCATTAATTGCATCGGGGATTCACTTGAAGCTTCTTGATTTTTCAGCTGGTACTCGAATGTGAGATCGACCCTTTGTTGCCGCATATCATTTGGAATTGTGATTTCACTCACCATTTGCTCCGAGTTAGCCTCACTCGGACTAGCATCCAAAACGAAACCGGTATCAGTAAAGATTGGTGAATCGAGCAGAATCGCATTTGGCGGTAAACGCAAGCTAAACTGCTTTACTGAGCCTCGGAGGTTATTAATACTCAACCTGACTGTAGCGGTTGGTTGATCCTGAGGCGAATTCCAACGCATGGATGTCCGACTCTCTACTTCATAAATAGGAGCTGGCTCAACAGCTGCAGTGCTACGGCTCCAGCGAAGTGTGTAGTCTCCGCCGCTACTCTCAACTTTTAATGCCGTCTCAGTATCACTAGAATTTACAAGCTCAACGATCTCATCGCCTTGACCGATCACCTCAGCATTTGCTGTATCTCGCTCGACAATCAAATTAATTCTCGCGGGCACATCTGGAAGTTGAAAACGAAGACTTCGATAATTCGAGGCAAAATCAACACGTGCTGATACTCGCATCAACAAATCGATCTCGACACGACTGTCATGCTTCACGAATAACCGGTAGCCCTGACCGTCCGAGGTTACGGTAGTGATAGCTTCGACCGGAGGCTCCAAAGAAATCGGCTCAATCTGATGAAAGTTACCGAGCTTAATTGGAATGGTGACCCATCCGCCCTCAGTAGAGTCGATTGCCAATTTTAGGCGTACGGAAAGCTCTGCGCGAGGCCCAGTCGCCATCCCTGTCAGCTCAAGTGACTGATAGGTGAACTTGCGTCGGGCTGTTTCTAGCCCCGAATCAAGGCTCAAATACCTTTCAAACTCTTCCCACGTCAGCGAGGGCATCATGACAGGATTGCCGGACTCGCTCAAAAACATGAAGGCTCGTATCGGTACTCCGCTGTCTTTCTCTTCTCTCGCTCCGTCCAACAGTCCTTGAGGAGGCTGGGTCCCAGGTGGTTGCGCAAAGAGAGCACCAGCGAAACAAAGAATCGATATTACAAAGCTAGAGATGAGACAGCGCAATTGGACAATAGCACCGTCACGACAAGATAAAATCCAAGCCATCCGCCTAACCACCGCAGTCAATCTATCCAGATCGGGATTCAAAGATCGTCGCATGGTGCTTTTCTTGGATTGGAACTATATCTGATCAGCTGA
>Ga0181559_10002447_pt1 | contig 18327 bp, 16 predicted proteins | sample 011ome_21_FD_133752 | JGI IMG/M metagenome (GOLD analysis project Ga0181559, IMG submission 133752) | Coastal salt marsh microbial communities from the Groves Creek Marsh, Skidaway Island, Georgia - 011508AT metaG (megahit assembly) | ecosystem: Environmental > Aquatic > Marine > Intertidal...
CAGAGCGCGTGGGCTCGGGCCCCTTGGGTCCACCAAGCTCGGGCTTCTTTTCCGGATTCTCAGGTTTGGTTTCCGGCAAAGCGTCTGCCGCATTTTGGGCGGGTTTGGGTGCTGGTATCGGTGCGCGGGTGGGCGCGTCATCGGGCACCCGTTCGCGATAAACCGGTGTCGCACTGCTTGTATTGTCGGTTTTGTCAGCCATCTCTTTGATATGGACGATCAGACCGGGTTTGCCAAGAGACTGATCGTCGCGACCGAATTTCAGGACCAGAGACGAGACCCAGAGAAAAGACATGGCCAGTTACTTCAAGACCGCACTGCTGCTGGCAGCCCTCACCGCATTGTTCATGGGCGCGGGATTCCTGATGGCGGGCCAGACCGGCATGCTGATCGCACTTGTGATCGCCGCGGGCATGAACCTGTTTGCCTGGTGGAACTCGGGCGCAACGGTGCTGCGCTACTACAAGGCAAAGGAAGTCGATCCCAGCCACAGCCTGCACCGCATCGTTGCCGAGCTTGCCAAACGCGACAGTATGCCGATGCCCAAGGTCTATCTGATCGACAACCCGCAACCCAACGCCTTTGCAACGGGTCGCGGCCCCAAGAACGCTTCGGTGGCCGCCACAACCGGCCTGCTACAGCTCATGAACGAGCGCGAAGTCGCCGGGGTCATGGCCCATGAACTCGCCCATGTGAAACACCGTGACACCCTGATCATGACCGTGACCGCCACGGTGGCGGGCGCGCTTTCGATGCTTGCAAATTTCGCGCTGTTCTTCGGTGGCGGCCGGAACAATCAGATGGGCATCATCGGCATGCTGGCCATGATGATTCTGGCCCCCATGGCCGCGATGCTGGTGCAAATGGCGATCAGCCGGACACGGGAGTACGAAGCCGACCGGGGCGGTGCGGAGATCTGCGGCAACCCGGACTGGCTGGCCGACGCACTTGAAAAACTCGAGGCCGGATCCCGGCAAATCGACAATGACGCCGCTGAAAACAACCCGGCCACCGCCCACATGTTCATCATCAACCCATTGCACGCCCATAAACGGGACAAAATGTTCTCAACTCATCCCAACACAGCGAACCGGGTCGCCCGATTGCGGGAAATGTCCGGAACGCCCGGCAAGTCGTCTGTTGTGACCCCCGCCGGACCGCAAGGCCCTTGGTCACCGCGGGCGCGCACCCGTTCAGAGAGAAGAACCGGCCGGGGAAGCGTCCCCGGTGCCGGATCACGTCGCGGTCCCCGGTCGCGCTGAAAAGGCCAAAATGGGCATAAAAACACCAATTTTGGCGCAAAATGTGGATAGACTGTTAACAGATTGTCCACATCTAGTAGGTCCTACATTATTTTGTGGTCTTGCCCCAATGATCCCACATGATCTAGGCTCCGCTTCAGAATTGAGGGTGCCGACCGGTGCTCTCCAAGGGGCAGACGAAAAGATGGGACATCAACATGTCGTGGACTGACGAACGGGTAGCAATGCTTCGTGAATTGTGGGCCAAAGGTCTGAGCGCGAGCCAGATTGCCGTCCAGTTGGGTGGAGTCACCCGTAACGCCGTGATCGGCAAGGCGCACCGTCTAGGCCTGGAAAGCCGCCCATCCCCGATCCGGGGTAACGGCACCGGGTCGCGTCGGCGCAATCGTGCCATTGACCGGGCCGCCGAAGCCAAGGCGCTGCGCGGCACGATGGCCGATGAGGAAATCGGTGGTGAAAAGATCGTGCCCGACGGCGACCAACGCATTGCTGAATCCGTTCTCCCGCCAATGGCGCGACGCGGCGGTGATGTCAAAGCGTGCCTGTGGCCGACCGGGGATCCGGGCAAGGACAATTTCAGCTTCTGTGAAGACGATACCGTGCCAGGCCGGCCGTATTGCTCCAAGCATTGTGCCGTTGCCTATATCCGGAAAGACAGCAAGAGCGCTGCCGCCTGATCGTCATATTGCATGACGCAAAAGAACGGGCGGGTTTCAAACCCGCCCTTTTCTTTGCACCCACCTTTGTCGTCCTCACAGAATATGGTCTAAAGCGCCATGGCTGACCCTCGCGCGATTTCCTGTGACATCCTCGACGCTGTGCTTGATCGCGGCGCGCCTCTTGATATCACCCTGGGTGAACACAAGGGGCTGGCCGCACTCGAACCGAGAGACCGGGCACAAGTACGCCGCATTATCGGGGCCACCCTGCGTCGCCTCGGAGAGATCGACGCCATCATCAAGGCACGGCTCGACCGCCCAATATCCAGCCGTCACACACGCATCCGCAACATATTACGGATCGGTGTCGCCGAGCTCGTCTTCCTCGAAACACCACCCCATGCCGCGGTGGACGCCGCTGTGCGGGTGGCGACCCAGCATCGCAAAGGTGCTTTGAAGGGCCTGGTGAACGCGATCCTCCGACGGCTCGATCGTGACCAGAAGACCGACACACCCATCACCGATCCCGCCAACCCCGGTGAAGCCAACACGCCGAACTGGTTGTTCCACCGCTGGAACGCGAACTTCGGACTGGAAACCGCCGAGGCGATCGCGGCCGCCCATCTCCACGAAGCTCCCCTCGATATCTCGCTTTCGGTCAAAGCAGACCCTGCAGAATGGGCCGCAAAGCTCGAGGCCGAAATTCTACCAGGCGGCACCTTGCGTCGATCCGGCGGGGGGCGAATTTCCGACCTGCCGGGCTTTAACGAAGGCACATGGTGGATCCAGGATGCGGCCGCAGCCTTGCCCGTCCGCATGCTTGGCGATGTGACTGGCCAGTCCGTGATTGATCTTTGCGCCGCCCCGGGGGGCAAGGCCCTGCAACTCGCCGATGCCGGCGCGCAGGTGACCGCTGTCGACATTTCAAACGCCCGACTGGGACAATTGCAGGAAAACCTCGGGCGAACCGGTTTCAACATCGACATGGTGAATGCCGACGGCACCCAATGGCGGCCCGACACCCCGGCTGACGCGGTCCTCCTCGACGCACCGTGTTCTGCAACCGGCACCATCCGCCGGCATCCCGATATTCCCCGACGCCGTCGTTCAAAGGATATCGAGGCGATCACAGGCCTTCAGCAGCGCTTGCTGGCCGCCGCGGTCGACATGGTCCGCCCCGGTGGCGTGATCATCTACGCGGTATGCTCCCTCGAGCCCGAGGAAAGCGCCGACCAGATCGCAGCACTTTGCAAAGCTGGTGCGCCCGTGCGCATCGACCCGATTGACCCGGCCACACGTCCCGAACTAGAAGGCCTCGCCCCATCGGCAATTACCCCGGATGGCATGCTACGCACCCTGCCATGCCACTGGCACGAACGGGGCGGGATGGACGGCTTTTTCGCCGCCCGTTTGGTGCGCACATGATCTTCCCATTCACCCCGCAGCTTTTCTTGCGGCGCAACGCGTAAATCAGGTACCAGAAACCATGGCTTCGTCCCAAGGGGCACAGACGCCCGTCCGTATTGCACCATCTATCCTGGCCGCCGATTTTTCAAAGCTCGGCGAAGAGGTTCGCGCTGTCGCCGAGGCGGGCGCTGACTGGATTCATATTGATGTGATGGATGGTCACTTCGTCCCCAACATCACCATCGGACCTGCCGTCGCAAAAGCGCTGCGTCCGCATTGTGATTTGCCGTTTGATGTCCATCTGATGATCAGCCCGGTTGACCCGATGATCGAGGGTTTTGTCGAAGCTGGTGCCGACATCATCTCACTGCATCCCGAAGCTGGCCCCCATTTGCATCGTTCGCTGCAAACCATTCGTGGGTTCGGCAAGAAGGCCGGCGTTGTGCTGAACCCCGCCACACCGGTGAGCGTCGTCGACAACGTGATGGACATGGTCGATCTGATTCTGGTGATGAGCGTGAATCCGGGTTTTGGCGGACAGGCGTTCATCGAAAGTCAGCTTGAAAAAATCTCTGCCCTGCGTGCCCGTATCGACAACCACGTTGCAGGTGGTGGCCAGCATATCGACCTCGAAGTTGATGGTGGCATCGATCGGGTGACAGCACCGCGTACCATTGCCGCGGGCGCAAATGTCCTCGTCGCGGGCACCGCCACCTTCAAAGGCGGGCCCGAAGCCTATGCCGATAATATCGCGGCCATGCGGGCCGGATGATGCGAGACGCGCCATGAGCGGCAACCAATGAGCGGAAACGTCTTTCAGGAATTCCGTTACGGCGTCGGAAAGCTGCTCTACGCCACACCGATCTATCGCTACACGCTCGTCGGCCGTGCGCCGACAGAACTTGCCGTCGTACCGCCCGACGCCTGGCCGGGGAATGCCGAACGTGGCAGCGCCATTTCTGCCGGGGAACTTTCCTTCCTGGGAGAAACGGTCCGCGGCGGCAAGCATGCCTGGCACCCTGTTGGGATGAGCGATGCGTGGCTTGCAGAATTGCACGGTTTTGACTGGCTGCGTGACCTGCGTGCTGTTGGCGGTGATGCCGCAAGGCGCCGCGCACGTGATCTGGTCGGCGACTGGATCGAGCGGCAGACAAGCTGGCAGGAAATCGCCTGGCGACCCGATGTGCTGGCAACCCGGCTTTACGCATGGCTGGGCCAACACGATTTTTTCTGCGCCTCTGCGGATGATGTCTATCGCCGCAGATACATCGCCACCATCGCAAGACAGACCAAGCATCTCTCGCGTGTCTTGCCGGGCGGCGTCGAGGGAGCAGGCCTAATCCGAGCGTCCAAGGGCCTGATCGCGGCGGGCGCGGCGCTGGGCGACAATGATGGTGCAATCCGTCAGGGACTGAGAGTTCTCGAACGCGCTGTCGACCGACAAATCCGTCCCGATGGCGGCCATATTTCCCGCAACCCACAGATTCAGGAAACGGTTCTGCGCGATCTTGTGGATGTGCGCAGTGCCCTGCTGGCATCGGAAACCGATATCCCGTCCTTCCTGCTGGCAGCCATTGATCGCGCCGCACCCTTCCTGCGCATGCTGCGTCACAACGACGGTGGACTGGCGTTGTTCAATGGCAGCGGTGAGGGCGAAGACTGGCTGATCGACATGTTGTTGTCTCAGGCCGACGCACGGGGCCGCGCGCCTGCGCGCGCACCTCATTCAGGATTCGAACGCCTCGTGGCCAACCGGACGGTTGTTCTGGTGGATACGGGCACCCCGCCACAAGCCGGGCTCGACACCACAGCCCATGCCGGTGCTCTCAGTCTGGAGGTCTCCATTGGCAAGGAACGACTGATCACCAATTGCGGGGCCCGCCCGGGCAATCGCGACCCCTGGGCCTCGGTCCAGCGATCCACCGCCGCGCATTCGACGATGGTCGTCGACGATACGAACTCGGCGGAGATTCTGCCTGATGGGACCTTTGGCAGGCGCCCCCAGGATGTCACCAGCGAGCGCAGCGAAGACGACGGCAACCACTGGATCAATACGCACCATGACGGATATGTGCCGGTTTTCGGCCTCAGCCATGAACGCCGGATCTATCTGGCCGCTGGCGGCGATGACATTCGCGGCGAGGACGCGCTCAACAGGATCGAGGATTCGGGCAACAACACCCGTCCCGCGCGCGGCTTTGCGCTTCGCTTCCATCTGCACCCGACCGTTCAGGCCTCGCTGGTTCAGAATGGCTCGGCCGTCCTGCTTCGTCTTCCAAGTGGTATCGGCTGGCGCCTGATCGCCGAAGGCGGCACGCTTTCGCTTGCCGAGAGTGTGTACCTGGGAACCGCAGATGACGTCCGCCGCACTGAACAGGTTGTTGTATCGGGCACCCTTGAAGCCGGCGCGACCGCCGCACGGGTCAAATGGGCCTTGAAAAAGGTCCCCAAGAAAACCTGAGGCGTGCAAATACCCGCCTCCTAAACCCCGCCTCCTAACCTTTCCTTAACCATCCTCACCGACCATCACCCGGTCAGACCGTTTTGCGGTCATTTATCCATGTGAGGCAGTGTGTCGAAGGTTCTTGTTACAGGTGCTGGTGGTTTCATCGGCTCCCATCTGGTGGAGAAACTCGCCGCAGACGGCGCAGACGTCCGCGCGTTTGTTGAATATGATTCCCGCGGATCCTGGGGCTGGCTCGACGACGCCGCCCCTGAAACCCTGGACACTATCGAGATCATCGCCGGAGATATCCGTGACTCCCATGCCGTGCGTCAGGCCATGGCGGGATGTGAAACCGTGCTGCATCTCGCCGCGTTGATCGGAATTCCGTATTCCTATCTTGCGCCGGAAAGCTATGTCGACACCAACGTCACAGGCACGCTGAATGTGGTTCAGGCTGCGACCGACCTTGGCGTGTCGCGCGTTGTCCACACCTCCACCAGCGAGGTCTATGGCACCGCGCAATATGTTCCCATCGACGAAGCCCATCCGTTAAACCCGCAATCACCCTATGCCGCCACGAAGGTCGGCGCAGATCAGATCGCTCTCAGCTACGGGCGCTCCTTCGGGACACCGGTGACCGTGGTGCGCCCCTTCAACACCTATGGCCCACGCCAATCCGCACGCGCGGTGATCCCGACAATCATCACACAACTGGCTGCTCATGACCCCCAGAACGGACCCGCCAAAATCCGTCTGGGCGCCATCGCACCAACACGGGATTTCACCTATGTCAGCGACACTGTCGCCGGGTTCCTGGCCGCTGCCGAGAGCAACGGGGCAGTTGGTGATGTGGTGAATATCGGGACAAACTTTGAAATCTCGGTCGGAGATACCGCCCAGACCATCGCCGACCTCATGGGTGTGGAACTCATCATCGAAACCGAGGACACACGCCTGCGCCCCGACGCTTCGGAAGTTGAACGCCTTTGGTGTGACAACCGAAAGGCAGCTGAACTGATTGGCTGGCAGCCTGCCCATGCCGGATTGACCGGATTCCGGCGCGGGCTGGAGGCAACGATCGACTGGTTCGCCGCCCCGGCCAACCGGGCCGGGTACAAGGCCCATCTCTATAATGTCTGACCAGACCCTAGGTTCCCTCGTCGAGACAGCACCCCCAAAAGGCCAAAACATTCTTGAGCGGATTTCCACGGTGCTGTCACCGCAGGATGGCCCACACCCCCTCCACGCACCGGAGATCGATGGGAATGCCTGGGACTATGTAAAGGATTGCCTCGACACCGGCTGGGTTTCCTCGGTCGGAAAATGGGTGGATCGTTTCGAGGATATGATCACCCAAACCACGGGTGCCCGACATGCCATCGCCACTGTGAATGGCACGGCTGCGTTACATGCAGCTCTCTACGCCGCCGGCGTGCGCCCGGGGGACGAGGTGCTGGTCCCATCCTTCACCTTTGTCGCCACCGCAAACGCCATCCACTATTGCGGGGCGACCCCGCATTTTGTTGAGTGCGAGGCCCAAAGCCTTGGCCTCGATCCAGCTGCACTCGATCAGTATCTCGACATGACTCTCACATGCCGGGACGGCCAATTCGTCAACCGGCACACCGATGCACCCGTGCGCGCCATTGTTCCTGTGCATTGCTACGGCCACCCGGTGAATATGGAACTGCTGCGCGGGATCGTGGCGCGCTACAATCTGACCCTGATCGAGGATGCTGCAGAATCTCTGGGGAGTTTCATCGGAGATTGCCACACCGGACGTTTCGGGCGCGCCGGTGTTCTCAGCTTCAACGGCAACAAAACCATCACCACCGGTGGCGGCGGCGCCATCATCACCGATGACGAATTGTTCGCCCGGCGGCTGCGACACCTGACGACAACAGCACGTGCGGGAGACGGCACAGAACTCATCCATGATGCGGTCGGCTTCAACTATAGAATGCCCAATCTGAATGCCGCGCTGGGCTGCGCACAACTCGAAACTCTGGACTCAAAACTGAAGTCCAAACAAATCCTTGCCGCACGCTACGCTGATGCTCTTGAAGGCCTGGAGGGTGTCTCAACAGTCACACATCCCAAATGGGGCAGGAGCAACTATTGGCTGAACGCCGTGCTGTTCGAGACCCAACAGGCGCGCAACGCAGCATTCTCGGAATTGAACGAGGCCGGATATCAGTGCCGGGCAGTCTGGACACCCCTGCACCACATGCCGATGTATTGTGACAATCCCCGCATGGGTTTGTCGGTCACCGAAGACCTCTCAGCCAGAGGTTTGCTGTTGCCATCAGGCGCCGGATTGCTCCTTTCAGAGGCATCATCGTCAACGGATCGTTAAAGTTTTCAGCGCATTCTATGGATTGAAAATCCATGGACGCAGCTCTCTCACATATTCCCGCCCTGCGCGAAGCCGAAACCCCGGCAGCTCCCGCTCTCAAGCCTGTGGCGTCGCCGCAATCGCTGCTCGCCCAGAGTCTGATCGGCCCAGACACGTCCATCCATACCCTGATCGAGCGCTTCACAACCCAGCGTGTGCAGATCGGACTGGTGATAGATCCCCAACGGAAACTTTTGGGCACCGTGACAGATGGTGACCTTCGGCGCGGGTTGCTACGCGGCATCCAGACCGACGCCCCGGTACGCCTGATCATGAACACCGCGCCACGCACAATTCGCTTCGGCGAGCCGCGCGGTGACGTCCTGACATTCATGCGTCATCAGAAGATAAAACATATCCCGGTGATTGATTTTGCCGGCCGCGCGGTCGACCTGATCACGCTGGATGCGCTTCTCACCCCAGAAAGTCAGCCATATCCGATTGTCCTGATGGCCGGCGGCGAAGGCAGACGACTTCGCCCCCTGACAGAACACACACCCAAGCCGATGCTCGATGTTGGCGGACGCCCCATTCTTGAGACCATCATTCGGCGCTTTGCGGCTGCCGGGTTCTCGGAGTTTCACATTTCAGTCAACTATCGCGCGGATGTCATCCGGAACCATTTCGGCAATGGTGACGCACTGGGCGTGGATGTCTCCTATATCGAGGAAGACATGCCGCTCGGCACCGCCGGGCCCATCGCACGGCTTGCAAAGCAGCACGACACCCCACTGCTTGTCATGAACGGGGACATTCTTTCCAAACTCGATCCGGTTCAGATGATTGATTTCCACCGTGACAATGACGCGACCGCCACGATGGCTGTTCGCAGCTATGAGGTGCAGGTGCCTTACGGGGTTGTTGAAGTGGACGATAACGAAATCCGGAGCCTGCGCGAAAAACCCGTCACACGGCACTTCATCAATGCAGGCATCTATGTCCTCAGCCCATCAGCGCTGGATTTCATGCCGCGCGATCAGGCCTATGACATGCCCCAATTGTTTGACGATTGTCGGGCCGCAGGTCTGCGCACAAGCGCCTATCCGGTGGAGGAATACTGGGTGGATATCGGTCAGATCGACGATTACCGACGGGCCAACGCGGATTTCGCGTCGATCTTCTAAAGCTGCCAGCGGCGAATATTTTCACCCAGAGTGATATTGCGCCAGATTCCCTTGATGTCCGCCAACAAGCCGCCTTCGGCGATCAATGCTTCAAGAGAGACCGCATCCAGTTCATCATATTCACGATGCTTCACAGCACCCACAACGGCCGCATAACCATTCAGGTCGCTGAGGGACGTCAGCAAATCAATATCGAAAAGCGACTTGGCTTCCTCGGGTGAAGCCTGAGGGTCGTGCACATCCACCTCGTGCCCCTGATCACGCAAGGTGGTCACGATATCGACGACACGCGAGTTCCGGAGATCGGGAACGTTCTCCTTGAAGGTCAGCCCCAGAACAAGAACGCGCCCTTTTTCGCCACCCAGCGCATCATGAATTTCATGGGCAATATAGGGGCCCATGGCATCGTTGATGCGACGACCGGCCAGCACGATTTCGGGATGCAGCCCTGTCGATTGCGCGGCGTGTGCCAGATAGAACGGGTCAACGCCGATACAGTGTCCGCCGACAAGGCCGGGGCGAAAGGGCAGGAAATTCCATTTGGTGTTCGCGGCATCAAGCACGTCGTGCACATCAAGGTCCATGCCGTTGAGAATCATCGCGACTTCGTTGACGAAAGCGATGTTGATATCGCGTTGGGCGTTCTCAATTACCTTGGCGGCCTCAGCGGTACGAATATCGCGCGCGCGGTAGATATCGCCTCCATTCAGAGAACCATAGATCTCAGCCAGCTTCTCGGTGACTGCGGGCGTCTGGCCGGCAACAATTTTTGTAATACGGTCAACCGTATGTTCACGATCACCCGGGTTGATCCGTTCCGGAGAATACCCGAGGAAAAATTCTTCTCCACAGACCAGACCCGAACCGGTGGCCAGAATGGGACCGCATTCATCTTCGGTGACGCCCGGATAGACTGTTGATTCGTAGACAACGATCGCGCCCTTTGCGATATGGCGGGCCACTGTTTCGCTCGCCGCGCGAATGGCAGAAAGATCCGGGCGATTGCGCGCATCGACCGGGGTGGGAACGGTGACGATGAAAACATCCGCACCATCCATCGCGGACTCGTCATCGGTGATCGTAATTGTCGAAGCGCTCAGTTTCTCCGGACTGATCTCACCGGTTCGGTCTTTCCCCCCACGAAGCTCTGTCACCCGTCCGGCATCCACATCGAAACCAATGATTTCAAAATGGTGCGCCAGGTGCACAGCCAGCGGCAAGCCGACATAGCCAAGGCCAATAACGGCAATTTTCGGTGATGCAGACATGACGGACAACTCCCGGATCAGCCGCAGACAACACGGCAAGTCCGGCTATTAGCGCGCCCGGAAGATCATGCCAAGCATCATCGTGAACACACCTATAAGGGAAATTGAAACAATTGAGCTTGCATCATGCCTTCGAATCCCTAAACACCAAGTATGCATATGAGAGAAACCAGTCCACGCTCTTGCACTCTTGCACTCTTGCAAAGGCAGGACGTGAGGCCAGTTGTTTTCCGAAAATGAACCTGAAGTATAATTACATACAAAAGATTAGTGTATAATGGACCGTCTCGACAGACTTGAAGCCCAGAGCGTTTACATCCTGCGTGAGGCCTATGCTGCCGCCAGCCCCTTGGCCGCACTCTGGTCAATCGGCAAGGATTCCAACGTCGTCATCTGGTTGGCACGTAAGGCATTTTTCGGCCGCGTCCCATTTCCTGTTGTCCAACTCGACACAGGCATGGAACTGGACGAGGTCTATGCCTATCGCGATCAGTACACAAAAGAATGGGATCTCGATCTGGTCGTCATAGATTGCCCCCCTGAAAGCGAGATGGACCCCGACCTGCCCCCAATGACACGTTCAGCCGCACGCAAAAGCGCCGGCCTGGCAAAACTTCTGGATGGGGACGCCTATAAGGGCATCATTGTCGGCATCCGCCGCGACGAGGAAGCCACCCGCGCCAAGGAACGCGTATTCAGCCCCCGCGCCCTGAGCGGCGCCTGGGAATTTCGTGATCAACCGCCCGAGTTCTGGGACCAGTACACAACCGATACCCCCGAAGGCGCGCATCTGCGTATCCACCCCCTGCTGCATTGGACCGAGGTTGATATCTGGCACTACTCACAACGTGAGAACATTCCGATCAACCCGCTCTATTTTGCGCAGGAAGGAAAACGCTATCGTTCGCTTGGTGAGAAAAACATCACGGCCCCGATCGACAGCAACGCAGCCACCATCGACGAGATCATCACCGAACTGGAAACCACCCGGTCCCCCGAACGCGCAGGGCGCCTCATGGACACCGAGGCGGAAGACTCCTTCGAACGCCTGCGCACCTCGGGGTACATGTAATGCCCAACGACACAGCAATACAGATGAATGAACTGCGCGCCGGCACCACATCCGGTGACCTGATGCGCGTTGTTATCGTTGGTCATGTCGATCACGGGAAGTCCACCCTCGTAGGCCGCATGTTCCACGACACCGGCCAATTGCCCGATGGAAAGCTCGAAGCCATCCAGGAAATGTGCCGGCGCCGGGGCATGCCCTTCGAGTGGGCTTTCCTGATGGACAGTCTGAAAGCCGAACGCGATCAGGGCGTGACCATCGACACTTCGCAAATCTGGTTTCGCCACAACGCTCGCCAATACGTCATCATTGATGCGCCGGGGCATCGTGAGTTCATTCGCAACATGGTGACCGGCGCCTCGAACGCCGATGCCGCAATGCTGATGATCGATGCCGATCAGGGCGTTCGTCGTCAGTCGCGCCACCACAGTTATCTTCTGCAACTGCTCGGCGTGCGCGAAGTCGCTGTGGCGGTCAACAAGATGGATCTCGTCGACTACGATGAAGCGCGGTTCCGTCAAATTGAGACCGAGTACAAATCTTACCTGGAAGGCATTGGCATTCAGGCCCGCCGGGTCATCCCGATTTCGGCGCGCGAAGGCGACAATGTCGCCACCGCATCGGATCGAATGAGCTGGTATGACGGCCCGAGCGTGATCGAAACCATGGCCGAGTTCGAACTTCCGGAATCCCCGGTTGACCGTCCACTTCGATTGCCGCTGCAGGATGTCTACAAGTTCGACGACCGCCGAATTCTTGCCGGACGAATTGAATCCGGTCGACTGCATGTTGGTGACGAACTGGTCTTCTCGCCCAGCAATCGAACTGCGCGGATCGCCTCCATCGAGAGCTGGAACACCGGCGAACCCGCCACCACCGCAAGTGCCGAACAATCTGTCGGCATCACCCTTGATGAGCAGATTTTCGTCGAGCGTGGCGAAGTCGCGAGCCACGTCTCGGACGCCCCGATTGAGACAGACGTCTTCCATCTGCGTCTGTTCTGGCTGGCAGACACCCCACTTGAGGTCGGCAAGACCTATGGATTGAAGATCGGACCGCGGCATCTGAATGCAACGATCGAACGGATCGAACGTGTGATCGATGTGGAAGCTCTGTCTGATCATGAAGCCACGAAAGTGTCGCGGGACGAAATCGCCGAAGTCGTTGTGCGAACGAACCAACTGGTCGCGATTGACAACCATGACAATCTGCCAAGAACAGGCCGGGTCATTGTCTATGACCGGCACATCACGCTGGCCGGCGGCATCGTGTCCATGGGCAGCTATCCAGATCAGCGGGAACAGATCACCATCCGCTCGTCCAACCTGACCGAGGTCGATCACGGCGTGGACAATACCCGCCGCGCCGCCCGCAACCGGCATCAACCCGGTGTGCTTTGGTTCACCGGTCTTTCGGGTGCGGGTAAATCTACACTCGCCATGGCGCTCGAACATCGCCTCTTCGACGAGGGCTACCAGGTCTATGTGCTCGACGGTGATAACGTGCGGACCGGGTTGAACGCCAATCTGGGATTCTCTCCCGAAGACCGGGCCGAAAACATTCGCCGGGTCGGCGAAGTCGCCGCGCTTCTCTCTGATGCCGGCCTGATCGTGATCACGGCCTTCATTTCGCCCTATCGTGCCGACCGGGATCGTGCTCGTGAGGCTGGCGGGGATTCCTTCCGGGAAATCTACATCAAGGCAGACGTTGCGACCTGCGAGTCCCGGGACCCGAAGGGTTTGTACAAACGCGCCCGGGCCGGCGAGATTCAGGAGTTCACCGGTATTTCGGCTCCCTATGAGGAACCGACGGACCCCGAACTGATCGTCGACACCAGCGATAAGGATATTGAATCCTGCCTTGATGAACTGGTTGCCTATGTGAAAGCCAATTTCGCCGTCACGGCGAAGTAACCGACACACTGATCCGACTAATCCATTGAATCACTTGACGTTCATCGTTTGAACGCACTACGTTCATAAAGTGAACGGAGTGATATGAGCAACGCGGAACGCATTTCAACGCCGGGCAAGGCCGATGATGCCGAGATCACTCTGGGCATCCTCAACGCTGTGCATGAGAACGAGCGGATCACCCAACGTTCCGTCGCGCAGGAACTCGGCATCGCGCTGGGGCTTGCCAATGCCTATCTCAAACGCTGTGCCAAGAAGGGACTGATCAAAGTCAGTCAGGCACCCGCCAATCGTTACGCCTACTACCTCACACCTCAGGGGTTTGCGGAGAAGAGCCGTCTGACCGCTGAATATCTCTCGGATTCATTTCGATTTTTCCGCAGCGCCCGCAACCAATGTACCGAAGCCCTGCTGACCGCCAGCCAACGCGGGTGGACCAGAATCGCGCTGTATGGCGCCAGCGAACTCGCCGAAGTTGCCTCGCTCTGCGAAGCAGCCGATGTTTCAATCGTGGCAATTGTCGACCCAGACTACGGCCATGACAGTTTTGCCCAGTTCCCTGTGGTCGGATCCATCGAAGCGGTTGGTGAAATCGACGCGCTGTTGCTGACAACCCTCGCCGACCCCCAGGCCGCGTATGACTCGCTGATCAAAAGCTTTCCGGCACAGCGTGTGTTCGTACCCTCGCTTCTCCGAATCAGCGAGGCACAATCATGACCGTGGCCAACAAACGCTGGTTCGTGGTCCGGACCCATCCCAATGGCGAGTTCAAGGCGCTTGCGCATATCATGCGCCAGGGTTTCGACGGCTACCTGCCCCGTTATCTCAAGCGTCGACGCCACGCGCGAAAAACCGACACGGTCCAGACGCCGTTGTTTCCGGGCTACCTGTTTGTCGGGATGGACCCGGAACGAGCCCGCTGGCGGGCATTGAATTCCACGGTCGGTGTCAGCGAACTGATTTGCCATAGCGGATTGCCCGCACCAGTACCCGATGACGTTATCAATGACATTCGCCGCCACGAGGATGAAAGCGGCTATGTCGTCCTTGGGGAACGTGCGGGACTCCAGAAGGGTGACAAGGTGCGCATCACCGACGGGGCCATGAGCGACCAAGTCGGCATATTCGATGCTCCTTCAGACCAGCATCGTGTGTTCCTGTTGCTTGAACTTCTGGGCCGTCAGGTGCGCGTAAAGATGCCGCTTACAGCGCTGGCACCCGCCAGCTAGACACGCGTCACCTCAAGCTGTTTCTGCAAAAGGAACTGCCGACGTAACGCGATACTGTCTTTCAAGAAGCCAGGCCGCAAGTTCCAACTCAAACGGTTCATCAATGTTCACGACCTGACGCTCGACCACGACGGCAGCGCTGTCTTCGTTCAGAATCGGTGCGCCTGCGAGGAACGGATCGCGACGCAGAGCATAGCAAAGCCCGTTTCGATGATAGAGAGGCGGGACTTCCTGACGCCTCGCAAACCGGGCGCCATCCTCGACCAGAAACCCAACCCGGCCATCCGATCCCACTGTCAGCGTCTTGTGCGGCGTATAATGCGCGGGTGTGGGGCTGACAGTCACCGCCGCGCAATGATCATCCGTGAAAAGGGCCTCCATCGTCGCGGCAAGATCCGTTGATTGCCGCAGCGGACTGGTGGGCTCAAGCAGGATAGAAACATCGAAACGACGATCATAATGCGCTTCTGCCGCAGTCCAGGCATGACGCCACATGTCGTCCGAAGACGCAGTGTCGCTGGCCAGATGTTCCGGGCGGAGGAACGGTGCATCGCCGCCCTGCCGCATAACCTCGGCCGCGATCTCGGGATCATCGGTCGAAACAATGACCTGATCGACCCAGGGCAATGACGCTGCCAGTTGCGTCGCGCGCCCGACAAGCGTCAGGCCACCGAGCCGCTTCATATTCTTTCCAGGAATTCCCTTGGAGCCTCCGCGGGCCGGAACAACTGCAAGTACGCCTCGTTCATGGCCACCCTCGCGCCACGTCATCACATCTTCTCCGCCAGAATCGAGAACGCGACAGGAAACGCCGTGTGTGAGCGGACTTTATTCTCATCGCAGACTGCATCCCATGCCATCAACTCCGACATGTGGGTGTCATAGAACCATGCCGACATTTCAGCCCGCTTGTCGTCTGGCAGGTACTCCAAGGCTTGCGCCCAGCAATAGGCAATCGCCTCAAAGGGTCCGCCGGTCAGCGCGGGTGGCGCGGGCTGCAACCCGGCATTCTCCAGCGCACGAGCCATGCCAAATGGTGTCCAGCGCAGATAGTCATCCGGGATCTGGTGGAGTTCGCGCAACAGGGGTTCAAAGACATAAACCTTCCCACCCGGTTTCACGAGCCGGGCAAACTCGGCAAACAGACTCGCCTGATCCGCAACGTGGTGCACAAGGTTGGGGACCAACACGAGATCAGCGCCGGCTGTTTCCAGGCCCGTCCGATCGATATCCCCACGATGGGTCGTCGGCACAAACAGAAAGCGCGGATCCTCGACCATCACGCTGTTGTAAGCACCCCTGTCATCGGCACTGGCCGGACTGCAATCGAGCGAGACAAAATCGTGGTCCTGAAAAAACGGTGCGATCAACGAACATCCGCCATAGAGAAGGCCGCGTTCCATCGAAACGACCCGCGCCCCGCCCGGGGTCTGAGCCGCCAGATGGCGCACATCCTTGAGCAGCAACTCGAAATGCGGCCACTTGGTTGCGGTCTGGAAAACCTTCTCAGAGAGAACCGCAAAATGGTCCTCGAGCGCTTCAGGGGAGAAACGGAACTCGGGTCGGGATTCAGCAAGGCTCATCATCGGGTTCCTTCAGCCATCCACGCGCAGGTCATCCCACGCAATCAGGCGGTCCGAGGTAACATCGCGTGCCAACGTCCGACCAATTACGGCGTCGGCATCTCCAACAGGGATTCCCGTCGCAGGTTTTTTGGCCACAAGCATCTCTTCGGTAATCAGGGTCCCCGCGCAGAGGTTTTGCTTCGATGCCAGACTGCGGCCGAACATGGACCGCATATCGGCCAGTTCCTCGGCCACCAGATCCTTGTCAGCGGGATGCGCATCCATTTTGGCAACCGCGTCGCGCAGATCAGCCACCATGCGAAATTTTTCAACCGTCAGTGAGGACGGGACATCGGGACCAAACATCCGATCTGAAAGCGTGATGTGCAGCTCTAAGATCGCGGCTCCTCTGGAAACGGCCGCCATCGCCGGCCATGGCAACCCGGAGTGATCCGACAGCCCCGCGGGGCAATCGTAACGGGCGTGCATTTCATCGATCACATTCAGACCAACATCGCGAAGCGGTGTGGGGTAGCGGCTCACACATTGCAGAACGGCCACAGGCGCGCCCGCGCTCTGAATGCGCGCGACCGCAGCATCGATATCGACCCAGGGGCTCATGCCGCTCGAAAGAATGACCGGCTTTGCATCTGCACAGATCGCATCGACCAGACCTGCTGTCAGAACTTCGCCTGACGCAATCTTCCAGGCCGGAACGTCAAGCCCACGGAGCAAGTCCACAGCCTCCAGAGAAAAGGCCGAACTCAGAAAATGCAAACCGCGATCACGCGCGTGATCGGCAAGGCCCGACCATTGGGCCGCACTGAACTCCATCCGCTTCCAGTAGTCGAGGCGGGTCTCGTCCTGACGACTGAACTTCACGCGGAATGGCTCATCGAGAGTCGATTCTGCATCCGCAATATGGGTTTGGAACTTGATTGCATCCGCACCGGCATCAGCTGCGGCATCCACAAAAGCGTGGGCGGTGCCCAGAGACCCATCATGGGCCTGCGCCACTTCTGCAATCAGATACGCCGGGGCGTCTCCCCCAATGGGGCGGCCAGAGATTTCAAATGTACTCGGCAAAGCGATCACCCTGTGCGCCAAAGAGCAGAAAACCGGCATGTGCCAACTACAAACACGTGCGGATTCTCATTCAACAGGGTGTTGGTTAACGAAGTCCTACCGTCGCGGGTCCGATTCCGAGATTCTGACGCGTTCAAGATCATAGATTTCGACACGCGGGCCCAGATAACGAAGCCCGGAATAGTCGTGCACCATACGATTCTGGACCAGAATCGTTGTCCGCATATCTGGCGGGGTCACATCGCTTCGACGCGTGGTTGGGTCATAGGTCTCAACAGGGCGGCCGAGCTGCGCGAGTTCTTCATGAAACCTTGTGCGCGGCAGATCATGACGTTGTGCGACCAGGATGTACCGAAACCCGGAATCCCGAAGCTGAGCCAGAAGTGCGGCGCCCGCCGCGCCTTCCAGCGCATCCGGCGCAAACCGGTTGAGATGCACCACATGAAATCCGCCTGCACGGCCCCCCGAAAGGGCCAAGCGATCAACGGCATCCAGACTTGCCGGAGCCAACACCGCCTGCACCTTCAACCCGCTGGTCGCCGCAGGCAGTTTGACGGGGTTCATAGCGAGAACAATCCCGTCATCGGCTGTCGCTCGTTCAGCAACCCAATCAATCGCGCGCTCACGCGAATCCGGTGCGTTGAGCAAGCCGTTGAACGTGGTCACGTTCCACCCCGCGTACATCAACGCGAGCATGACAACGGCAAAGACACGGATCACAAAGACACGGCGGAAAGAGCCCGACCCGAGAATGGCGGCCCCACCACCTGCAAGAAGCGTCAGTACAGGAATGGCCGGCAGGATGTAACGATCTTCGAGCGGCATGAAGAGATACAGAAAAACCGTATACCCGAAAAATGCGAGCACGAGCACGCCGACATGCCAGCGGAAACCGACCAGCGCC
>Ga0181559_10002448_pt1 | contig 18326 bp, 15 predicted proteins | sample 011ome_21_FD_133752 | JGI IMG/M metagenome (GOLD analysis project Ga0181559, IMG submission 133752) | Coastal salt marsh microbial communities from the Groves Creek Marsh, Skidaway Island, Georgia - 011508AT metaG (megahit assembly) | ecosystem: Environmental > Aquatic > Marine > Intertidal...
CTTGATGCTCGGCCAAATCCGAACCCCACCGCCCAACCTCGTGCGCATGTGGATGGTGACCTGCCCTTCGGCTTCGTGGTCCTGACGCTTCTTCGCCCGACCCGAGGTCGTGTCAAAGTCGTCGTCCAACAAGGAGACCTCCATGAGGCCGAGCATTGCGTAGCGCTGGCGAAGGTCAATCTTCGGCCCGCTCACGACGCGAAGATTTTGGAGGCGAGGGCCTTTTCAACTTCGAGGATGCGCGCGCACAGCTCAAAATCCTCCGCAGCTTCCGCCTCGGCCAAGAACTCGGCAAGCACCTCGAGCCGTGTCGGCCCGGGCAACAGCCAAACGTTGGGGTAGATGTAAAAACGGTGCGGATTCTTCGCGAGAATCTCCACCTTGTCTCGGAGCGAAGCGTTGAGGTGCTTCCAACCTGGATGATCCTTTTCCATGGGACCTGAATTGGTTTGAGTGAAACAACGGGTCGCCGTGAAGCGAGCCCAACTCCGCATCATTCTGGCCACCGTGCCCCAGGGAGGGTCGGTTGGCAGGTCCGCGCCCGTCGCAAGCCGTTGCTTGCATGCTGCGCAGCCCTTCGGGATGCACCTCGAAGGTAAGAAAGACGATCCGGTTGCTTCATTTGATGGGGAGCGAATTGGAGGTGCAAAGCACGTTGGGTCAGGGGTCGATGTTTGGGTTTTACCTGGTGCTGCCGCTGACGGACCAGGTCGCCACAACCTCAGAAGACGACCGCGAGGAGGTGGCCGTGTCGCTCGACCAGCTTCGGTTGCTGTACGTGGAAGACATGGAGCCCAACCGCTTTGTGATGAAGGCGATGGTGAAGCCTTGGTCCGTGCAATTGGACCTGGCGGAAAGCGGGCAACAGGCCTTGGAACTTGTTGCCGAGAAAGAATACGACCTCGTGCTCATGGACATCCAAATGCCTGAGATGGACGGGGTGGAAACCCTTCGTCAAATCCGTGCACGGCGTGGCAGTGCCTGGAAGACCCCCGTGGTGGCTTTCACAGCCCACGCCCAAGACAAGGAGGCCCAGAAATACAAGGCGGAGGGCTTCGCAGACGTGTTGACCAAACCCACCGGTCCGGACGCCCTCAAATCCTTCCTCCACCAATTCGTTGTGAATAAGTGATTTGTGGTCGGTTACGTGGCGTGATTGTCGCGGCTACGTTTGTGTTATGAACCTCTCACAATCGCTTTTGCCCACCCTTCTCGCGCTCTGCGTCATCGCCGTGTTGGCCCTTGTGGCCGTCAACGCCGCAGGGTGATTTGACAGGTGCCGGAGGTCCTGGCGGCCTCGTTCGTGTGCACAACTCCTGCAAATCCGGCGGGTGAGTGGACATTCTGTCCCCTAGCTTTTCCGCATGAACACGTTTTTTCGACGGACTTTTCAGGTGGCCGCTGTCTTGGTTGCTTGCCTGACCTGGGCGTGCCTTGCGCCAGCCTCGTTCCATGCCCAAACCCCAACTTCCGCCATTTCCGGAACGGTCCTGGACGCCGAAGCGCGCTACCCGTTGATGGGAGCGACCGTGCAGCTGCTTACGGTCGCGGACGAGGTGACGTCGGCCGATTTGGACGGGCGCTTTCGGATGGAGGCGGTTCCGGTGGGTCGCCACGCGCTGAAGGTCTCGTTCATGGGGTACGAGGCGAGAGTGCTGGAAGGGATTGTGGTGACGAGCGGACGTCCCGTCGTGCTCACCGTCGAGCTTCAGGAAAGCGTCGTTGCGATCCAGGCCGCGGAAGTCACGGCCACCCAAGACGGCGAGGTCATGAACGAAATGGCCACGGTCAGCGCCCGGGCCTTCACGGTCGAAGAAACCGACCGGTACGCGGGCTCTCGAGGCGACCCCGCTCGCATGGCTAGCAATTTTGCGGGTGTGCAGGGGGCGGACGACTCCAGAAACGACATCGTGGTCCGGGGCAACAGCCCGAGCGGCGTGCTGTGGCGCGTCGAAGGCGTCGACCTCCCCAACCCCAACCACTTTTCGGTGCCCGGAACTGGCGGAGGCCCTGTCGCGATCGTCAACAACAAGACGCTCGCCAACTCGGACTTCTTCACGGCGGCGTTTCCGGCGGAGTTTGGGAACAGCACGGCCGCGGTCTTTGATTTGCGGCTCCGAAACGGGAACCAAGACCAATGGCACGGGAGCGGCCAGCTCGGCTTCCTCGGTACGGAGGTCTTGGCGGAGGGCCCCCTCAACCGAGAAAAGCGCTCCAGCCTCCTCATCAACTACCGGTACTCGACCGCGGTGATTTTCTCGGCGCTGGGCATCGACATCGGCACGAGCGCGGTCCCGAAATACCAGGACGGGTCCTTCAAACTTCACGTTCCCACGAGTGGGGGAGGCGCGTTCTCGGTTTGGGGTCTCGGCGGAAACAGCAGCGTGGACATCCTCATCTCCGACCAAGTGCGGCCCGAGCGCAACATTTACGGCGACAACGACCGCGACCAGCATTTCCGGACGGGCATGGGCATCGTCGGCGCGACGTACACCAAACCGATCAACGAGCGCACGTACGTCAAGACTACGCTTGCCGTGAGCCGCGATTGGCAGGACAGCCGCCACGAGTTCGTCACCCGCGACCTCGTCACCACGGAGGCCGACACGTTTTTCTCCAACGTGGTCACGCAGCCGCTGATGGGCTACCTGTTCGACAAGAAGCGCGTTTCGCTTGCCGCGCACGCCAACCGCAAGTTGGAGGTGGACAAGGGGACGGCGACGCTTCGGTTTGGGTTAAACGCGGATGCCATGTTTTGGGCGTTCAACGACAGCATCCGGCCCTTTGTGTGGCAGCCGGACCCCAACATGGTGGACAGCACGCTTACGTTGGGCGACTTCGGGCGACGGTGGGATGCGAACATGACGTCGCTGCTCCTTCAGCCGTTTGCCCAAATCAAGTGGCGCCCCTCCGAGCCCTGGACAGTAACCGCCGGCCTCCACGCCATGATGGACACGCGCAGCGGCGCAACCTCGCTGCTTGAACCCCGCGTCGGCGCACAATACGTCACGGCCGGCGGCACGGCCTGGTCGTTTGGCACCGGCCTTCACAGCCAAATGCAGACGCCCTACCTCTACGCTTCTTCGCCGGGACCCGATCCGCTCGGGCTTCCCGGTCCGGACGGCCGCGTGCCGCTGGCGATGCCCAACCAGAACATGGGCTTCACCCAAAGCCTTCACACGGTCCTGGGCATGTCCCGCCGCCTCGGTTCGCTCTGGTCGATGAAGGCCGAGGTTTACTGGCAGGAACTCTCCAACATCCCAGTCGCCGACCTGTCGACAGCTTGGGGAATGTCCAACACGAGCTACTCCCTGATCAACGCTGGCGGCGGGTTCTCGCGCCTGTTTCCCGACACGCTCGTGAACGAGGGCCGAGGCCGAAACAAAGGCGTCGAGCTCACCCTCGCGCGGGCGTTCCGCGAGGGCTGGTTTGTCTTGTTCACAGGAAGCCTCTTTGACGCCCAGTACTCGGGCGCGGACGGCGTCTACCGCAACACCGACTTCAACGGACGGTACGCGTGGAACGCCCTCGCCAGCAAGGAATGGAAACTCGGCACGTCGATGAGCCTCGTCACCGGCGCGAAGTGCACCGTGGTCGGCGGCCGATGGTACGGCGAAGTCGACGAAGAACAGAGCTTGATTCAGCGCGAGCTCGTGTGGGACGACGCCACGAGAAACACCAAGCAGTTCGACGACTATTTCCGCTTCGACCTCAAGACCAACCTCACCTGGAACCGCCCGTCGACCACCCACGAACTCGGCATTGACTGGGTGAACATCCTCAACACGGAAAACGTCTTGAAACTCACGTACGCGCCCGACGACGCCTCTTCCGACGACCCCAACTACAGCCCGGTCCGGGAGGAATACCAACTCGGCCGCCTGCCCATCTTCTTCTACCGCGTCGACTTCTGAGTCGTCCCTGTTGGCTGTCGACACGGAATTTCGAGGGTTCGAGTCGTTGAAACCCACAACACGCCTGCTACCTTGCCTTCAAACCTTACATCATGCGCTCGAACCTCGACATTTTGTCCCGCGCCTGGGACGCCCTCAAAGGAAAGTGGCTGCTGGCCATCGGACTCTCCCTGTTGCATGGGGTGATTACTGCGGTGCTTGGCAACGTTGGTTTTGGCCTGGGATCGTTGGCGTTGAGTGGAGCGCTGGCGTTTGGCTTCAACCGCACCATGGTGCAGATCTACCGAGGCCAAACCCCCGTCCTCGACACCTACTTCGACGGCTTCCGCAACTACTTGCCGACGCTGATCTTGACCCTTCTGATCGGAGTGATCGTGGTGGTCGGGCTGGTGTTCCTCATCGTTCCTGGAATCCTCGCAGCCATTGGACTTTCGCAGGCATTCTATGTGCTTCAGGACCGCCCTGAGCTCGGCGCCGAAGGAGCACTTCGGGAAAGCTGGCGATTGACCTGGACCAACGGCCGGATGTGGAAGGTGCTTCTGATGGGCTTCCTCCTGTTGTTCGTGATGCTCGGAGGGATGCTTGCTTTGGGTGTGGGCGTCTTCTTTGCCATTCCGCTGATCAGCGTAGCCGGCGCAGGCCTGTACGAGGAACTCAAGGACGGCGCGACATTTTCAGCGGAAGACGTTCAATTCGTCTAACCCGACCTGAGGTGGGAAAACAGCAAATGCCTCTCCCTCACAAATTGCAAGGCCCTCCGAAGACGTTCAGCAAGTTGAGGAAGTCGAGGGTGTTGAGCGCCCCGTCGCCGTTGAGGTCGAAGTAGCGGGGATTGAGGTTTCCAAGCCCGTTGCCAGGGCCGAGCGTGGCAGGAGCAGGGAGGCAAAGGTCGACTTGCTCGTTCGCGGTGTACGTCGCGTAGGTGCCGGCTCCGCAGGGCGAGGGAGGCATGCCCGGGTCTTGGCCACGCACCACCCAAAAGCGGTACAGATCTGTGATGTCCATCCAGCCTGACGCGTCGAAGTCGAGGTGGCACGGATCCAAGGTGAACGTGTCACCGACCTCGCCGAGCCACGCATCCAATTCGCACTGCCCCGTTTCCACATCAAACCACGTTCCGTTGGTGCAGTGGTAGTTGCACAGCGCGTTGTCGCCGTTGGTCGCTTCGGGGTCGTAATTGAACGCATCCTGGTCCAAGCAGCCTTGAATGGATTCGGTGGCGATGGGAAGAAGTCCGCGGAATTCGTCGGTTTGGACTCCGTTCTGGAACACCTGAATCTGAAGCTGACCGGAGACTTCGCCTGCCGTTGTCAGCTGCGCCACGAGCACGCGGAGGTCCTCGCCGGCGAAGGCGGGGTGGGTTGCGGCATTCTCGATTCCTGGAAAGGGAATGTACCAAGCCCCACCTTGGGTGTCGTCCACCGTCACGCTGTTTCCGTAGCCGTCTTGGTCAAACTCCGCAGTCGGGTCAATGGACCCCCAAATGGTCGAGGGGTGAGCGGCGGACGGGTACGTTGAATCGTCCGGCCCGATCGTGAGAAAGCTGTCAAAAGCCACCTCGGGGCTGATCGAGAAAAAGGCCGGATTCAGACTCAAGGCGTTCCATCCTGAAACGAACGGGGAGTTGAACCACGCGGGAGTGGCCGTGGAGTTCAACATTAAGGGGTTGCTGTCGTCGCCGGAACAGGAACTCACGTAATCGAGTGGGCTCAGGCAGTTCACGTACAGCCGGTAGGTGGTCATGCCGTCGAGCTCGCCGCCGGAATGGGTCACCACCTCCTCGAGTTGGAGCCAGTACCCCATTGGGAGCGGAGGCAAATTCCGGCTCAAGTCGGGCTGAGCGTAGGCGCTGAGGTACCCCACGAGCAACGCGCCCACCCAGGCGGCGCGATAGAGCCACGACGATTCGAGGCCTGTGCTGAATTCTTTCGTCCAGTTCATGCCCACGCCTACGAGAAAGGGCGTCTTGGGGTTACGACGCAGCCCCAGCTTTCAGACTCACATCGCCGAGCTGAAGAACACAGCGTTCGCGAAGAACTTGTGTCCGTCCTTCCAAAACGCCCGGAACAAGACGTTGTCTGCGAGGTAGATCACGTGCCCACGACCCAGGTCGTGGACCCCGAAGCTGAGGCTTTCCCGAAGCTGGCTGTTCGCCCGCGCACCGGCAAACCCGCTGACGGGCTCGGGGGAGGCCCCGAGGGTGCCGACGTTGTGCCCGCTTTCGAGGTGGGCGTAGCGGCTTCCTGAGGTCTTGATGCTCCAGTACCCGTCCCCGTAGCCGTAGGCCAGGGGGTGAGTGGCGTCGAGTTCCACCCGATACACCGCACCAGGAATGTCGCTCCGGATGCCGTTGCGTTCCGACAAGGCGTACGGTGCGTAGCGGTCTGCGGCGGAATGAGCTTCGCGTTCGTCACGTCGCTCCGCCTTGTCCTGGTCGTCGCTGTACCGAGACAGCCCCCATTCCTCCAGGCCGAGGTTGCACGAAGATCCGACGGCTACAAGCCGTCCTCCGTCGCGGATCCAGGAGGTGATTTGGGCTTTTTCGTCGTCATTCACGTCGTACCATCCGCGGGGAAGCACCACCACGTCGTAGTCGTCCCAATCCAATCGGTCGAGGCCGCGCACCGCCGTCATCGGGTACCCCCAAACTTCCTCGAACGTGAACCACACCTCGCCAAAGCTCAGCGACGACACAGCATCGCCCATCACCACGGCCACGCGCGGGGCGGGAATGTGGGCCACGTCGTACGCGCCCAAGTCCGGTCCCGACGTGACCATGCCGCTTTCCAACCGCGCCACGCGCATCCCCGGCACGTCGGACACGAGCGCCGAGAGTCGCTCCTCCATTTCAGGCCAAAGCGCTTCGTTGTTCCTCCGGGTCACCACCAAGGATCCGCGCGGGTAGGTGGCGTCGTCGACCACAATGTCACGCTTGGCCAGCCGCACGGTCGCGCCGTCGCGGAGCAAGGCCGCCAGCACAGGGGTCCCGAGGTCGGTCTTGTAATCGAGCACGTAGGCGTAGGCGACGCCGTCTCCCCCCCAATCGTGCGAGACCGCTTCCGGCACCCACGCTTTGGTGGAGGGCACCGTGCTCGTCAAGGCGTACGCTTCGAGGCCGTAGGCGTACGGCAACGCCCACGTGGTGATGTCGTAGGTCAAGCTGTCGCTGAGCTCCGGGTCCGGATCCATGAACACTTGGAGCAGGCCCGATTGCGGCTGACGGGCGTCGACGATCAGGTCACCCGCTGCGACGCTGACTTTTTTCGTTCGCATGTCGTCGTAAGCCAAGCCGGTGGCCTTCGTTGCCGTCGAAGCCGCGCCGTAGGCGATGCCGTTGGCGTCGAAGAGTTGGGTCAGCCAGGCAAGTTTGGCAGGGTCGTTTGAGGCGGGCACCACGTACCCGGTGTACGGTCCCCACGGCTCCTCCAAGTTTCGGCGGTGGAAGGCGGAGAATTCTTTGAGCATGCGGTCGGCGTGCATGCCAGCCGCTTCTACTGTGGACAGGCCGCTTTCGGTGTGGTTTTGGATGCGGTAGGCCAGGGTCAAGGTGTCGCCAACCGCCGTCTCCACCGCTCGGCCCGCGCGGCCGCTGCCTCCTTGTTCGTAGGTCATGCCAACGGCTCCTTGGAACATGGGCCACGTGTCCCCGTAGGAAGGGTAGAGCAGGTCAAACACCTCGCGCGTGAAGTACAAGGCACCGCGCTGGTCGAAGTACTTGGCGTTGTTCGACCCAATGTGTCCTTGGCATTCGCGCTGCCAAGGCGAGATGATCTTGTGGTACGGCTCCGCGGCGGGGGCGAAGTAATACGGGCTGTTGACGCCTTGCTCGTGGAAATCGACGTGAACCTGAGGCATCCACTGACGATAAAAAGCGGTCCGTGCTTGCGTCTCCCGCTGAGTTTGCCAGGCCAAATCCCGGTTCATGTCAAACAGGTAGTGGTTCGGACGGCCCCCTGGCCACGGCTCGTCGTGCTCCCACGCAGCGGGATCCACGTTGGGACGTGGCGCCGTCGAACGGTCCTGGAAATGCACGTAGCGATCCCGACCGTCCGGGTTCACGCACGGGTCCATCACCACCACAGTGCGTTCGAGAAGCGAGGCGTGCGTGGTGGCCAAGGCTTCAATCGTCGCCATGGCGGCTTCCGTACAAACGGCTTCGTTGCCATGCACGTTGTAGCTCAGGTACACCCAAACCACCCGATCTCCGGAGTCCACACCTTCGTTCACGCGGCGTGCGTTGTCGGCGCGCAGCTGGTCGAGCTTGGCCATGTTTTCTTCCGAAGACATGACGAGGCCGAGAAGGGGCCGCCCCTCTGAAGTTTCCCCGTAGCGTGTGAGCTGCCAGTGCGGGACCGCCGACGCCATGTGCTCCACGTAGTCGACGACGGCGTGGTGCCGGGTGAAGCGTTCACCAAGTTCGTGTCCGAGAAGAGCGGAAGGCTGGGTTTGGCCGTAAGTCACGATCGCGGCGAAAGTGAGCCATGCGGAGGCGAGGATCCGCTTCAGAAGAGGGGTTTTCATGGCCCAAATATCGCATGGAACTCCCTCAGAACGCGTTGAATATAATCCTATGTAAAAATATATACGTCTATTTATGTAACCTAAAATGAAGTGACCTCGTTCACATACTCAAGCAAACTCCACAACGCATTCACAACAAACAACACGTACCATGGACACACTTATTCAATTCTACTTCGCGACGGGCCTGGTTTGGTCTACGTACTGGGCGGCACGAATCGCATTGATTGGTGTTCAAAATCTTACGATTCAATAAGCCTCGTGATCGGTGCTTCCAGGGCATTGGCAGGTTGAGAGAGGTGTCCTGGGAGGCCGTTTAGGGTGCACATTGAAGAGTGAATTGAGGATTGAAGTACTGATTTCGAGTGGCTTGAGCGAAGAACTGCGCGAAAATGGCGGCCCAAGGCCGCCATTTTTAATACGCTGAGAATCAACAACGACGGGGGGTTGAGTGGGATATTCACGAGGCAATGTTCATGGATTCACAAGGTGTCCAAAGAACACGTTAGTCATTCGTGCCAGATTTGCAGCAGTCCAAACCTCAAAACCCTTACATCATGGACAACGTGTTCAAATTCATGGGCGGCTTCTTTTCTAGCCTTACCCAACTCTTGATCGGTTTTGCTGCGCTCGCAGTAGTGACTGAAGTGGTCTTCGGAGCAGAGATGTTCCCAGGCATGACGGTGGTCGACAACCTTACGTCGCTCATCACCACCCTAGGAAACGGTGGATTTGTGGGTCTCGTGGCCCTTCTGATCCTCTGGAACATACTCTCGAAGAAGTAAGTGATTTAGTGGAAGACGCGGTTGCTCAACAACAGTGACCGCGTCTTCGCTTTCACGCCCTTTGTTCCCACTCAAACCAAACCCCATGGAAAAGCAAATCACAGCTGCAGCCCTCGTGCTCAGCATTGCCGGATTGGGCTACCTCAAAGCGCAACAGATGGAGCGCATGGAGGCGCAAGCGGAATTGGATGCCGCAGCTGCGGTTTTGGCTGCAGATGAGGCCGAGGCCGCTGCGGACGAGGCCAGTCGCGTGCACTTTGAAGTCCCCCACGACCGAGACGCGGCGACGTCCAACGTGGACATCGTCTTGGACGGCGTTGCCTCGTTTGACGCAGAGAGCGATTCCCTTTCGTTCTCGTGGGTCCAAACCGAAGGCGCCCCCGTGGATTTGTCGGAAGACACTCCAGGACGCTCTTCGTTTCGTGCCACACCAGGCAAATACACCTTCGAATTGACGGTCACGGACGCCTACGGCGAATCAGCGAGCCAGGAGGCGCGCGTGGCGGTTCAGCCCGAGCCCAACTCGGCACCGGAGGTTCACGTTTCGGTCTACACCCAATCCAGTCCGACCGACGAATAACGCATTCTCAAGAACTCGTAGAACAGGTTCTTTCAATCAGAGGAACGCGCCCAGGGATGGGCGCGTTTTTTTTGTGCCGGACGCCACGGCTTGAAGCATCTTTGTGCCATGGCCATTCGGGAGCACGTGCTGGAGGCGTCGGACTTTTTGACCGCGCTGCGGGAGGGAGGCACGGTGCTTGACGTGCGAAGTCCGAGCGAATTCGCTCAGGGCCACCTTCCTGGATCCACGTCCTTTCCGCTGTTTTCAGACGAGGAGCACGCCGCAGTAGGAACGACCTACAAGCAGGTTGGAAAAGCCGAGGCCATCGACCAAGGCTTGGGGATGGTGGGCCCCAAACTCCAGGCGCTCGCCGCCCACGCCCGTGACATTTTTGAGGCTCAGGGAAACCGCAAGCCGCTGCTGATCTGTTGTTGGCGCGGCGGAATGCGCTCCGGAAGCGTCGATTGGCTGTTGCGTACTGCGGAAATTCCCACCGCGAGGTGCGACGGGGGCTACAAGGCGTGCCGATCGGTGTTCAACGAAGCGTTGGAACAGCCTCGACCCTACGTGGTGGTCGGCGGCATGACCGGTTCTGCGAAGACCGACGTGCTTCATGCCTTGGCAGAGAAAGGCGAGGCGGTGGTGGATTTGGAGGGCATGGCCCGGCACTTTGGGTCGGCTTTCGGCAACCTCGACGACCACGCCCAGCCGAGCACAGAGCAGTTCGCCAACGATTTGGCTTGGCAGCTGATGAACCTCGACGAGGAAGGAGGCGTGACGGGCCCTCGGCCGATTTGGGTCGAGAACGAGAGCCGTCAGATTGGACGCGTTCACGTGCCGGAAATGTTTCACAAGCACCTTCGTCAAGCGCCCGTGCTCGAGCTGGAGCGCACGGAGGTGGATCGTGTGAATCACCTTCTCGGCATGTACGGCGACGCGTCCCGGGCGTCGCTGGTGGAGGCCTTCCAGCGCATTCGAACCAAACTCGGAGGTCAGCACGCGCAGGCGGCTGTGGCGCTTGTGGAGGAGGGCGATTTGGCTTCCGCCGCGCGTTTGGCTCTCGTGTATTACGACAAAACGTACCGTCACGGCTTGGACGCACGCGACCGAACGCGTGCCGTCGACGGCCGTGGCCTGAATCCGGAGGAGACAGCTGAGCGCTGCCTCGACTCGCACAACACCTGGAACCCATGGAACCTACCTCGGACGTCAAACTGACGCAGTACTCTCACGGCGCCGGTTGCGGCTGCAAAATTGCGCCCGCAGTGCTGCACAACATGTTGAGTGGCATGAAGGCCGGTCCGCATCACCCGTCCTTGCTCGTCGGCAACGACACCAAGGACGACGCCGCGGTGGTGGATTTGGGGGACGGCACAGCTGTCATCAGCACCACCGATTTCTTCATGCCCATCGTGGACGACCCGCACACGTTCGGCCGAATCGCTGCGGCCAACGCCATCAGCGACATTTACGCCATGGGGGGCACGCCCCTTGTGGCCATTGCCATCTTTGGTTGGCCCATTGACAAGTTGAGCGAGGACGTGGCGGGGCAAGTTTTGGAAGGGGGACGCAGCATCTGCGAAGAGGCGGGCATTCCCTTGGCGGGAGGACACAGCATTGATTGTCCGGAGCCGATTTTTGGGCTGGCCGTCACGGGCCGCGTGCCGATCGAGCACCTGCAAAAAAACGCCGCGGCCCGTCCAGGAGACATGCTTTTTCTCACCAAGCCGCTTGGCGTGGGGATTGTCACCACGACCCAAAAGCGCGGCAACGTTCATCCCGACCACCTTGCCGCTGCCGTGCATTCGATGCAATCCCTGAACGTCGTCGGGGCGGAATTGTCGGCCATGGCGGGCGTGCATGCGATGACGGACGTCACGGGGTTTGGGCTCATGGGGCACCTGCTTGAAATGTGTCAGGGGAGTGGCACCCGTGCGGAGGTGTGGGGCGACCAAGTCCAAACCTTCGACGGCGTCCCCGAATACCACGCTCAGGGCATGGTTCCCGGAGGCGCCCGCCGCAATTACGCCAGCTACGGCCAGCACCTCGACCTTCCCGAGGGCTACCTGCGCGATCTCTTGTGCGACCCCCAAACGTCGGGCGGCCTCCTCGTCGCGGTGGCGCCAGAACATGCCGACGCCGTTGCCGCTCTGCTCTACGATCGGGGGTTGCCATCCCGCCCTGTCGGGCGCATGAAGTCCGCGGAAGAGTCTCAGGACGACAGCGCTCCGACAGTCACGTACCGACCGGCCTCACGCTGAGGCCGCGCGCAACTTCGCCGGCGCCCAATGGTCCAGCAGCACCATGTGGGGCACGGTGCCAGCCAGAAGCACAGCCCACGCCCAGCGTACGTCAATCCATCCGGCGTACGCCGCCCATCCGGCGGCCAAACAGCCTCCCAAGGCCACGAGCGTGAAGGGCACGGCGAGCAGGTAATACCGCCAGAACGTTTTGGCCACTTTTTGGTGGTACAAGAATTCGCCACGCCACGAGTCGGCGGCGTGTCCCAGGCAGAAATACGCGGTGAACGCCCACAGCAGCTCAGCGCTTGAGGCCAGCATCCACATGGCCACGACCCAGGACGCCTCCCGCAACAGGCGCATGCTCATGCGGCGGTTGTTGGGCGCGCGTTTCCACGCCACAGCAGCCGTCACGGTCCAAATAAGTTTCATCCACGCGGTCCCGTGCTCCAGGATTCCGAGCAGGTGCATGGCGTTGGCTTCAGGAAGCCAAATGCGGAGGATCTCGAGCGACGCCTCACTCTGGGTGCCGAGAAGGGTGCCAATGAGCACCGCACCCAGCGCGAACCCGCGCAAGCGGTCCAGCCACTCTTCGGTGCGCACCTCCACGTGGCTCTGCCCAAAATGCCAGGCGGCCAGCGCCAAAAACCCCCACGTCGCGGCCGTCGGGGCCACGACCATGAGTCCGGCAAACGCGGCGAGGCCGAGCAGGTAGGGCATCACAAAACGCCACGGCGCGCCCCTCTCCGTCCGGCCCATGGCGTGGTGGTACGTGATGTGGTCCACGGCACCGTGCGGCAGCCCAAGCGCCACGAACAGCAGCGCAGACACCGCCCACGTCCACACGGAGTCGGTGTGCATCCACGGTCCGAACACGGCGCAGAGAATCACAAGGCTGGGGGCAAACCAGCGGTGGCTGAGGTAGGGAAGGGCGGCATTCATGGCGTCAGTCAGTTCGTCAAAGTGAAGTTGTTGTTGAGTGAACGAAAAAGGCGGCTCCAGGTTGTTTCCAGGCGCCAAAAAATTCCGGGAGGAGACTTGAGGAGAAGAGAAAGGGCCGGAAACGTGTTGTTTCCGGCCCTTCACAGGTCACGATTTCAGGGGTGAGGGTACAGGCAATTACTTGTCGCTGCTTACAGCGAGAGAGTAAATCACCAATCCGAAACCGATTTTGTTGATGGCGTCACCGATGTTGTAGACGACGTCCATGTTCAATGGCAATGCGTCCAAGAAGTCGTACCAACCGTCCGTGCCGATCATGTAGCCGAGTGGGTAGATGCCCCAACCGATCAACACGAACTTGCAGAGAATGCCGTGTGCCTTTTGGACTGCAGGGCTAGAAGCGTTGGCCAATTGCTTGGCTTCGCCTGCCATGACGAGGTACACGATGTAGAAGTACGCCAATCCTGAGATGAGACCCCAAACAGCAGGGCCCATGCCCGTCGTGTACACGGCTTCGCCGAAGTACCCGGTCACGAGCATCACCACAGAGGCAAAGATCAACTTCCACAAGAGGTCGGTCTTGGCGCCAGCGGCTTTCAAGATGAGGTAGAACTCCACGCACATCAGAGGCACGGTGAGCGTCCAGTCCACGTAGCGGAAGAACGTTGGTGATTCACCGACGACTGCCCAGTAGTCGCGCATGTAGTAGTAGTGAACGGCAGCGATGAAGGTGATCAAGCCGCTCACGAGAAGTGAGGTTTTCCACTTGCCTTCCACGGAGCTCATGGAAAGGAAGAAGAACGCAGACGCAGCCATCATGGCCATGCAGCCCACGAAGAAAGTAAAGCCGACGTAGTCGTCCGAGGCCATGGCCTGAACCGTCGAGAGAATGGTAGAAATCATAACTTAAGTTTTGATGAGAACATAGAAATGTGTCCTGTGAACACACCTCTAACCTCTGGACGTCACGATTGTTCAATCCATTTTCACTTTTGTTTGCAAGGCGATTGCACTTTGCACCCCAATTCGCTCTGCTTGTGCCTCTTTCAGGCTAAAAAAAAGATTTTCATTGTCAGCGAATTAACGCGTCTTTGGGGCTGCCGTCACTTTGCTTCAAGCAGCAACGTGTGCAGCTTGTGTGTGGGCATTCCCATCACGGTGTAGAAGGACCCTTCGAGCTTCGTGACGCCGACCAAGCCCATCACATCTTGTACGCCGTACGCGCCTGCTTTGTCCATAGGAGAGCCTGTGGCGACGTACGATTGGATGAATGCTTCGGGGAGTTCGGCGAAAGTCACGTTGCACAAATCCAAGGAACATCGCGTGCCTTGGGCAAGCGTGGTGACGGCCACGGCCGAAGCCACGGTGTGGGTTTTGCCGCTCAGTGCACGGAGCATCTCGCGGGCGTGGGTGTGGTTCTCGGGCTTTTCGAGCACCCGGCCCTCGAGGACGACCGTGGTGTCGCCAGTAATCAGAATGTCGTCGCCAGAAAGCACGTCGAGGTAGGCTTCTGCTTTTTTGCAAGCCACGAATTCGGCCACGCCGGGGCCCTCGACTTGGGGAGGCCACGATTCGTCCACGTCGCGAGACATGCATTCCACGTCCAGGCCCAACAATCCCATCAATTCACGACGGCGGGGACTTTGGCTCGCCAGCACGACGCGACGTCCTTCGAGGTGGGGGTAGAGGTGGGGCATGCAAATGTTGGGTTTCCGTGCAAAAGTAGCGTTCACGCCAAGGGCGCTCCTGAAAAGGAGGGCAATACCTTTGCGGCCATGCAGGAGAGCATCTTGATCTTGGATTTTGGGTCGCAGTACACCCAACTCATTGCGCGCCGGGTGCGTGAACTGAACGTCTATTCTGAAATCATTCCTTGGCACGCCTTTGCCGGTTTGCCTGAAGGGTGCAAAGGCGTGGTGCTTTCAGGCAGTCCCCACAGCGTACGAGACGAGAATGCCCCGCAGCCGGATTTGACGGGCATCCTGGGGCACGTTCCTCTGCTGGGGGTGTGCTACGGGGCGCAGTATTTGGCCTCCCAAAACGGCGGCAAGGTCGAAGCCAGCGACTCCCGCGAGTACGGCCGTGCCAACCTCGCTTCGCTCAACACCGGCGACCCGTTGCTCGCGGGCATGACCCAGGGATCCCAAGTCTGGATGAGCCACGGCGACACGATCCTGGACATCGGGGACGGGTTTGAAACGCTTTGCAGCACCTCGGATGTGAAGTACGCAGGCTTCCGCGCGACGGGGCAGGACGTTTGGGGCATCCAATTCCACCCGGAAGTGTGGCACAGCACGGAAGGCCCCATCCTCCTGAAAAACTTCGTGATGGGCATCTGCGGGTGCGACGGTGCCTGGACACCGGACAACTTCGTGGAGGCGACCGTCGCGGACCTGCAGGCCAAGATCGGCCCCGACGACCGGGTCATCCTCGGGCTCAGCGGAGGCGTAGATTCCACGGTGGCCGCGGAGTTGCTCAACCGCGCGATCGGCGACCGGTTGCATTGCATTTTCGTCGACAACGGGTTGTTGCGGAAGAACGAATTCGAACAGGTTCTGGAGGACTACCAAGACATGGGACTGAACGTGCGCGGCGTGCGTGCAGGAGACCAATTTTTGGCCGCCCTCGCTGGGGAATCGGATCCCGAAACGAAGCGCAAGGCGATCGGCCGGGTTTTCATCGAGGTTTTCGACGAGGCTTCTCACCAAGTGGAAGGCGCGAAGTGGCTCGGTCAAGGAACGATTTACCCCGACGTCATCGAATCGGTGAGTGCGACGGGCGGCCCCTCGGCCACCATCAAGAGCCACCACAACGTGGGAGGGTTGCCGGACTTCATGAAGCTCGAAGTGGTTGAGCCGTTGCGCTTGCTGTTCAAGGACGAGGTGCGTCGCGTGGGGCGAGCCATGAACATCAAGGAGCGCATCTTGGGACGGCATCCGTTCCCGGGACCGGGACTGGCGATTCGCATTTTGGGCGACATCACGGCCGAGAAGGTGCGCGTGCTTCAGGAGGTGGATCACATTTGGATTCAAGGGCTCAAGGATGCAGGCTTGTACGACGACGTGTGGCAGGCGGGCGCCATTTTGCTGCCTGTTCAAAGCGTCGGCGTCATGGGCGACGAGCGGACGTACGAGAACGCCGTGGCCTTGCGCGCGGTGAGCAGCACCGACGGCATGACCGCCGACTGGTGTCACCTTCCTTATGATTTCTTGGCCAAGGTGAGCAACGACATCATCAACAAAGTCCGAGGCGTGAACCGGGTTGTTTACGACATTAGCTCCAAGCCCCCAGCCACCATCGAATGGGAATGATCGCCTCACACGCAACCACGGTGTATCGCAATTGCGTTGCGACGGTGCTCGGGGTGGCGATGTTTGCGGTGGGCTTGGCGACTTCTTTGCCGGCTGGTGCGCAAGAAAGTTGGGGCGATTCCGAGACGAACGTGGACACGTTGGATGTCCTGGTTTTGTTGCCCTTTGGCCTCCAGGTGGACACGTTGCCAGGAGGGTTTTTGCCTCGGAAGGCCGGTCGGTTGCGCGAGATTGCCATGGAGAGCCTTCACGGTGTAGAGGCCGCCGCACGAGAATTGGCGGGGGCCGGGTTGCCTGTGCGGTTGAAAGTGGTTGACGAGGTGCCCGATTCGCTTGGAAGGCCTCAGGTCGGCAATTTGGACATTGCACGGTGTGACCTGGTTCTCGGGCCGTTGATGCGTGAAAACGTCGGGGTGATTGCGCCGAAGGTGGATCGGTTCGGTCGCGAACAACTCTTGCTGACAGAACAGCCTGAGCGCTACGTGGCTCGGGGTCCTGGCGTTCGTCAATGCGTGGCTTCGGATCTGGCAGCTGCAGAAAAAATGGCGCGGTGGGTGGCGGCCAAGCACGACACCGACAACGTTGTGCTGGTGGTGACAGGGGCGAGCGAAGCGGCTTTGGAGGCCCGTTTTGAAGAGGTCTTCAACGCAGCGCAACGGGCGAAGTGGTTTTCTCCGATGGACTCGTTGAGGTACCCCATGCTGGACACTGTGGTTGGAAATCCCCGTTCGGTTGGGGAGCTTGCCTTGCATGTCACGCCTTACGAACGCAACGTGGTGGTGTCGATGGCGGGACGTTCTGCGCGTTCGATGTGGGCGGCATTGCAAACGGAACTCCAAATGAACGACAGCTCGGATTTTGTGCTGTTTGCCCACCCTGAGCTCGCTGAGATGCCCTTTGTCGAGGGCGAGTTGATGGAAAAATGGCACTTGACCCTCCCTCAAACGGCCGCGGTTCAATGGGGGGATTCGACGCGTCACGAGAGCTTGCAAAGTTACCGACTGCGAACGGGGACAGAGCCCCAGAAATACGCAGCGTTGGCACACGACGCCCTGCTTGACGCCGGGGTTCGGCTCGAACCGTGGTTGCGAGGTGCCGTGCAGGCGTGGGCGGAGCCGTTGGTTTGGGCTCAGCAGGATTCCACTGGAGAGTGGCTGAACGAGGCTTGGACGCTGTCGCGGTTTGCCGATTTGCAATGGGCTCGCTTGGACACGCTGCCGCAGCTGCTTCCCTTCGTTCCTCGCTTGTTCTACGACGAAGAGGAAAACGTCATCCCCGTGCCGGATTCCTACCGTTACCTTTTCCCGGAGGAATACCCCAACGACTGAATCCGTGGAACCCAACGACGATTTGCAACGCTGGCGAGAAGCTCTGGCCCACGACTTTAGAAACCTACAAGACCGCATTTGTTCGGGACTTGAGGAGGTGGAAAGGGCGTACGGCGGGGCGGCGTTTGTGGAGGACGCTTGGGAGCGTCTAGGAGGCGGTGGCGGGCGCACGCGCGTGTTGACTTCCGGCGCGGTGTGGGAGCGTGGCGGGGTCAATTTCAGCGAAGTGGAAGGAGAGGCCACCCAAGCCCTGAAGGCGCAAATGAACACCGATGCAGACCGGTTTTGGGCGGCAGGCGTGAGTTTGGTCCTTCACCCGGCCAACCCGCACGTGCCCATTGTTCACATGAACGTGCGGCATTTTGCATTGAGCGACGGGACATGCTGGTTTGGCGGAGGCATTGACTTGACGCCTCACTACGTGAACCCGGAAGAGGCTGCGCAATTTCACCGTGAGCTTCAAGGCGTCTGTGAGGCACATTCGTGCGGTCGGTACCAGGAATTCAAAGAGGAGGCGGACCGGTATTTCTTTCTTCCGCACCGAAACGAAACGCGAGGTGTGGGAGGGATTTTCTTCGATCACTTGGGACGGGACGGCGCGAGCCGCGAAGAGCTCGACGCCTTGAAGGCGTTTGTGCTGGACGTGGGGGATTCGTTTTTGCCCGCGTACCTGCCGATTGTGAAAGCCAACGTCGGCAGGCCATTCGAGGCCTCGGAGCGCGA
>Ga0181559_10002452_pt1 | contig 18311 bp, 11 predicted proteins | sample 011ome_21_FD_133752 | JGI IMG/M metagenome (GOLD analysis project Ga0181559, IMG submission 133752) | Coastal salt marsh microbial communities from the Groves Creek Marsh, Skidaway Island, Georgia - 011508AT metaG (megahit assembly) | ecosystem: Environmental > Aquatic > Marine > Intertidal...
AAGGCCAAGCCCAACGAATACAATCCCGAACGTGGCTATATCGAAACCTCTAACAGCAATTACACGCCACCAGACTATGAATATCTGGATGCCATCGGCTTTACCTGGACCGATCCTTATCGCTGGGCCCGTGGCAGTGAGGTGCTGGCGTCCGGGCGCAAGTTCAATATGACTGACATGATTGCGCTGCAGCATGACTACCTGTCCATTCCTGCCCGCAGCCTGGTGCCGTTCTTTAAGGACCTGCCGGCAGACGACCCCCAGGTTGAGCAGGCCCGCCAGATGTTGCTGGACTGGGATTTCGTGCTGGACCGAGATTCCATCACTGCCGGTATCTATGTGGCATTCGAGCGTCAGTTGCTGGATAACATTGAGTCATTGAAAGTGCCAGAAAATGCCCGGCAGTATCTCAACGTCGGCATGAAGACCACGATCGACTTCCTGCTGGCGCCGGACGGTGATTTTGGTGCTGATCCTCTAGCTGGTCGCGACGCATTCCTGCTGCGCACATTGGCCGAGGGTGTTGCAAATCTCCGGGAGAAACTTGGGCCTAACATGCAAAACTGGGTCTATGGTCAGGCTGACTACAAGTATGCGCTCATTCGCCATCCACTCAGTGCGGCTGTCAACGAGGAGCTAAGAGCGCAGCTGGATGTAGGGCCACTGCCCCGAGGTGGCAATAGTTTTACCCTTGGCAATACCGGTAGTGGCGACAATCAGACGACGGGTGCCTCGTTTCGCATCTTTATTGACACCCGGGATTGGGACAACACTCTGGGAATGAATTCGCCAGGTCAAGTGGGAGACCCAGACAGTCCGCTTTATGCCAATCTGTTTGAGCTATGGGCCACCGACAAAGTGTTTCCTGCATTTTATAGTCGCGAGAAAATTGAATCGGTGTTGTTCGAGCGACTGGAGCTAAGCCCCGCTAACTGAGTTTTCGTCAAGGCACCTTCAAGGCCCCTTCAAGGCCCCATTTAGGGGCCTTCCAGGGGGCTCCTGGAAGCTGCGCAGACTATCCATCTTCGTCGTAGGAATGCACCTCGATACTGATGTGTTGAATCGGCAGGTTTTCCGGTAGCAGCGATTTGAAGTAACGTGGTTCGGCTGGGGAGCGGGACACGATCGATAGCACCGAGGCGTAAATCCCTGGACCTACCGTCCACAGATGCAGGTCGACGATGCGATGGTCGCCATTAAACTCAATGGCCTCATGGATGCGCTGCGTTATGTCTTGCGAGCCCTGTTCATCCAGCAGGATGGCGCTGGTGGATTTCAGCAAACTCAGCGACCAGCGCGACACCAGGATGGCGCCAACGATGCCCATTACCGGGTCCATCCACACCGCGCCATAATACTTGCCGATCAAAAGCGCAAAGATGGCCAACAAAGAGGTTAGCGCATCGGCCAGTACGTGCAGGTAGGCCGAGCGCAGATTGTGATCGTGATGATGGTCGTGATGATGGTCGTGGTGGTCATGATGGTCCTCGTGATCATGACTATGCTCATGATGCTCGCCAAGAATAAATACCGATGCACCATTGACCAACAGTCCTATGCTGGCAACCCAAATAGCCTGATTAAAGGCTATCTCCACCGGATTGAGCAGTCGGATCAGGCTTTCCCAGGCCATAAGCGCGGCAAACAGTGCGAGCAGAATAGCGCCGGTGTAGCCTCCCAATGTATTTACTTTACCGGTGCCAAAACTGAAGCGGGCATTATGCGCGTGGCGCCTGGCGTAGATATAGGCAAAGGCATTGATGGACAGAGCCACTGCGTGGGACCCCATATGCAAACCATCAGCTAGCAAGGCCATGGAGCCGAACACGATGCCGCCAACAATCTCAACTAACATCATGCTGGCGGTGAGCGCAATGACAATAAAGGTGCGAGTTTCCCCTGGCCGCTTCTTATCTTGTCCGAAACTGTGGGAATGGCGCCAGCGCGCCAGTACATCATCTTTCATCAGATGCTTATATCACGCGTGCAGCGTCGAAATCCACGGTCACTGCGTCCCTATGATGCGGCAAAATGAACCAGTATTGTTGGGTATCCGTATCAGGGTTTTGATATAGTAACGCCGCAAAGTATAAAGCCCTTTTATTCGAGGAAATCATGAAAAATTTAGCGTTAATCGCCGCAGCCACAGTGCTCTTGGGCCAAACTGCGCTGGCCGTTGAAGACCCCCCTGCGGAACTTGAAGGAATTACCAATTTCCGTCAGTACAGTGCGACCTTCGCCAGTGCTGGCCAGCCCACTGCTGACCAACTCCAGGCTATTGCCGATCAGGGATTTGAGCGAATTGTTTATATAGCGTTCACCAATAACACGAATGCACTTCCCGATGAGGATCAGATCGTAAAGGGTCTGGGCATGGAGTACATGCAAGTGCCGGTGGACTTTTCAAATCCACTTCCAGATGACTTCTATGCGTTTGCCGATTCCATGCAGCGCAATACCGGCAAGAAAACCCTGCTGCATTGTCAGGTGAATGCCCGGGCTACAGCTTTCAGCTTTCTCTACCGGGTGCTGTATGAAGACGTACCTGTAGCCGAAGCCAAGGAAGATATGAATACAGTTTGGCAGCCTAACGAGGTGTGGCGCGACTTCATCTTTGAAGTGATGGCTCAAAACGACAAAGATCCAAACTGTGAGGGTTGTGACTGGACGCCACCACCGCCGCGTAACTAGTTCATAAGCTATGCAAAAAAAAGGCGAGTCACTGACTCGCCTTTTTTGTTTAAATTGTGCCGGCTGTTTTAGTCGTCACCACCCTGGTTAACTTCTTTCCAGGAATAGAAACCCATGAACATTTCTTCCCAGGACTGCTCGCCCCAGTTTACTTCGATGTTAGGGTCTGGGTTAAAACCGTTCTGTGAAGAGTTGTCGAATGCACCGGTGGCTATAATCTTCGTGCCGGCAGGAACACGCACTGGGTTTTCCAGTTCGTGAGCCAACTGCCAGTTGAAGGAGTAGGCTGGTACTGACAGCAACAGCTCTTCGCTTCCGTCAGGATAGACTGCGGTGAATTTCATGCGCTTGCCGCGGAAATGCATATGGGGCATCAAGCTGTGAATCTCAGCTTCATTCGCCACGTAAGTGACGAGTTCCATTTCGTGATCCTTGGCACCTGCCGGGATTGCAATAGTGAAGGCGTTACCAACACCGCCGCCCATCCGCTCTTCGGGAACATAGCCTTCAGGGTAGAAGTAGATGCCGACTTCAGTTTCATCAGTCATCTCTTTGCCTGAAGTGGTGTAGTGCATCTGGAAACTCAGCTTGGTGCCGGCTTCCAGCTTGCCACCTACGCCCTCTGGATTCAGTGAAATGTTGTTGCCGGGCGCATAACCCGCAACAGAAGCCTGATCCGGGCCACCACCGCCGAGCAGGGCGCCTACATCAATTTCTGGATTGTCGCGGAAGATCTTGTCGATATCAGGTTGTCCACCCGAAGCAACCGCTGCAAACATCTCTGCGCGAATTGCCGCGGCACGCTCTTCCGGCAGGCTGTTAATGGCCTGCAGAAACAGGGCCTGGGGGTCTTCGCCGCCACCAGGAGGTACGACGGTGGTGATGATGTGGTGAAGTACCTCAGGTGCACCGGGGGCAACTTCGCTGCCACGAACCCAACGATCTTCTTCCAGTCCCAGATCGACCACGACGTCCTTGTAGTCCACTACACCTGTAGCAGGCACGGTGGTTGCTGGAATCGTAACAATCATATCTGGCTCGCCCAGGCTCCACTTCGTGTCTGGCCAAACCAATGCAGTCAATGGATCAACGCCATTGTCCACATCCACGGGCGAACCGGCGCTCACCCAGCGCACGAGCTTCTGCATTTCTGCGTCGCTCAGATTCATTTCATTTTTGGTCTTGTGGCCCACTTTGTTATCGATCTGACCAGGCGGCATGCGCTTGGTCATTACAACTTCCCGAATCATAGGCGACCAGCCCTGCACTGCCAGGCTGCTGTCCATGGCGAATGGCGCAATGCCGCCCTCACGGTGGCACTCCGCGCAGTTCTCAGCAATTATCGGAGCGATGTCGTTAGTGTACGAAAGATTGGCGTGATCAGCCGCATTGTGGCTGATGCTGCTGGCAGTACCAGCAACGCTAACCAGCTCAGTGCTTTCTCCGGCCAGCAGCTGATCGATAGCCGTGTCGGTTGCAGAGGCGATCGGGCCACGGTAACTAATTTCAAAGGAGCTTGGATCGTAGACCACAGCTTCATCCATGCGCTCTATGCCCAGCATCTCTGCTACCAGATGGGTATCATCCATCAGCACGGGCAGCTCTAGCCCCTGCGCCGCGAGATCGGCAGCAACTGCCGCGCGATCAATTTGCAGGCCAGGGTTCATTAAGAAGAAGGCTACCCCCTGATCCTTGTACTTGGACTGCAGTTTAGCGAGTCCTACAAGGGTGGCATCGTCAGTCGCGCCAACCGCCTGCGGCACAATTACTACTGCCTGGTGGTCGTCATACCAAGCCATGTGATGCTGTGCACCTTGGTGATCGATCAAAGCGAAATCACCAACGCGCTCACCGGCAGTGGCGCCAATTGAGCAGGCTGCCACGGCGCTTGTAATAGCTGGAAGCAGGAATTTGTTCACGGGATAGTTCCTCTTTAGGTTGTGAAACTTTTTGAAGCGGATTAGATTCAGCATGCGTTTATAAGTTTTATTGCATAAGTGTACGCATTTTTCGGCTCAATGCAGCCATTTTTTCGAATTTTTGTTACTTCTCTACTCAAGCATGCAACAGAGCCCATATCAGTTGAGATGGATTGCAAATTTGATCAAAATCTCCCCAGCCCAAATTTTTAGAGGCTCTTTAAAGTTAGTTACTAAATATTCGATGCCCCATAACAGGGCTTTTTAATTCCCAACACGGGTAACACTTTCGGTAACGTTCCTACCCTGAGCGGTGCTCTGCCGCTTCTGCATCAGCGTATTGTCGGGGCTGCTTGCACAAACCCATGCCCATACCTGTTCTACTTTTTTACAGGATTTTCCCTGCTGGTTTGCCTGAGGAATCCATGCACACCGAGAATCTGCTTATAAATGCACTCTATTTTTAATCGCAGCTGTTATATTGCCGTCCCTCTGCTCAAGCGCTTTGGCCTGGGTTCGATCCTGGGCTATCTATTCGCGGGCGTGATTCTGGGTCCCTAGGCCACCGGACTGATTGATGACCCTTGGGCGGTGCTGCACTTTGTCGGGTACGATGTGATTCTGTTCCCGCGCCAGATCGACGAAGAATGCCGGCACCACCAGGATTTTTAATTTTGTTGGTGACCTCGGTTTCGCTGCCGTCGACCAGCACAAGGCTGCCGCTATCTCCAGGTTGGCCGCCACCCTCCGCATAGAACACGGTCTTATCAAGGACTAGACCAGTGCTATCTCCTGTAGCCACTGCCTCTAGCACGTGGGCCTGGCAAGTCCGGAGGTAGGCGTCTTCCCGGAACAATTCCAGGGTCTGGTCTTGGGTTGTGATCTGGGGCTGAGTCTGGAACATAGCGACTTCCGATTAACTAAAAACGCATGGAGTACTGCTGGTGGCACAGTATGAGCGTTATCATTGCGGGGCGGGTAGAGAAGTCAATGCAGCAGCCAGGCGTTGAGGTCAACTAGCTTGTAAAACCCAATCCACTCGCAGTTAATGGGCGTATGTAAAACGCAGGCTTGGGAAGGAAGACAGTTTTATTTTTCCTGCCTATTACCTGCCAATCACCTGCCAATCGGTGGCAAAGCTAGCCGCTGCGAATCCAGTTGAACAGAGAGTTAAAATTAATATGACGCAAGCAGTACTATTGATGAATTTGGGAACGCCCGCTGAACCTACAGCCAGGGGCTTGCGCGACTTTTACAGGTATTTCTTCAAAGACCCTTATGTATTTGATTTCAATCCGGTAGGGCGCTGGCTGTTGCGCAACATGATTATCCTGCCATTTCGTGCCCCTCGCATCGCCAAGGACTACGCCGAGATCTGGATGGATAAGGGCTCGCCGCTGAAGGTCTATGCGGATGAGATGGAAGCGAGCGTGCAGCAGGCCTTTAATGCGCAGGGCCGCGACGTGCTGGTCCGCACCGGCATGGCATACAGTAAGCCTTTCGTCTGGGATGCCATGGCGGAACTCGAGGCAGCCGGGGCGACAGAGATTCTCCTGCTGCCCATGTTCCCACAGTACTCCACGGCAACGACCGCTTCAGTCTTTAACTCGGTAGAAAAGGCAGCGAAACGCTGGAAGACGCCACCGCGGCTGCATTTTGTCGACGACTTGTTTCAGGAATCGGCTTTCATCAAGGCCTGGTCTTCGCTGCTCAAAAAGCACGTGGACTACGATGCCCTCGATCACGTTATCTTCAGTTACCACGGCGTGCCTGAGAAGACTATCAAAAAGGCAGATACTGCCAATGTCTGCCAGTTCGGTGGCTGTTGTGACTCAGTGACTGACGGCAATAAGCTTTGCTACCGCATGCAGTGCGTGCAGACCACGGCGTTAATCACTCGGGAGCTCGGATGGGACTCTGAAAAGTATTCCGTTGCTTTCCAATCACGCTTTGGTCCCTTGCCCTGGATTCAACCCTACCTCGATGATCACATCGAAGAACTGGTGGGTAAGGGCAAGAAACGCATCGCTGTGGTTACCCCGAGCTTTATCTCTGATTGCCTCGAGACTCTGTTTGAAATTGGTATCGAATACCGAGAACAGTTTGATGAGGCCGGTGGCGAAGCGTTCCAGTTGGTGCCCAATCTCAACAATGACAAGGATTGGTTCCAGGCGGTCTATACTATTGCTAGCGAGCATTTGCTCCGGTTTTCCCCAGTAAAATAATCAATAAAAGACAGGAATTCAGACTGAGTTGTTGCGCTGAGTAAGTTAAATTGATCAGCTCTTGCCCATGATGGACAAGAATTTAACAAAGAAGCACTATTGCCGACTCGCGGTTCTCTCTGAGCCAGCTAATAGTGCTGATCCCCCCAATGGTTAACCACCTGAAAATTCTGTGGAACGGCGGGATTGACCCCGATACCGCCAGCCCGGTCAGTTTGCGCAAGCTCGCCAGTAACCCAGCCATATTTGCTTATTGGGCAGTGATTGCCATGGCCACAGCGGGTGTTGGCAGTAATTCCTGGGCCTGGCCAATGGTGTTGTCAGCTATTAGTGCTTGGTGGCCGGCCGTCTGTCAGGAGTTTTGTGGGCATTCATTTGTGGCATCACGCTGTGGAGATTTGCCTGGCTGCAGTACAACGGCTATCAGTTCGAGTTTGGCCCTGTGACGACAGGGATCGAACCGCTGGTGCTGGCCTTTGAGGCAACTTTGGTATTGATCATGCTAACGGTGGCGATCTTTATTTTTCGCAGTGGTCAGCTAAGCGCTGAAAAACAACTGAATTCCACTGTTAATCAATTGGAAAAATAAGTCCATGACCGCAGCCTGGCTGAGGCAGAAGCACGCCAGTCCGAAGAGGCGAAGTCGACGTTTCTGGCGGCCATGAGCCATGAGTTAAGAACACCCCTGAATGGTGTGATTGGTGCCTCGCAGCTGTTGCAGAATGACGGCGGGCTGTCCCAGAAGAAGCAGGAACTGGTCAACGTAGTCCTGCGCAGCAGCGAAACCCTGTTGGAATTAATTAATAACGTCCTCGATTTATCGAGGTTGGATGCCGATGCCATTGAATTGGAGTCGGAGCCGCTGGATCTGCGCGACGTGGTCGGCTCCAGCGTAGAGCCGCTGCGTTTCCAGGCGCGGGAGAAGGGGCTCGCATTCAACCTGGTGGTTGAAGATGATGTGCCTGCCTGGATCAAAGGAGATTCAACCCGCCTGCGTCAGGTGATTCTGAACCTCGTAGGTAATGCGGTGAAGTTCACCAACAGCGGTGAAGTATCAGTGGTTGTGGATACGGCGCTGGAGCGCATTCGCATGAAAATCAGCGACACCGGGATTGGCATACCCAAGGAAGCGCAGGCCAGCTTGTTTGAGCCGTATGTGCAGGCCAGCAAATCCACCCAACGAAAATTTGGTGGATCCGGCTTGGGGCTGACGATTGTTCGCAAGCTGGTAAGCGCCATGAATGGCAAGATCGTCGTCGACTCGGTGCCGGGTAGAGGCACCATTTTCACGGTTTTCCTGCCTATGGAAGCCTGCCCGGCGCCTTTAAAGCGACCGCCTAATGCGCCAGAGCTGCGGGTCCCAAGGTAGCTCCACATTGTGGTTGCCGATGACAATGCGGTTAACCGTATGGTGCTATGCCGAATGCTTGAAGAAGACGGCCATCGTGTCGCGACCATGTCCAATGGCAGGGAAGTAACAGACTATATACCCAAACATGAAGTTGATGTGGTTTTCATGGATCTGCAGATGCCGGTCATGGATGGCGTCTCAGCTTTTAAGCGAATCCGCGCCATGTCAGGGAAGCGCGCTTCTACCCCCGTAATCGCGGTCACCGCCAATGTTCTTACCGAAAGCCGGCGGGAAATGGAGGAGTTGGGCATGAATGGATTTCTTACCAAGCCTTTCCACCAATCGGATTTGCGGGAAGTTCTGCACGGTGCCGTGCAGCGCTTGCGATAAACCGCGCCCCTGCATCAATATTTTTCATGACCTGAATCAAAATGTGCGGATTTGGCCCGCGTATGCTTCCTCTTGTTCAATTCAAACAAAGAGAGAGGAAGCACTATGGCTGCGCACGTTATTTCAGAAAATGCCGCCGAGCGAGAAGACCTGGTACCCGTGGTACTGAAGATTTTCGGTCTCTACGTCACCATCATGACCGTGGCCTACTTTGTAGGCAACGCGATCTACCAGATTCCATAGCGCGACTCCCTAGTCCCTGTGGCGCATGCTTGGGCCTGCGACACAGGGTCGCAGTGGGCCCGCTGCTAGGCGCTTGCTGTTAGACTGCAGCTGTTTTGATGGCTTGGAAGGCTAGAGTGAGGCTGGAAAGCGGCTCGCATGGCCCTGAGATGCCCCCAAAATCTATAAAGAGACCTCAGGGAGCGTTCATTATGGTACGAGTACGCAGTCTATTTTGGCTTACGCTAGCACCGGTTGGCGTTGCACTTTCATGCTGGCTGGTCATGCCGGTGGTTTTGTAGGACCCTTACAATCAACACACAAGCAAAAAGGAGCACATCGCGAACGATGTGCCCCTTTTTTATTTGCGGGTCTTTTACCTCAGGAACTGGCGCTGGCTAGATGCGCGTCCTGGAGTAATAGACCGGGGTGACTACGCACTGATCGCACGCTTCACCAGGTTTTGCATTAATGGCACTTTGAAGCCATTGTGCGCCAGGGTGCGAGCACCCGTGGTGGCCATTTCCTTGACAGAGTCAGCCGTCTCAGCTGATCTGGCGCTACCACGAATCGCGTTTTCTACGTCAGTCAAGCGGCGCGGCGTAGTCTGCACTGCACCGACCACGATACGAGAGTCCTGAATCTGACCGCCGCTGACTTTGAAAGCAGCAGCCACGTTAACCAGTGAGAAATCCCACACGTTGCGATCCGCAACCTTCTCCCAGTAGAAGTCGGCGTTGGCCCAGGTAGAAGGAATCCTGACAGCAGTCAGGATGTCACCAGGCCGCAGGATAGTGGTGTTCTCTATATCGTTGGCTGGTCCAACAAAGAAGTCCTGTGCTGAGACCACGCGCTCACCGCTCACATTCTGAATCACCATAGAGGCATCCAGTGCCACCAGGGCAGGAGCAGTATCAGACGCGCCAGCTGCGACACAGCGGCTCTGGTCGAACAGCGCGTGCTCGCGGTTCATGCCCTGTGGCGTATCGGCGTAACACAGGTTACCGCCGGCACGATAGCAGGAGAGGCCGCGGCGATAGTACCAGCAGCGCACATCCTGGCTGACATTGCCGCCGAGGGTGCCAATGTTGCGGATCTGTGGGCTGGCCACTTTGCCGGCCGCATCGGCGAGCAGTGAATAACTGCTGCCAATCAGGTCGCTGGTAGCGACTTCAGTTAAGGTAGTCAAAGCGCCGATTTCAATTCCGTCAGCGGTCTCGCGAATTCCACGCAGTGACTCAATAGCACTCAAATCGATCAGGGCGTCGGCGGACTTGGCGCGGTCTTTCAACCAGCCGTAAGTGTCCTGACCTCCCCCAACTAACCAACCTCTCTCGGCGAGGCGGTCAGCAATCGCAAGCGCATCTTCAACCTGCACCGGTTGGTACAGTTCCATATTTGGCATTACGTCATGTGATGGCATAGTTCACCTCAGAAAGTATTAGTCTTTAAAGAACCGGCGCCGGAGCTATAGCTGTTGCCGGCCAGGTGATCGATGATCATGTCGGTCGTCACCGGTGCGGTGTTGAACAGATGTCCGCCCAGCGCATCGCGCAAGGCACTGGATAGCGCGGCAGCTGCTGCACCCTGAGTCGGTTCACCGATACCGCGTCCACCCGTCGGGTTTTGCGGATCAGGAATGTTCACGCCCTGGGCAATGGTTTCAACCGGCACGTCCATATTGGTTGGTGGCTTGCACTGATACAGACCTGTGTTCGCCGGAAGGCCATTCTGTGGATCGTAGACGTGTTTCTCCAGACCCGATAGACCGACTCCCCAGACCGCGCCGCCACGCATGGCGTTTTCGAAGTTCTTGGGATGTACCACCGTGCCGCAATCTGCAACTGACGTGTAGTCGATGATTTCGTACTTACCGGTATCAACATCCAGCTCGATTTCCATGAAGCCAATAACGTTCCCCGGTGGTTGGCCCACGCCTGGGATATTGTCCTTCGCAACACCCACCAGACCTGAACCCGCCATGCCTTGCACCGCGATCTGGGTCAGTGGATTGATGTCATCTGGATACTCTTCACCGCTAAACTTGCCACCCAGTTCCATGGCGCGCTGTGCGGCTTCACCGTAGGAATAGCCCTGGCTGGCATCACTGGAGTTGAATACCCGCTCGTTGCCTATCTCATAGTCATCCGCAGTACCGCCAAAATCCATCGCAGCGATTTCTTTCATCTTCTGGATGGCATCCTGGGCTGCTACCCAGTTGGTGCGGGTATGGGTAAAGATGGTATTGGATCCACCCTGTCCAGAGCTGTGCGGCAGGTAGCGGTCAGAACGGCCCCGGACAATTTCGCAACGCTCCCAGGGAACCTGCAGTGCTTCAGCTGCCGCGCGACAAGTTCCTGCGTAGGAATAGGTGCCGAGATTACCGACACCGCTGTGGATGTAGAGTTTGCCGTCGGTACCAATGCGCAGCAGGCCATCGTAGCCACGACCGCCAGCACCGTGATAGCCGAGGCCCACGCCGACGCCGCGTCGCTTACTGCCACCAATTTCTCGTGGCTGGCTGACTCGGTCTGCCCAGTTAAAGGCGCGTGCACCCTGGTCTAATGCTTCACGTACGAAGGCGCTGGTGACAGGTCCTTGACCGCCACCCTGAAAGCCATCGCTGTCCAGTACATTGACCTTGCGGAATGCAACCCGGTCCATGCCAACAGCATCAGCGAGCTTGTCAGTCATTGGTGCCAGAACCGCGGCCATTTCATTTTGACCGGGTCCACGTTGGGCGCCGCGAGGCGTGGTATTGGTGTAGACAGAGATATGACGGAAACGCATGTTCTCTGGCTGATACGCCACAGTGACGTGTTGCGCAGAAGAGTTGCCGCTGCCGCCACCAGTCATACCGCCATCATTGACGATGATCAGGTCGACAGCCGAAACCTTGCCGTTTTCCTTCACGCCAGTTTTGATCCAGCCCTGCATGCCGGAGCGTGCGGAGCCTATATAGAACTCCTGTTCGCGAGTAATGCGCAGCTGCACGGGTCGATTAAGGACGCGAGAAAAGTTGCCAGTAATGGACATGTAAGGGTAAGGGCCAATCTTCGAACCAAAGCCGCCACCGGTGGCTTCGTTAATGAATACCAGGTCTTCCAGCGGGATGTTCAGCATTCGCGCAAGGCCGGCATTGTTAGCACTTTGGCTCTGGGATGAACCATGGAAGTAGCATTTGCCATTCTCCCAGTAAGCCATGCAGGTGCGGGCTTCTAAAGAATGGTGCGGATAGCCCATTGTGACGAATGGCTCTTCAATGATGTGAGCAGCTTCCGCAAAGCCTGCCTCAATATCACCGAAAGCCCACTCGTTGGTGAACTCCGCGCCTTCAGGTTCGCGACCCGCACGAAAGGCGTCGATAGCACTCTGTGGCCATTTGATACTCTTGATCTGTGCGCCCCTGATTGGGGTGCCTTCGGGACCTTCTTCTTCGGTACGAACCAGTGCATTCCCATCGGGGTAGGCGTTAGGACCGTTCGGAGACAGGCTTTCCAGCGGATCCACCACGAATTCGCGACGTTCCAAATCGACGCGGATACGATCCAGTGCAGTTTCAGCAATTTCTTCTGAAGTTGCGGCCACCGCGAGGATGGGTTGACCCACGTAGGTGATGTAATCGGAAGCCAGCGCCGGATTGGCAGGTGGCGCGACTGGTGGCAGGTCGTCGGCAGTGAAAATGCCAACCACGCCGTCCATGCGCAACGCTTCTGATGCATCGATGTTAACAACCCGGCCTGAAGGCATTGGGCTGGTGAGCAAGCGGGCGAATACCATGCCCTCTGCCTTGTAGTCTTCCGCGTATTTGATTTCACCCGTGACCTTGCCCGGCACACAGGGAGGCATAAAATCTTTTCCTATATGTGTACTCATGCTATTTGCCCCGAGGCGCGTAACACGCCATTGATATAGTGTTCATAGGCACCGCAGCGGCACAGATTTCCTGACAAGCCGGCGCGAACTTCTTCACGGCTAGGTCGTGGGTTGCTGTTCAGCAGGGCGACTGCCGACATCACCTGACCTGGCGTGCAGAATCCGCACTGAGGCGAATTCTCATCAATGAATGCTTGCTGTACTGCATGCAGAGTGCCATCTGCAGACTTGACGCCTTCGATGGAAACTACTGCCTTGTCCTTGACGTTATGGGTCAGGACCGAGCAGGCATAGTTGGGAACACCGTCGATTAACACTGTGCAGGCGCCACATTCACCGCGGTTGCAACCAATCTTGGTGCCGGTGAGATCCAGTTTGTAGCGCAAGGTGTAGGCGAGTGTCTCCGAGGGCATGACATCCACCGGTCGACTGCGGCCGTTGATGTTCAGCGTTATCAAGCGCTCGGCGGCTCCAGCCCCCGATTGGGCATTGGCGAGGTAGACTCCGGCACCGGTTGTAGCGGCAGCACCGGAGAAAATTACCCCCTTGATAAAACGTCTGCGTGTGAGTTTGGAATTCACTGGCTTAGCTCCGTTTTTAAGTTGAGTAAATACATACAGTTAGCAGGGCTTTAGTATGCTTGTTTTTATAAGGTTTACTGCGCATATAGCTACCTATGAGGCTAGACTTTTTCCTCCCCAAAAGCAATATGACCGCAGCGCGTGGAACCTCTACAGAGCGCGTAAAACCTGGGTTTTACCTCTATTGCGAATAAAAAATCACACACTGTCACAAAAAGCCCCCATTTGGCGCGGTGAATGCGCCTGTTAGACCATGTCAGCAAACGCAGGAAATTGACTGGATTTATCAGTCACTTTGCACGCAGAATCTGCTGCTGGTGCTATCAGTCATGCAGCGGAGTCCAGAATTACAGTGATACAGAAAAGCAATGCAAGCAAAGCCATCACGGTGCTTTGCGCCGTAACAAGCCTGTGCGGCCCAGCAGCCCTGCAGGCGCAGACCTTTACCGAAGCCATGATCACCATTGCCGAGCGCACGAACTATGCGCGCACTTCAAGCTTCCAGGAAGTGGTGGACGTTATCGACGCCCTGGACCGGGAGTCCGAATTCATGCACAGGGAAACGCTGCTGCTCACCCGGGAGGGTCGCGATGTGCCTGTCGTGGTGCTGGCGAATCCTGCGGTGACCAGTCCCGAAGCAGCAGCGGCATCCGGCAAACCCGTCATCTACATCCAGGGCAACATCCACGGTGGGGAAGTGGAGGGCAAGGAAGCATCGCTGATTGCCATGCGCGACATTCTCTTCGGTGACAAGCAGCATTTGCTGGACAATCAAATACTGGTTTTTGTGCCTATCTACAATGCCGACGGCAATGATGCCATGGCAGAGAACTCCCGACCTAACCAAGAGTTGAGTCCAGTCATGGCAGGCATACGCACCGCCCACGGCTATGATTTAAATCGCGACGGCATGATCATGGAGGCGGATGAAACCCAGGCGCTTTACAGCAACGTGATTCAACGCTGGGATCCGGATTTGCTTGTTGACCTGCACACAACAAATGGCACCTGGCACGGTAACGCGCTTACCTATGCGCCCTCATACCACACTGCTGGCGATGCCAGTACTTCAGATTACACCAGTGACGTCATGCTTCCCGCGATCAAGCGAACGGTTAAGGAGAAATTTAATCTGGATTTTGACTGGTACGGCGGTTACAACTATCGAGACTGGCCGCCAACCGAGCTACGCACTTACCATCACGCACCACGCTATATTACCAATCATATGGCGCTGCGAAATCGCATGGCGATTCTCAGCGAAACCTTCTCCCATGATCGCTTCTATAAGCGCGTGCATGCCGCCAATGCCTTCGTTGAAGAGATTCTCGAATACACTCACCTGCACGGCGAACAAATTCAACGCATCAATGCCGAGGCCGATGCCCGCGTTGCCGACTCAAGCATAGGGCAGAAGAAGGGCGTGCAGTTCACCATGGTACCCCTCGATGAACCGCTGGACTTGCTCACCTATAGCTACATCCCCTACCAAAAGGCTGATGGTTCGACCGACTTTGTTCGCAGCTCTGAACTAGTCACCATTGAAGGCGTCGCCAACTACAATGCCTTCGAAGCAAGCAAGACAGCAACAGTACCAAGTGCCTATATCTTCAGCGCCGCGTTCGCTGGTCTTGCGGAGAAACTCGAAGCCCATGGTATCTGGGCAGAAGTTCTGGAAGCAGACGCGACCTTCAGCGGCGAACAGTTTGTCATCAATGAAATAGGCAAACAAAGCTATGTGCAAAATGGCCACACCAATAGCCTGCTTAGTGGTGAGTTCATTGAAACCACGAAGACGTTTTCTCGCGGTGATTATGTAGTCTCGATGAATGACCGGCTGGCAAACTTGATCTTTTATTTGCTGGAACCCGAATCGGATGATGGGCTGGCTTTTTGGAATTTGTTTGACGAATATTTAGAGGGGCAGTTGCAGAGATCAGGCTCAGCAGATTATCCAGTCTTTAAAGCCCTTTAAATCATAAGAGGCGGCGGCGTACGAAGCTGTGGCGCACAGCTGGACACGCCGTGAACCCATCCCTGGGGGCTCGGGCGTGGCATCCAAGCCACGCACGGTCCTGCTGTGCGCTACAGCTTCGCACGCAGCAATTTCACTGCTAGTTTCAGCTGTGCAATTTTTGAGTGTAAATCTTGACTCTCAATTCCAATAAATAGTCTGAACCTGTTTTCCCTCTGCCCTCCCATCAATCATGCGATTGATAGCGGTCCTAACCAAAATACATACCGCAAAATGTTTTGTTGGATACTCAACACTCATTAGGACAGTGTTTAGTGCACTTCTAGTTTGATTTGAGCATTCAGCGGTCTGCAACTAGCGCGTCGATTATTGTTTTGTTGTTGCAGATCTAGTTGAAGAATCTCGCACGATAGATAAAGCAAGCGCTGTAGCAGAGGCATTCAGGACTGGGTGCGGCATGGATGCCGCACCCGAGCCCCCATGGAAGGGTTTACGGCGTGTCCGGAATGCCTCTGCTATAGCGCGCCGCCACTCGGCTCCAAAGAAAGTTGATTGTAAAAACAGCGGAATAAAAAAAGGCCCGGCTATCAAACGATAACCGGGCCTTTTTGTTTCTAGCTTTCAGTCGAATTAAAACTCGAACTGAATGCCCATGCGGATCTCGTAAAGAGTCGCGTTTTCACGCAGGTCAGTCAGGCCACGGTTGCGGAAGTTCTCAAACACGTAGCGGTTCTGGCTGTCCACAGATGCAGTAACAACCTGCTGGTTGAAGAAGAAGGCGTCGGATTGACGTCCCCAGCTGTCGTTCAGCATGTTCAACACGTTGTAGATCTTCAGATAGGCGCGAGCCTGGGTGCCAAAGAACAATGGCAGCTCCTGATCGATACGGAAGTCTACACGCGTGGACCAGTCCGAGAAGTTCTGGTTACGTGGAACGAAACCACCAGCAAACTCGGCGTAGCCGTTGTCCTGAACAAAGCGCGCCCAGCCATCAACGTCGAAGCCAGGAGCAATCACAACATTGGAGTCGTTCAGACCTGGAATGTAGAGCTGGTGACGGCCAAAGAAGCCATCGCCTTCCAGATCGCTAGAGCTCATGACGTGGCTCGCAGGCTGACCTTGCTTGCGGTACATGAACATCGTGAATCGGGTTTCATTACCCGGGATGAATTCATGACCATAGCTGATGCGACCGGTGAAGCGATGAGGTGACACATAGTTTGATGTCGCCGCTTGAGGGTCTATTAACGTGGTCAGTGCCAGGTTGCCAAAGTTGGAACCCGCAACAGAAGAGGTCATTGGGCTGACATCGGTTTGGTCCGTGTAGGCATAACCGAAATTCCAGTCCAGTCCCCAATCGTAGCTGTGTCGGGCAACCACTGAGAATGCCAGCCCTTCGCCTTCAGTCTGAGCGTTGGTCAACATGTAGTTGTCTTCGCCGCGAACGAAATCAAAGATAGGAGCACCGGCTGCAGTGGTACCAATTTGATCCTGGGCCAGATCCTCGTAGTACGCAGGATTGTCCTGACGCGAGTAGATCAAGTCAGTATCAACAGACAGGCCATTATTGAAAGCGTAGGTTGCACCCAGTGAGTACTTCCATTCGGAAGGCTGCTCGTAGTTGGGGTCGATTAGAACCAGTCCTTCGCTGGCCGCGTTGGCTGCAGAAGTTGCAGCTACCTGGTCAACCAGTGACTGAGGTACGTCATAACCCGGACGACCAGCGCCGCTCAGTGCCACGTCAGTGAAAATAGACTCTGCACCGCTGAAGTTGCGATATTGCAGTTGGACGTTGGAGATACCGTCGTTACTCCAGGCGTTGGTAATCCAAACGTTTGGATTACCTCCAGAGTAGAGGCCAACACCACCGCGAACTGTCAGATTGTAGTTGGCTTCCCAGGTGAAACCCAAGCGGGGCATCCAGAGGTCAACACCATCCATGTTGGCATCATTGCGGACGCCAGTCAGGGTCGTGAATGCCTGGTTGAACTGGGGCCGGTCATCCATGCTCATGCGCTCATAGCGCAGACCGCCTACCAGGGTCAGGTTGTAATCAGGGATGTACCACTCGTCCTGTGCATAGAACATATCCACGTTGTTACGGAATCGTGCCGCGGCATCAGCTGGGTCGTTGGTGCCACCACCGCTGCCGTAGTAAATGCGGCTAGGACGACCGAGCAAGAAACGGTCGATACCGGACAAGCTACAAGTCGGATCATCGAAACGACCCTGGGCATCAAGTGCCGCACAGGCAGCAGGATTGCTAAGTGAATCGTCGAAATAGTCGTACTCACCACCGTTAGAGTGCTGCACGAACTGATTGAATACATCCAGTTCATCACGCTCATAGCCGAAAGTTAATATGTGATCGCCAACCAGGTATTCGCCCAGCAAACGCACATAAGTAGATTCCCAGTTCAGGGCATTGGCCTGACGGGAGTCATCCGCACCGAGGTAAACTACGTTGTTGCGTCCATTGACGCTTATCTGGTGATCGCCCACATCTTTAGGGCCCACAGTCACCTGGGAATCGATCATCTCGTTGGTGTTGTAGAAGATGTCGGTGGAGAAGGCATCAGTCCACTGTGACTTCAGTTTGACGGTCAGCGTTTCGAGATCCGCGCCCTTCTTGTAGAAGTGGTTGGCAAATTCGAATTCATTCTGGTCACCGTCAGAGGCGCGGTCTTCAATGCCTTCGTACTGGTTGTAGATCAGTGAGGCCGTGTGGCGCTCGCTGATGTTCCAGTCCAGGCGACCCATCCAGCTTTCAGCAGTCTGCTGGCCGTCAGTTGGTGCACCGCCGGTATCGATGTTGTAGAGATTGCGCGCCGCGTTGTCTATCAGGTTGAAAGTATCCAGATTCAGCCAGTCGCGCTCGACGCCGCTGCCAGAACCGGCAACACCCTGTCCGATGAACTCGGGCTGCTCTGATTCTTCATAAGCAGTAAAGAAGAACAGCTTGTCCTTGATGATAGGGCCGCCGATGCTGAAACCCTTATATTCTTCTTCATAGTCAGGTGTTGAGAACATCTGCTGAGAACCGTCACGACGCTCGATCGAATCGCCGCGCAGGCTGTCATT